>SMVB01198727.1_pt1 | contig 32397 bp, 23 predicted proteins | sample 2456461 | NCBI WGS metagenome assembly SMVB01 (sample SAMN11095934, study PRJNA526329) | marine sediment metagenome | biome: Marine sediment; feature: Surficial sediment; material: Deep marine sediment; isolation source: Hadal surficial sediment | place: Pacific Ocean | collected 2014-05 | depth... | reverse complement strand
TTTAAGTCCCTTGCGTCTACCAATTTCGCCACCCGGGCATGATGAGGTGGGCTTTATAGGGAAATTGGAGGCTGGAGTCGGAATCGAACCGGCGTAAACGGAGTTGCAGTCCGCGGCATGACCACTCTGCCATCCAGCCATCGCGTTTTTTATAACTATTCTTCTCGCTTCTCGTTTTGCTCTTATGGATTTGTGGCTTTTAATAATTTACAACCAATACTTTAGCCCAGGCCAACCTTAAATGACCTGTACTCTTCTCATTAAAATGAATCCTGCTGGCTAAGATGTAGTACTGGAATTGGAGCGGGAAACGAGATTCGAACTCGCGACCCCGACCTTGGCAAGGTCGTGCTCTACCAACTGAGCTATTCCCGCATATTCAAGGGCGCTTATTCTACTGCCCAAGCCTTTGAAGTCAAGATACTTCATGGCCTTTACTGATTCTTGGCACCTTGCTCACCCTGCACTTTAAGTATCCTCTTCCTTGCTGGCTAAATCCGACCAGGCCGCCTTAAAGTAAAAGTACATTGAGTACATACTAAGGACTGCAGCCAGATAAATAAGCACATAACCTACTTGCCAGTAAATGGCCGGACCTGCCGGATCGCTGCCCAGCAAAATGATAATGGCGATCATTTGTACCGTGGTTTTTACTTTACCGGCATACACCACCGCAACCACACCCCTCCTTCCCTGACTCGCCATCCATTCCCTGAGGGCAGAGACCAGTATTTCACGTCCAATAATGAGGGCAACGGGAAGGATGAACCAGACCGTTGAATAGTTGGCAACAAGCAATACCAGCACCAGGGAAACCAATAGCTTGTCCGCCAGGGGATCCAGAAATGCACCGAATTCGGTTGTCTGGTTCAACTTCCTTGCCAGGTATCCATCAAGCCAATCGCTGAAGCTGGCTAAAGCAAAAACCGCAGCAGCCCAGAGGTAATGGCCACTGAATTCAGCAAAGTACAAAATCACTACAACCGGAACCAGCGCGATTCGAATGATACTGACGATATTAGCGAGATTCATAAGGGACTCATTCCGGCAATTTCAATTCCACGAGTACGAAAGACGAGCATAATTCATTCCAGTCATTTTTGTCGTCACCTAGCTCGTATTCTGCATCACGGATGCGTCGAATCCCCGACGCTTTCCTATCACTAGTTCTATGTAACATGCTTGATCGGCCATTATGCCTAGTCGCTATGTAAGTGGCTATAAATGGTTCCTGCCAGCTTACTGCTTATGCCGCAGACTCTTGCCAGATCTGCTTCACTGGCACGGTTGATTTCCTGTTTTCCGCCAAAATGTTTTAATAGTCCCCTTCTTCTCTTTGGGCCTAATCCCGGTATTTGTTCCAGCGTGGAAATGCGTCGTTTCTTTTCGCGACGGGCACGGTGACCGGTAATGGCAAAACGGTGCGCCTCATCCCTTACCTGTTGCAGCAAGTGTAATGCGACCGAATCCGTCGGCATGGCTATTTCAGAAAAACTACCTGAACCGTCTGCCAGATAGAGGGTTTCCTGTCCTGCTCTTCGACTGATGCCCTTGGCAATGCCGAGCAGTAAGATCTCAGGTACCTGATACTGTTCCAACACAACCAGGGCCTGGGTTAACTGCCCCTTACCGCCATCAATCAACAAGATATCCGGCACTTTTTCCATACCGCCGGCTTCGCCCTGGGATAGTCTGGCGAATCGTCTCTCCAAGGCCTGCCGCATCGCCGCATAGTCATCACCGCCAGTTATATTCTTGATATTGAAGCGGCGATAGTCTGATTTAACCGGACCATTTACGTCGAACACGACGCAAGAAGCCACGGTATCCTCACCCGAGGTATGACTGATATCAAAACACTCTATCCTCTGAGGTGTTTCCGCCAGTTTCAGGGAATCCTGCAACTGTTGGAAGCGTTGCTGCAGGTTCTGTTTATTGCTGATAAAACTGCCGAGTGCCGCCTTTGCATTGGTATTGGCAAGCTCCAGCCACCTGGCACGATGCCCCCGCACTTGTGGCGACAATTTGACTTTGCGCGAAGCACAGTAGCTTAAAGCCGCTGCCAATTGCTCACTGTCGTCAGGTTTATGACTCAGGATCAATTCCACCGGTATATTTGCCGAATTGCCGGCGCCAGCATCACGCAGGTAATATTGCCCAATAAACGCAGAAAGTAGTTGAGGTTCATTAGTTAAGAGTTTGAATTTTGGGTAAAAATTTTTACTTCCTATGATTCGACCGCCACGGGCATACACGACGTGGACACAATGGTAAGGTGGGTGGGTAGCGGCCGCTAAAATATCCGCATCGGCTCCCTGATTGACCACATGTTGTTGGTCCTGAATACGCCGCAAATCAATAATCTGGTCTCTGATTCGAGCGGCTTTTTCAAATTCCTGCTCCAGCGATGATTGCTCCATGTTTTTAGTGAGTTCAGTAGCCAAAGCATCACTCTTGCCTTTGAGAAACAGGGCCGAGTGCCGAACGTCCTCGTCATAGTCACTGGTCGAGATCAATCCGACACAGGGGGCGGTACAACGGTTAATCTGATACTGCAAACAGGGCCGAGACCGGTTTTTAAAATAACTGTCTTCGCATTGCCTGACTCTAAATACCTTTTGTAGGATTTGTAATGTATCCCGCGTTGCGTGAGCACTGGGGTACGGCCCGAACAGAGTACCCTTACGTTTTCGACTACCTCGATAAAAAGCCAGCCGCGGGTAGCTATCATGGTCTGTAAGCAATATATAGGGGTAGGATTTGTCATCCCGTAGCTGAATGTTATAGGCGGGACGGTGGCCTTTGATCAGGCTTTGTTCCAGTAACAGTGCTTCGGTTTCGTTGCTAGTTATAGTGACATCAATATCCACAACCTTGTCGATCAGCGCCATGGTCTTTGCGGTCAGACCAGCCCCTCGAAAGTAGCTGCCTACCCGGTTTCGGAGGTTTTTCGCTTTACCTACGTACAACACCTTGCCGGCATTATCGAGCATTCGATACACACCGGGGCGTGAACTGAGGGTTTTTAAAAAGCCCTTGTGATCAAAGGTAGGAACAGGTAATGACTCGGACATGGGTATTGAATATCAACTGGAGAACTTTACACCAGTAAGCTGGGCAGATCAGGCAGTATACGCTTCTACAAGAATTAAATGTGCCGAAATTATAGCCAGGAAATTCCTAAAACTCTGCAATTCAAAGCGAACAAGGGGAATAGCAAAGTGAATCAAAATGGCAGGGCTATAGGGATTGACGGTATGTGCCGTAATTCATCAGGTCTTCAGAGCTTTCACAAATACCGTTTTTCATAGCAAGTATAGTCAGCTCAACATCGCTCTTAATACCCAGCTTCTCAAACACACGGTAACGATAGGTATAGACAGTTTTTGGACTCAGTTCTAGAAGCTCGGCAACGCCGCTGACCTTGGCCCCCTCGGATAGCAACATGGCGATCTGCAGCTCCCGCTTCGAGAGTTTTTCAAACATTACCTTCTCGCCCTTATTAAAGGGGTCAGTGGCCAGGTTAACGGCAACAGAAGAGCTTATGTAATGTTGTCCGGCATGTACCAGTCTTACTGCATTCATCAACTCAGCAACCGTAACACTCTTAGTAATAAAAGCCTGGGCGCCAGCGGCTAGCATACGAGTGGGGATAACTCCGACATCGATTGATGACATACCGATTATGCGAATTTTCGGGTAATATTTCTTAATTCGCTGCGTTGCTTCAATGCCTCCCATGCCAGGCATGTTTACATCCATCAGCACAACATTTGGGGTAATTTGCTGGAGCAGCGTCAATGCACCCTCACCGCTTTCCGCCTGCCCGATCACAGTGATGTCAGGCTCATCCGCCATCATCCGCGCAATGCCAGCCCTGACCAGGCTATGATCGTCAACGATAAAGACCTTGATAGGAGGTTTCTGTAAGGGGTTAAAAGTCAATTCTGCATCCTCTACTGTGGTGCAATGTCGCCTGATTAACTACAGTCTTCCCTGCGAAATAGTGTTCAATCCCTGATTTCAAAAATGAAATCGGCAGGTAATTCATAGCCTTGCCAGCAAAATAACACACAAGTTATCAAATACACAAATTTTGTTTTCAAATTAGTCCAATTTACCCCACAGTGCTGATGCAGCTGATAATTTTGTCGGTTGGCTGACGTAATCCGTCCATCAACTTTAGCCCCTAACGTTCCTTCGTTTCCAGGTCTAGGGGCCCATCCCTGTTGTTCACCTTAAGTCTCAATCAACGAGTCATTGTATAAAGCTATTTGTTAAACCCACGTACCTGATATCGGTATTTGTCCAAAATCCCTGAGTTATTAGCAGGTTAAACGACCTGCACCTCAGGTTCCAAGGCTATACCAAACAACTCGTTAATGGACTCCTGCATAGCCTTGGCCAGCTGCAGCACCTCGGCGCCACTGCCTCCACCGTGATTGATGATGACCACAGCCTGATGCTGGTGCACACCAACTGTACCCTGTCGTCGGCCTTTCCAGCCCGCTTGATCCAATAACCAGGCAGCAGGGACTTTCACTTTGCCTTCCGTCCCTGGCTGACTGAAACCAGGCATATCACCGTAGTCCTGCCGTAAAGAGTCAAACCGGGCTTGGGATATCTCCGGGTTCTTGAAAAAACTGCCGGCATTCGGTAATAAACTTGGATCTGGAAGCTTTCGTTGTCTTATCGCCATTACCGCCCGGGCTACCCTTTCGGGGGTCACCGCCATATCAGGCCCCAGCGTGTCCAGTTCACTCTTAAGTGCGCCGTAATCTGCTCGCACCGTAGGGTTAGTGCACAAACTCAGGGTAACCGAGGTTATTACTACTTTATTGGCCATGACATGCTTGAAAATACTGTCTCGATAGCCAAACTTGCAATCGCCCTTAGCCATGATCAGGCGCTTACCACTGTTTATCTCAACGGCCTCCAGTGAAACAAATGTCTCCGCCAGCTCGACCCCATAGGCACCGATATTTTGCATCGGGGCCGCGCCCACTGTTCCTGGAATAAGTGCTAGATTTTCAATACCATAGAGACTATTTTTAAGACAATACATTACTATTTGGTGCCAATTCTCACCAGCCCCCAACTTCACCTTAACCCGGTTGCCAGGTGCTATTTCCGTGGCGATGCCAGGACAAGCAATATGTGCTACCAAGCCGGGAAAGTCTGCGGTGAATAAAACATTACTGCCGCCGCCAAGAATAAAAAGGGATAGATTTTTCTCCGCGGCATAGGCTAAAGCCCGGTCAAGATCTTCGTCGGTTGTAACCACGCAAAAAGCCCGCGCACGGCTAGGCACAGCAAAACTGTTATGACTGGATAAATCATAGTCTATTTTAATATCCATCAGTTTTTTACCAAGCCTGGTAAGAAGTTGTGTGCTTACTGAACACTAGCTGAAATGACGCTCGATGAGCTGGGCGATTAATCTGTCGGATGCTTCTTCCACCATATCCAATACCAATTCAAAACCATCCTTGCCGCTGTGATAAGGATCAGGCACTACTTTGTCCTCACGCTCAGAATAAGACAAAAACAGTTCCAGCTTATCTTCGCAAACGTCTGGACACCTGGCTTTCAATTCAATCAGGTTGTCATAATCCATGGCAAGGATGTAGTCAAATTCATGGAAGTCGCTGGCGGTGACCTGACGCGCCCTCAAGTTATCAAGTGGATAACCCCTGGCTTTGGCGGCATTCGCCGCTCGTCGATCTGGACTCGCTCCCACATGCCAACTGCTGGTGCCGGCCGAGTCGACCAGAATGCTGTTCTCAAGATTATGCAGGTTAATACGGTGTTGGAATACACCATGGGCGGTAGGTGAACGGCATATATTACCCAGGCAGACCATTAACACCTTGATGACCTCTTTTTCATTGGAGTTGGGCATCGGTTGTCCTAACAACTAACTGTTGGGAGCGAGCAAGGCTCGAACGGCCTCAAGGTCGCGCTCGGTATCGACTCCGTGAGGAACTCTCTCAACAGCAGATTCCAGGTGAATTTTGATGCCATTATAGAGCGCTCTTAATTGTTCTAGCTTTTCCTGGATCTCCAGTTGCCCGGGTGGCCAGCCGACGAATTGATTTAATGTAGCAACTCGATAGGCATAAATTCCAACATGACGTAAACAGTTTTTAGCCTGCGCACTGCTTCCGTGAGGAATAGTGGCACGACTGAAATAAAGCGCGTAACCGTGTTTGTCACACACAACCTTTACCGCGTGAGGATCACCTAATTCAGTGGAATTACGTACCGGTTCATAAAGTGAACTTATTCCCGCTTCTTTATGCAATTCGAGATTATGCGCCACCTGGTTTATTGCCGCAGGAGGTATCAAAGGTTCGTCGCCTTGAACATTCACCACGATGGCGTCTTCCGGTAAATCCAGAGACCTTGCTACTTCGTGTATGCGGTCAGTACCGGAACGATGGTCCGCCGCCGTCATGCAAACGTTGGCACCAAAATCTTCGGCAACCTTCATTATGCGTTCGTCGTCTGTCGCAATATAAACCGCAGAAGCATTACTTTGAATTGCTCTGTCATACACATGCTGAATCATGGGCTTGCCGTTTATATCAAGCAGCGGTTTACCCGGTAGTCTGCTAGCTCCATAGCGAGCAGGAATGACAACGGTGAAAGTCACTGGTATTTTTCTCGCTCTTCCGCGCTCAATTTTCTGGCTTCATCACTGAGCATTACAGGAATATCGTCACGTATCGGGTAAGCCAGGCTATCCAAATGGCAAATAAGCTCTGCCCCAGTTCGGTCGTATTTCAACTCCCCTTTACACACGGGACAGACCAGTATGTTCAATAATTTTTTGTCCAGGCTCATTTTGACTTACTCTCTTCGAGAGTTTCCCCATTGGATAACCCTACAAGTCCTGCATTTTATTTCAGTTTTTGCGTTCGGCACAAAGTTGTTTGATATCGCTTAACACACTCTGTTGAAACGCATCAGGCAACTTCGTAGTTATGGCCAGGAACCAGAAATTAGGCTTGGCAAAACGTTTGCATTTTATTGCATCTTTTTCTGTCATAACGATTGGCTGTCGTTCATCTATACCCAGATTCTCAAAATCCTGTGCGGTAAACGGATGATGGTCAGGAAAGTCATGACGCTCTAGTTTATAAGGTAACTTGGAAAGTGCCTCGAAAAAACGCTTAGGATTTCCAACCCCGGTTACCGCGTGAATTGTGGCACCTATATTGAACGGGGCTCCGCGGAAGGGTTTTTTTTCTTTACTTAATAAGTTTATTAGAAAAGTAGGTTCAAGGCTCATACTTGCTGCTTTCTGCAATGCAGGTAAGTCGGTGTCCTGATGCATGGGCCCATTGATCACCACATATTGAACTTCATTCAGCCGGCTTACAGGCTCACGTAAAGGGCCAGCCGGTATGCACATTTCGTTACCAAACAATCGTTCACCATCCACAACTATTATTTCAAGGTCCCTGGGTAAAGCGTAGTGCTGCAATCCATCATCGCTGAGGATTACATCGCATTTAAAGTCACTGCAAATTTTTTCCAGGGCGCGCCGGCGGTTGGGATCAATGACCATTGGGCAATTCAATGCCCTGACGATTAGTAGCGCCTCGTCTCCAGCTTCATTCACATCAGAAAATTGATTCACACTAAATGGGTAAGCTGGCGCCTTCCCGAGATAGCCACGACTGATCACGCCCGGCTTTAGACCCGAGTCCTGCAATATCTTACCCAGTTTAATTATCAGAGGGGTTTTGCCAGTACCACCAACGGTGATATTTCCGACCACTACAACAGGCCGAGCTGCTCTGGTAGTACGAGATTTTCGAGAGTGTAGTTGCTTACGAATTAGCACCAGTATCTGAATCAGTTTTGCTACGGGCCACAGTATCACCAACCAACCTGCTTTTTGGTACCATGCCCTTTCCAGGAAATGCATTACTCCTCCAGGTTCTTTTGATCAGAAAACTGTATCCGGTGTAGTTTCGCATATTGCTGGCCAAGTTCAAGTAACTGGGTATGATTACCTGACTCCAGGATGCGACCATGATCCATAACCAATATCAGATCTGCTTTTTCGATTGTTGATAATCGATGAGCTATGACAATGGTAGTCCGACCCTGCATAAGGGTTTGTAACGCCTGTTGAATATGTTGTTCCGATTCCGAATCCAGTGCTGAAGTTGCTTCATCCATAATCAGAATAGGTGCGTCTTTGAGCAAAGCGCGTGCAATAGCAATTCGCTGCCTTTGGCCTCCTGATAATAGACCAGCATCGTCTCCAACTTCTGTATCCAGGCCATTTGTTAAATGCTCAATAAACTCCATTGCATGTGCGCTATGCGCGGCAGCGAGTATCTTATCCCTGTCGATGCTTACATCCGTGCCATAGGCAATATTCTCTGCCACGGTCGCGTTGAACAGCACCACTTCCTGTGTAACCAGGGATATCTGTTTGCGTAAATCGGTTAAGGCATAGGCTGAAATGGGTACATCATCAAGCAATATTTGACCTTGGTCACAATCGTAAAAACGTGGAATCAAGCTAACTAAAGTGGATTTCCCGCTACCAGACTTTCCTACCAACGCGATGACCATTCCGGGCTCGGCGGTAAATGAAACGTCGTGGAGTGCGGGCTTTCCTTCACTGTAGGAAAATGCCACATTCTTGAACTCCAATTTGCCGTTGACATGCTCTACATGAAAATCACCCTCATCTTTCTCAGCGGGCTCGTCTATCAAACCAAAAATACTCTCGGCTGCTGATAGGCCTCTTTGAATCACTGCATTGACTTGTGAAAGCTGTCGAATAGGCTTCGCCAACATACCGGCCAGGGTGAGAAACGCCACAAATTCACCAGCACTCTTGTCCACGAAAAGATTGGGTGACATGGCAAGCCAGATCAAAACAGCCAAGGCAATGCTTACCAGGATCTGAATAAACGGCGTACTTACTGCTTGCGTTAGTGCCATTTTCATATTCTGTCGTCGATTACGTTCACTGGCACTGACGAATTTGTCGGCAACAAAACCCTTAGCACCGAATGAACGAACTACCTGGTGACCCTTTATTGATTCATTGGTAATCTGCGTGACATCACCCATGGAATCCTGCATCTGGGTGCTGTACCTTCGAAATTTTTTCGCCGCGATTGATACGGTTTTTGCAACCAACGGTGTGACGACTAGAAATGTCAGACTGAGTTTCCAGTCGATAATCATTAACCAAATTAATAAACCGGCTACTACCAGGCCTTCTCGCAATATTACTGTAAGTGCGTTACTGGCCGCACCGGTTATCTGGGTAACATCGTAGGTTACTTTTGAGACAAGTCGACCTGCACTGCTGTGATCATAGTAAGCGACTGGCAGGTCAAGTAGTCGTTGCAACATCTGGCAGCGCAACTTGTGCACGACGTGGTTAGAGACATGAGCAATACTGTAACTGCCCATTACTCCACCGATTCCACGAACGAACACGATTAATACACTTGCTAGTGGAATTAACAGGCGCAAATTACCGTAATCATCTGACTCAATGACATCAACAATCCAGCCAAGCCATTCAGCAACGGCAATTCCTGTGGCAGAGAATATTGTGTAACCGATAACGCTTATTATAAAAGCGCCTTTGTGCGGTTTTAAGTATTTTAGCAGGCGTTTGTATAGATGCCAGCTACCCTGACCATGAACCCGTCGTTCAGTTTTTGTCATAAAACTTTCTTTTACAGGCTCTTATGGCCCATTAATTCGGTTCAGGAACACTCTCAGGCATAGTTGGTCTTTGTGTAGCTATGCTCAGTCTGGAAAATCCCATTTTTCCGATTCCGTCCATTGCGGTTACAACAGACTGGTGGGTTGCTTCAGCGTCAGCGATGAGCAGGATCGGCATGGATCTGTCAGTGGCCGAAACCTGTTCTAGTCCCTGCATAAATGTCGCAAGATCAGCATTGATCAGTACCCGACCATTGATGCTGTAAGTACCAGATTGACTCACAATTATCTCAATCTGGTCCGGTAGGTTTTCAGACGGCACAGCGTCGGCTTCCGGCAAGTTTACCAAAAGTCGGGTTTCACGGGTGAATGTTGTAGTCACCATGAAAAAAATCAGTAACAGAAACACCACATCGATCAGTGGTGTTATGTTTATAGAAAATTCTTCGCGTATCTTGCGTTTGAATTTCACTATTCGCTCTCTTTGACCTCAACTGCTCTGTCAGTATGCAAAGCATCAACAAGCTTGATTGATTCCTGCTCAAGATTCAATACCAGACTATCTACCTTACGGGTAAAGAAGCGGTAGAACATGTAGGTGGGAATTGCCACGGTCAGCCCGGCCGCAGTAGATATCAAGGCTTCTGAAATTCCACCAGCCATGGCATTGGCATTACCGGTACCTTGTAACATTATTTCACTGAATACCTTGATCATACCGAAGACCGTGCCCAGCAGGCCCATCAAAGGCGTTATGGCGGCAATTGTACCCAGTGTGTTTAGATAACGTTCCATGTCGTGCACGACTTGTGCGGCTGTTTGCTCAATGGTCTCCATCATGGCCGCACGACCGTATTTGGAGCTCAGCAGCCCGGCTGACAGGATTTGTCCCAGCGGTGATGAAAGTCTGAGTTCCTTAAGCTTGCCGGCGTCTAACTGGTTATTTTTTATCCAGGTCCAAACCTGGGCCAGCACGTGTTTAGGGGTGATTCGTGCCGCACTGAGGGTCCAGAAACGTTCAATAATGATGGCAATTGCCAGAATCGAACAGAGGATTATGGGAAGCATTAACCACCCACCTGCCCTAATTAGTTCAACCACTCTTCTTCTCCTGCTATCAAGCGCAATACTGTAACATAATCCTAACCTGGCCTTGATTCCTTGCGGGATTTCACATTGCGGCACAGTAATTGGCTCACAGCAGCAAATATCGGCCTTCGATCTCTATTTCTGATCAATTCCAGTAGTGTTTTCGCGGATTTCGGTGTAGTTGGATCCTCGGCAGGGTTTTCCCTTTTTCCAGGTAAAAACTGATCATCCCGCTGTCAGCGGTATTAAACAGCCTGACACCGGCCTGTTGAAATCGCTGTTCCACCTGGTCCGCCGGATGTCGGAACTGATTGAGGTAACCAGCGGAAAAAATGACAAACTCAGGGCTCAATGTGGCAATGAACCGACTGGTTGAGGAAGTGTTACTCCCATGGTGAGCTGCTACCAAAATATCGGCGGCCAGGTTTGCATTCTGACCCTGGATCAATTCACGCTCGACTCGGGCTTCAATGTCACCCGGCAATAAAATAGTGTGTTCCCCCATTTCGATATGGAGCACACAGGAACGGTTATTGCGATTCAGTCCGACCGCGCTCCCGGTAACGGGAGGGTGCAGCATGCTGAACTGAACTGAATCCCAGGTCCATTGTTGTCCGGCAGAACAAGGTTCGGGTGTGAGTGCCGTAGTCAAGTCAGCTTCACTGCTCAACAGTCTGTTTACCTCAATTCCCTGAATGAGCCCGGCAGCACCACCGGAATGATCATTGTCACCGTGACTTACCACCAGAATATCTACTTTCTCCACCCCCATCTGGGACAGCACCGGGACCACTAGTTGCGCTCCGCTATCAAAACCATCAACAAACCCTGCGCCGGTGTCATACACCAGCACATGGTTACGAGTTCGAACAATGGTTGCCAATCCCTGACCCACATCCAATACATGCAACTCCAATGTATCCCCAGTGCGGATTTGGTGCCGGGGGAATAGCAACGGTAAAAACAACAGCAATGCAAGCAAGCGGGTGTTACCAAAAGACGGCAGCAATAGCAGCAGACAACCCATGCCGCCAAACACGATGAGCAATTTTGATTCCACTTTCACACGCCAGGTCACAGCGAGCAGATCATTGAAGGCAATCCACTCAAGGATGAAGGTCAATCCCTGTAGCAGGTAGTCAGCCGCGACAAAAAACACCGACGCAAAATCGGGCCACCAAGACACCATTGCGGTACCTAGCAAACACAGTGGTACGACCAGCCAACTCACCAAGGGTATTGCGATAATGTTAGCGATCGGTGCCAGCAGGGAAAACTCCCCTATCCAGATACTCAGTGGCAAAAGTAAGGCAATGAACACCACCCACTGAGCTTTACCCCACTTTGTCCATAACATCCTTAATATTGGTTGATTACTCTCGGCTGGCGTTCCTGCGAAAACCAGTAGCAGACTCGCAACAGCAGTAAACGACAGCCAGAATCCGGCCGTCAAAGCGGCAAATGGATCCAATAACAGCACTACCAGAAGCGACAGCAACAGCGAAAAAAACGGGCTCTGGCGTACGGCCAGTAACCGCGCCAACATGAATACCGCCACCATTACCAGAGCCCGCTGGGTAGGCAATGAGAAACCCGCCAACAGGCTATATAAGCCTGCCCCGGCCAAGGCTGAAATCGCACCCGAGTGTTGCGCCGGAATCCACAGCATCAGCCGTGGAAACAGTCGCCACAAATAACTGCCAGCTAAGAAGCACATCCCGGCTATGAATCCGATATGTAAGCCTGATACAACCACCAGGTGGTTGGTTCCGGTGCGACTGAATACCTGCCACTGCAGATTCGAAATAAGGCTACGTTCGCCTAAGGCCAGGGCTAGCATCAGGGCTTGCTGGCTGAGCCCTTCTGTAACACTGATGATCTTTCGTCTCAAACTATCTCGGGCGGAAAGCACTGATGGTCGAGAGTTAGCCATTAACTGATTCTTGGTGCTATCTCTGACATAGCCCTTGGCACTGACGCCCTGTTGAAAAAGCCAGGCCTCGTAATCGAAGGTTCCAGGATTTGCAAATCCATGGGGTCGCTTAAGCCGTACCAAAAACTGCCAGTGCTGTGATGCACTAATAATTTCTGCTCCGTAATAATTCAGCAGAATTTTTCGGCCTTGGAAGCCGTTGGCAGCTGACTCAATATAAAACAGGAATTGTTGGTTGATATCTCTGAATTCCGGCAGACCTGCAACATAACCTCGAACCAGGAAATCAACGCCTTCCAGCTCGGTTGGCAGCCGTTGATGTAGCCGATGTTGGGCATTTGCAACATGCCAGAACATTCCTAACAGAAACAACAGACAACAAGCTATCGAAGCAGCCCACTTATTCTGCCGGCAATACAAAACCCAGTAACCAATCGTGTTGCTTACAATCACCCAGACGAGGAATCGTGCTTCCGGTAAAGACGGGCAGAAACCGGTAACGACCACACCAGCGGCAAATGCGATCATCCCTGAACGCATGTTCAATAACCTCTAATTAGACTTGAGACAGTTAGAAATCTAGTAAAGCTATTACAAATATGCCAGGCAGGGGTCTAATCAAGTCGAAGGGCTTCGGCGGGTTGCACGGCGGCGGCACGCCTTGCCGGATACAGTGTAGCCAACAGGGAAAGCAACAATACCCCAATTGAAATGGATACCAGATCCGATAGTTTTATTTCCGAGGGTAAAAAATCCAATGGATACACTTCGGCATTTAGTAGCTGGATACCAAAGAGGGATTCAATGAAGGCTGCAAAATCACCCACACCAAGTGCCGCAAGAACGCCCAGAAACACGCCAATGGCAGTACCTATTAGCCCCACCATACATCCCTGATACATAAAGATTCGATTAATGACCTGGGGACTGGCGCCCATGGTTCGCAGAATGGCTATGTCAGACTTTTTGTCCCTTACCACCATTATCAGGCTGACAACCAGATTAAAGGCCGCCACCGCGATCAGCATCCAGAGCATAAAACCGACGATAGTGCGAGAAAAAAGAATATTCTCATAGATACTTCCGAATAACTGGGTCCAGGTTGTAAGTTCCAGGTCAGACGGAAGCTCGCTTTGCAGTTCAAGTCGAACCTGATCCGCGCTTAACACGTCCTGCAATTTGACCCGAAGCCCTGAATAGGGGGTGCGCAAACGAAATAAAGCTCGCGCCGCCGCAATGTTCACTACAGCCAGCTGGCTGTCCAGTTCCAAGGTGCCGACTCGATAAATGCCAACAACAGTGAATGCCCGGTAAGAGGGTAATGGCGTTAGGGGATTTATATTTACCGCGAGTGAAAACAAATCAACCTGGTCACCCAGTTCTACGCCGAGGTTATCAGCAAGTGTCTGCCCCACCACGATTCCCCAGCTCTCCTCTGCTAGCCCACTCAGCGAACCGGATACCATGAAATTATCAATGATCGAGATTTCCTGCTCCCGCTCTATGTCGATACCGTTGACCAGGACGCCCTTACTGAAGCGTTCGGTGGCGACGATTCCTGTTCTTTCAATAAGTGGCGCCGTCGCCACTACATCCGATCGTTGCCGTACGATATCTTCCACTTCCTGCCAGCGCTGTTGAGTGTAATTTTCATTAGAACTAATTGTGATATGTGGCACTATTCCAAGAATGTTTTCTCGCACCTCACGGTCAAATCCATTCATTACCGATAACACGGTAATCAGAATTGTGACCCCCAGAGCCAGACCGAAAATCGACACCGCAGACATAAATGAAACCAGGTGACTACGCTTGCCCATGCTTACATAACGCAGGGCTATATAACGCGCAATCGACTGGTTACGTGACTTAGACGTCCTTTTAACCATCCTCAAATAGTTCTCCGTCACGCAACAGGAATTTTCTGTCCATGGAAGACGCCAATTCTTCATTGTGGGTAACTACGATAAAGCTGGTATCCAGGTTCTTGTTTAACTCCGCCATCAGCGCCTGAACTTCATTGGCGGTCTGACGATCCAGATTTCCGGTTGGCTCATCCAGCAATACACATTTGGGATTGGTTACCAGCGCTCTGGCGATAGCAACTCGTTGCCGTTCACCACCAGACAACTCAGAAGGTTTGTGTTCCAGCCGATCTCCCAAACCGACTTTTTCCAGCTTCAACCGGCTTAGTTGTTCCGCTTCACTGACGTCAACTCCAGCAATTAACAACGGCATTGCCACATTTTCCAGCGCGGTGAATTCTCCTAGTAAATGATGAAACTGATAGACAAACCCCAGGTAACGATTACGTAACTCCCCTCTCTCAGTCTCATTTAAAGTGGCGGCGTTACGACCAGCGACCATGACGATTCCGTCAGTAGGCAAGTCAAGTCCACCCAGCAGATTAAGCAATGTGGTCTTACCTGATCCCGAACTACCAACAATTGCAATCCGCTCCCCTGGTAGTACCCGTAGGTTTACATTGGAAAGTACTTGAACCTTCTGCGGTCCTTGAGAATAGATTTTCTTTAAATTAATACATTCGAGAACCGCCGTGGGTAATTGATCCTCCATGGCTACTGCATTTTCAGACGACTCGCTCATAATTTATTCATACCTCAGTACCTCCGCCGGTTGCACCCTGGCAGCACGATAGGCCGGGTACAGCGTGGCGACAAAACTGATTAACAAAGCCGCAATACCAATCGTCAATACATCTCGCCAAATCAGTTCTGACTGCAAAAAAGAAATCATATAGATGCGCTGTGGCGCAAAAACTCCGTTTATTAGATTCTCAAACGCCCCGGAGATGCTACTGAGGTTCAACGCCACTAGGACACCAAGGGCTGTTCCCAGCAGTACACCGAGTAATCCGGCCAGGGTCCCCTGCACAATAAATATTCCCATGATGGTATTTTTACTGGCTCCCATAGTGCGCAGAATGGCAATATCTGCCCCCTTGTCGGCGACAACCATGACCAAGGTTGAAACAATATTGACGGCGCCAATTATGACAATCATCAATAACATGAATCCGGTCATCATCTTTTCCATTCGTAAGGCATCAAACAAGGTACGCTGACTTTCAGTCCAGGGTGTGATTTGCAATTCCTTGCCATCGATATTGATTCCGCTAAACGCTTCTTCGGCAATTTGCCCGGCATTAAATACATCGGTAACCTGAAGGCGTAATTGGGCTGATTGGCCGACAAAAAGTTCAAGCGCCTTATCAAGACTTATCAGTGCAACATTGTCATTTCCATAAAAGCCAAAATCGGCAGCGCCCATTACCAAAAAACTTTTCGCCTCATCAAGTGAACGCGTCAGTAAGCTGCGTAAAGGAGTTACATTTACCGATTGATTATTGAAAATACCAAGATCCCTGGCCAAACGTGACCCCATGATCATGCCGTTATCTGTCTCTGTCAGATTAGCCAGCAAACTTTGAAACTGGGTGCTGCCACTATCGATAACAGCTAATTCGGCAACTGAGTCCACGCCCCTGAGCCTGATGAATTTATCCTGCCCCTGGTATCTTATCCAAGCTTCACCTTCAATATAGGGCGCCGCTGCTGTGACTTCTGGATGCCTAATAACCTGTTGTGCTAATTGTTGCCAGTCACCCAAACCATCCGGGCTGGAAATTACTACATGGGGAATCGATTTAAAGGTTTCATTACGCATGATGGTTGTTGAACCATTAATGACAGACAACACCACGATCATCGCGAGCACGCCCAGGGTAATACCTAACATAGAGATGATGGATACAAAGGAAACGAATTGATTGCGTTTACGGGTCCGCGTATAGCGCAAACCTACAAATACGGAAACCGGTTTAAACATAGTGAGTGGACCAGAAGCAACTGGACTTTATCGGGATCAGGCGGATTACCAGCTGGAACTAATCCCCATGTCTTTGTAATAATCGTTGAACAGTTTTAAAACTAATAGGAACCAGCGGTGTACTCACTTCCTTAGAGATTGCCCGCAATGATTTACCCTGCTTTTTCAACTGGACTATGCGCTTGAGCACCCGTTGCTCCATTGGGTTTTCAATGAGCTTGCCATTTTCATGAATCATATACCCGAAGGGTCTGCTGCCACCAAGATATCTTCCTTTAGATCTTTGTGTTTGCTTCACACCCTTAATTCGTTCTGTAGACCGACGTTTTTCCAAGGCCGAAAACATTCTGGCGACACGTTCAAAATTTACCGCGAATTGCGGGTCAGTGACATTACCCCCAAGTTGAGCTATATGCAGGCCGACACTCTTCTGTTTAAGGATCTCAATGGTAGATACAGCATCATGACAGGAGCTAAAAATACGCTCAAGGCTGCTGGTGACAATGATATCACCGGGCCTGACTATGTTAAGTATTCTTAACCCATTGATCCGATTCGAAAAATCTACATTCCAGCTGATGTCTACATCTTTCATGGATTCGGTCAGAGACCACTGGTTTCGCAGGCAATGGGTTCGAATTGCCAGTAATTCACGCTCCATCAGCGCTTCTAAATTACCATTGATCTGATCGTGCTCGAGCTCCGAGAACCTGTAATAGGAATAGATAGCCATAATCGCCTTAAATTTATTCTTTAATATTAGGTAGTTACACGGTTTTCTTAGAAAAATACCGTGCTGTCACCTGTGATTGTTATTAGTTTTATCGAAACTGTGTCCTTGTTAGGACAAAGCCACGCCGCGGCCATTGTAAACTCAAGACAATTTTAGAATCAAGAAACAAACAACTCAGCATCCCAATACTGTGACGTATTTACTCTCAAAATGCTCGCATCCCTTTGTTTTATTTGCGTTTTCACTCATTTGATCTATTGAGTTAATAGCGTAGGGCTGTTATATTGACGCAGGTTTCCCATAGACCTGTCGATATTGGATCAGATCAACTTAGATAGGGATTGGATTGCAGCAAGATTATCTGCAGAGCTACTGACGGAAAACTACCGAATACCGGCAATACAGCAGGTCTCGTTGAGACCCGAGCGGTAAGCAAATCTGAAGCAACCGCGAAATTAAGAATCTTGTTACCAGGCAGTCTTGGCTGATAACGCGAAAGACGATTACGAATTCAACACATAAAGAGAAAGAAACAGATAGATAACAGTCATCCACTTTATTGATGACCAAATTAACAAAACCAGATAAACATCAGGATTAATAGATTAAATTGCTCGGCCCGTAACCGGGATTACTCAATACGATAATACCGATTAATTGGCCGAAGCCAGGAAAGTAGTTTAGATAGTTAAAATACGTGCACAACGAAATCGAGCAGTTAGACCGCGACAAACCAAGTACCTACAACGGTTCGGCATCAGAGAATAACTCAGGTGAGGTTGTCCCGGTATCGTTCACATAACTGGGTATAAATACAAGTATAGCCAGGGTTAAATCAGGTGAACATACAATTTGACATGCACAATAAATTTGTCAGTTAGATTGTGACCAGGTGGGGCGTTGCTCTATAAAGAATCGCTAAGTTCCACTGTCAAAAGTTGCTGTAACTAGAGTACTTCCGGAAATAACGAGAGTTAGGAAAGTTAAAAGAGTTAAAGCAGTTAGCGATACCACGTAATATCTACATTCCTGCACCGTATCTGACCTGTTTAAGGTCGGGTATCCAATCAATTGATTCATTCTCCCTGGTGTTCTTTTCTGGTTTACATGGAAAAGTGAAAACACTATGAAAAGAATACTAATTAACGCAACTCAGAAAGAAGAGCTGCGTGTTGCCCTCGTCGATGGGCAGCGTCTCTACGACCTGGATATTGAAAACCGCACGCGAGTGCAGAAAAAAGCCAATTTATACAAAGGAATAGTAACCCGGGTTGAACCAAGCCTGGAAGCAGCGTTTATAAATTTTGGCGCCGATAGACACGGCTTTTTACCGCTAAAGGAAATCTCATCACAGTACTACGCCAAACCAGCAAATGTTAAGGGAGAACGAACCAATCCTAAGGAGCTGATACCAGAAGGCACCGAACTTGTTGTTCAGGTGGAAAAAGAAGAGCGTGGAAACAAGGGTGCCGCCCTGACCACCTATATCAGTCTTGCTGGCCGTTACCTGGTTTTAATGCCTAACAATCCAAAAGCCGGGGGCATATCGCGCCGTATTGAAGGCGACGATCGAACGGAAATCCGCGAGGCGTTACGTGGTTTAGAAATACCTGACGACATGGGGCTAATTGTCAGAACGGCTGGAGTTGGCAAGGATCAGCAGGATTTACAATGGGATCTGGATTACTTATTGGCTCTTTGGAAATCAATACAAGAAGCCAGTTCCAAACAGGCTGCTCCTTTCCTAATTTACCAGGAAAGTAACGTCATAATTAGAACGATCCGCGACTACCTTCGCCGTGACATTGGCGAGGTGTTGATAGATACCGAAGACTCCTATAACGAAGCCATTACTTTCATTCGCCAGGTAATGCCGCAATACGAAAATCGTATTAAGCTCTACCAGGAAAGCCTTCCGCTTTTCAACCATTATCAGATCGAATCGCAAATTGAGAGCGCCTTTGAGCGAGAAGTAAAATTACCTTCCGGTGGTTCGGTTGTAATCGATCCTACAGAAGCCCTTATTTCAATCGACATCAACTCTTCACGCGCCACTCGAGGTGCGGATATTGAAGAAACTGCTCTGAACACTAACTTAGAAGCAGCGGATGAAATTGCACGCCAACTTAGGCTCAGGGATATGGGTGGGCTCGTGGTTATTGATTTTATCGATATGACCTCGAACCGTAATCAGCGTGAAGTCGAAAATCGCATGCGAGATGCCCTTGAACCAGATCGGGCAAGGGTACAGATTGGGCGAATCTCTCGTTTCGGACTGCTTGAGATGTCGCGTCAGCGTCTGCGGCCTTCCCTTGGAGAGACCAGCGCAATAGTCTGCCCTCGATGTAATGGACAGGGCACAATACGTGACGTTGAATCTTTGTCTCTGTCGATATTGCGAATCCTTCAAGAAGAAGCAAACAAACAAAAGGCTAAGGAGCTAACAGCAACGGTGCCGCTTATTGTCAGTTCTTATTTGTTAAATGAAAAACGCGGTGTCTTAAGCGACATTGAAACGCAGAGTCGTACCCGCATTGTTATTGTGCCGAATCCTGATTTGGAAACGCCTCACTATGAGATTACCGGTCTAAACCAGAAGGCTCAAAGCTATGATGTAGATTCGGTATCTAATGCTGATGTCCCGGTGGCAGCATCCAAGACAGAAACTCCCCAACAACCTGCAGTACAAGCACCCACAGTTAGTGGCGCTCCGGTCAGGCGCTCACCACCAAAAAAGGGGCTTATCGCGTCTTTAATTGCCAATTTGTTTGGTGGCTCGAGTGAACCCGAAAAGCCGAAACCAAAATCAGGCCGATCACAGCAGAATCGAGGGAGAGGCAAACCGCAGAATCGTCAACAACGCGGCCAACAAGCTAACCGTTCAAAGCCTGATAGCAATACCAAGTCAGCTTCTTCCGACACCTCTAAACCACAAGGTCGCAGGCCGGCGCAGCGCAAACAAGTTGATGCTGGCCGTGGGGCCCGTAATGAGCAGGATAAAAAACGGCAAGGGCAGCGCCCGGTAAAATCCCAGACGAATCGTCCGGATGACAAGCCTGTTGGCCGCCAAGTTGCTGACAGCAGTGATGAAGGAGCCAATCGAAAAGGTGCAGGATCACAAAGACGCCAAGGTAATAAGCGCCCACGCAACACCACGCCGAGAACTCGCGGACCCAGACCGGCGAAAGTCGATTCAACAGCTGAAGTTGACGGAAATATTGCCCAGGAGGTTCAGTCTCCAACCACGGTTGCAAAAGAGCCAATGGAAGCTGTTGTTAACAATGAGGTTAAGTTTGAGAAACCCAGTAATCAGCAACCGAAAAGTCAACTGACAGATAGCCGCCGCGATGCTGGGAAACCTGAAGACAAAGAACTGAGCCAGTCAACACCCCCGCCAAGTCAAACTGTTGTAAGCACTGGCTCCGAAACTTCTGAGCCAGATAAGCAGAAAACAGAGATAATTGACTCGGCAAAGGAAGCGCCAGAACTACCTTCAGAGACTCTTGAGAATGAAGCTAAGCAAACTCAGACAATCGCAGCCGCTCCGGCAGTGGTTGAGTCTGTTCAAAAAACGAATTCCGACGCTGAGGCCAGTACTCCAGCCCAGGATTCTGCACCAGTAAAGGATCAAGATGAACAAAAGAAGTCGCCGCCTGTAGATGAACCTACGGAGATGTCAAAGCCGGACACGGCTTTTATAGCAACGGAACAGGAACCCAGCGCCGTTGTCAGTGATGAAAGGTTTAATGCCGCAGTCGAGGAAGCTTTGGTAAGCGAGACGGAAACAAAGCCCGGCCCGGTAACAGAATCCTCTGCCCCAGTGCAGCCCGAGACCAAGGAACAACCAGAAGCTACGGAGCAAACCAAGGTAGTAGAGAAGACTAGCGCTGAGACAGTCAAGGTTGAAGAGCCTGAGCCAGCACCTGCCCCACCTCCAACTGAATCGGGTCGCGCAATAAATGATCCGCGCGAGGTCAAGCGGCGACAAATGCTGGAGCAACAGTCTCAGCAATCCGACTGAACTATAAAAAAGATCAGGAGAGAAGGGGACACTCACAACTTAACAACTTAAAGCCGTATTTCAAACTAACCAAAATTTGATAAAGCAAGTTAAGTTGTGAGTGTCCCCTACTTTTCAACAAGGATTATGACGACAGCTACTTCGATAGCATGCGTCTATCTGTCTCTTATCAGCAGGTTTGTTTGCTAGAGTTTGCTTTCCAGTTCCGGTAATACCTGAAACAAATCTGCCACCAGACCATAATCTGCCACTTGGAAGATAGGTGCTTCTGCGTCTTTATTTATAGCCACGATAACTTTGGAATCTTTCATGCCGGCAAGGTGCTGAATCGCACCGGAAATACCCACCGCGATATATAAGTCAGGAGCAACAATTTTACCCGTTTGTCCAACCTGCATATCATTGGGAACGAATCCAGCATCCACTGCCGCCCGCGAGGCGCCGATTGCAGCACCTAATTTGTCCGCTACCTTTTCCAACAAAGCAAAATTTTCACCGTTCTGCATTCCCCGACCACCCGAGATCACTATGGACGCTGAGGTCAATTCAGGTCGCTCAGAAACCGAAAGCTCCTCACTGACAAAGCTGGATTGATCCTGGCTGACAACAAAGTCGGTCGTCTCAATGGAGGCGCTGCCACCAGTACCGGCTTCTTCGAATGCCGTTGTTCTAACGGTAATTACTTTGACTGAATCGTCACTCTGAACCGTTGCAATGGCATTTCCCGCATAGATCGGACGTACAAAGGTATCTGCAGATTTGACTTCAATAATGTCTGAAATCTGCCCTACATCCAATAATGCCGCGACGCGAGGCATAATATTCTTACCAGTGGTGCTTGCTGCAGCCAGGAGATGACTGTAACTGGCTCCAAGCTCTGCAACCAAAGGCCCAATAGACTCAGCCAATTGATGAGCATTAGCCGGATTATCTGAAACGATTACCTTACTCACCCCTTCGATAGCGGCGGCCTGCTTTGCTGCTTCCTGACAGTCGTTTCCAGCCACCAGTACATCTACTGAATCCGCCAGCTGCAGACCTGCCGTTATGGCGCATAGGGTTCCGGCTTTAAGCGAACTATTGTCATGCTCTGCTATTATTAATACGCTCATAATCGTCTCCCTATATTACCTTGGCAACTGTTTTGAGTTTGTCGATCAGTTCATCCACTGATTCCACAATAATGCCTGAGGTGCGCTCCGGCGGGGGCTCAACGCTTAGCGTTTTTATTTTGGATGTTACAGTTACGCCGAGATCCTCGGGAGACACAATATCAATCGGCTTCTTCTTTGCCTTCATAATATTGGGAAGAGACGCATAACGCGGTTCATTTAAGCGTAAATCTGTAGTAACAATGGCGGGCAATTTAAGAGACAAAGTTTGTTCTCCACCATCAACTTCCCGCGTTACTGTGATACTCCCCTCACCCACCTCCGCCTTACAAGCAAAAGTACCCTGGGGAAGGTTAGCCAGTGCTCCCAGCATTTGGCCTACCTGATTGTTGTCGGAGTCGATGGATTGTTTGCCTAGGATAACCAGGTCAATCCCTTCCCGATCAATCAGTGCTTTAAGAATTTTAGCGACGGCCAGTGGCTGAACCTCTTCCTGGGTTTCAACCAATATACCGCGATCGACTCCCAACGCCAGAGACGTGCGGATCTGCTCCTTCGAAGCGATAGTGCCAACTGAAACAACAATTATCTCATCAGCCTTGCCCTGCTCCTTCAATCTAATTGCTTCCTCAACCGCGATTTCGCAGAAAGGGTTAAGTGCCATTTTAACATTGGCAAGTTCAACACCGCTGTGGTCTGATTTCACGCGGACTTTCACATAGGCGTCAACGACGCGCTTGACTGCCACAAGAATCTTCATGGATTCTCCAATTTTACAGGTAAATGAATTGACTCGGTTGCCCGGGCACGCCGGTGCGTTCCATTTCTGTGACGTCCCAAAAAAAGGCGCTAATGATGCCGGTTTTGCTACCACAGGTCAATACAATCAGCGCTTTGCTGGGGGCTTGTTTCGAACCGCTCAAGACTACTGCTTTAGCGCAAAAGTGAGCGTAGAACTTATAAGTGGCCAGTCCCCAGCTGGAAAAAACATCCAGCACTCCTGACCCTAATAAGGTCCCCACCGCCACTGGGTTGCCCATCTGCCAGTTCAACCAGTTGGTAAAACACACTTCTAGCCAACAAGGCATTCAATCCATTGCGCACATGGATCATTGGATGGGGTTCACCACTGTCAGGATCTTCTTCAACAATGATTGCATGCGCTTTGTCAGCAACAATCTGTTCCTTAGTGTTCAGGGTAAACAAGAGTCGCCTTGCTTCCTTCTGCCCATCCGTATCCAGTGACTGGGCGACAAAAGGGCAATCGTCAACCCGAATACCAACCTTCTCCACTGGGGTGACCAGGTAAAATTTATCGTTTTCCTTTTTCAGCACGGATGAAAACAATTGCACCATGGCCAGGCGACGAATTGGTCTGCCCTGATGATACCAGGTACCGTCGCGGGCAATTCGCATATCCATTTCACCGCAATACGGTGGATCCCACAAATGCACTGGTGCCGGACTAGGTTGCTTGATTAGCCTGGAAAGGGAGTCGGTATCCTTCGACGACGATAAACCTTTAGATGGGTTCTTTGACACGGGCTGGCCCAAGTTCAGAAGAATGATTTTTACCTATAGTAATCTCGGTCTGAATAGGAATAAAGCCTGGATAATCCCGCTATTGGTATAGCGCCGTTCCTATTGCTGGCTTCCAGCCGATGTTACACTTCAGCTGATTCGTTACGTCGGCCTGGTCAGGTTCTATACTACAAGCTACATGAAAGAACTAATTCGAAGAGAGTCTTTTCAACAACTATTGGTTGAAGGTGTACCGCTAATTGATGTTCGGTCGCCGATAGAATTCAGTAAGGGCGCTATTCCCGGTGCGGTCAACCTACCTTTGCTGGAAGACTCAGAACGCGAGGCTGTGGGTAAAGAATTTAAGCAGTTGGGCCAGGATGCGGCAATAGCACTTGGGTATAAACTGGTTAAAGAGGAAGTCAGAGAACAAAAGTTAGGAAGCTGGATCGCGTTCCTGAAAAATCACCCTTATGCCTTTGTCTATTGCTTTCGTGGCGGGCAACGCTCCCGGATTGCGCAGCAATGGCTCACGGATGCGGGATATCCAGTGCAGCGAATAGCCGGTGGTTACAAGGCCATGCGCCGGTTTTTGATTGACACCCTCAGCCTGGCCAGCCATGAATGTGAATTTTTACTGATCGCGGGAAAAACTGGTTGTGGTAAAACTCTACTTCTCGATCAATTCAAGAATAAAATTGATTTAGAAGGCATAGCCAACCATCGTGGTTCTGCTTTTGGTAACCGAGCGGAATCCCAGCCTTCGCAAATTGACTTTGAAAACAAACTTGCCATAGAGCTATTAAAACTACCTTACTGTGATTACCGTCGTGTGGTACTTGAAGATGAAAGCCGCGCTATTGGTTCGCTTGCTATCCCGGCTGAATTCAACAGTGCAATGGCAAAGGCCCCGATCGCTGTCATCGAACAGGATATGACTTACCGGGTAAGGGTTATTTTAAATGACTATATCGTGGCCAATTACAGCGAATTTAAACTGCGTAATTCAGCTACTGTAAAAGCGTGTTTTACCGACTATTTATTCTCCAGCCTTGGACGTATCCGGAAACGACTTGGTGATGCCTTGTTTGGTGAAATTTCTCAAGATATGCAGGAAGCGGTCAAATCACATCACGAAGAAAACAATATTGAGTTGCACAAAATCTGGATCGAAAAGCTGCTTCGAAATTACTACGACCCCATGTATGAGTATCAGCTCAACAAAAAAATCAGACGAATAATATTTCGCGGTAGCAGTGATGAATTCTTGCACTGGGCTTCCCGTCTTGAATTTTCAAAAAACCGATAAATTAGATTAATGCCAATTAACCGATTCGATATCAGCTCGTTAAAAATAGCACTGGATACCCATTCCACGATACTGGTACCCAACCATAGAACTCGCGAGGCAATCCTTGACAGCTATGGGGCTGACTGCGCTGCAAACTCCTGGTATACCCCTCAAGTCTACGCTATTGATGTCTGGCTTAAACAGTTATGGCGGTCAGCCGCTTCTCAGGGCATCTCACCTTTTACTGATTATCAATTATTGGAAAGTATTGAAGAACATTTTATATGGACCTCAATCATCGAAAAGTCTCTCGATACCATACCCTTACTCAACCCCGATGAAACCGCTGCCGAAGTAAGCCAGGCCTATCAAAATCTAAGACAATGGCTGCCGGACAAATCGGCTAATGAAAAACTGGAAAGCTATAAAGGTCTACCGGACATAGATGTATTCCTCAGCTGGAAAAAGCAATATTTAGCTTACTGCTACAAAAAACACCTCATCAGCCTGGTGGATTGCACCCACAAATTAATAACTGAAATAGAAACAGTACAGGCCCTCTTGCCGCGGGAAATTGTCATCGCCAGTTTCCATCAACCTCCCCCTCTGTATCAGCTTCTTTTTGCAACATTGCAACAACAGGTAACAGTTCATTCAATTCTAGGAAATAGCAATAAATCAGTTCGCCATCTTTCAAAGTTTAAGTTTAACGACTTCGACAGTGAGGTCACGGCTTGCGCTAATTGGGCAAAGGCGCTCATGGAAAGCGAGCCAGAGAGCCATATAGGAATTTTATTCAACGGAGATGATTCACGACGCGCCAGACTGACTCGATTGTTTACAGACATCTTGTATCCGGATTCCCTGCTCAACCTTTCCAATGACATACATGTTTTTAATACTACGGCGGCAAATCAGGGCTTAATGGACTCAGCATTGGTGCATGATGCCTTTCAACTTCTTGATTTAAATCACCAGCAACAACAAAGCAACAAGCTCTGTCGTTTATTGCAATCGCCTCACTGTATTGGATTCGAGCAGGAAATAGAGGCACGCATCCAGCTTGAACTGTTCATGCGCAATAATTTTTCAGCCACCTGCACCTTAGCTGAATTTGTGCGCAGTATGAGTCGAGACGGAAAGAATACCCAGTGCCCTCAACTGGCCAGCGCGTTGTTAAAAACAAGAACACTACTGCGAGCGTCGCCGAAGTTTAATACAACGGCCAATTGGGCAAAAATATTTACTGAACAATTAGACAGCCTGGGATGGCCCGGTAATACCCACGCCCTCACGCCAAAAGAGAAGAGTCTAGTACTGCAATTTCAAAAAGCGATTGAGCAATTTTCCCATACCAGCATCGCCGTGGATAAATTGAATTTGGAAAGTGCGTTATCACGACTCAGATCGCTGTGCTCGAAGACCAAACAACGGTTAAGATTTGAACGCGGGTGTCAGCTTTCTCTCTATACAATCAATGAAGCTGTCGGACTTAATTTTGATCACGTCTGGCTGATAGGACTTGATGATCAAAGCTGGCCTGTTAACGCAGCGCCCACCTCCTTTTTGCCTTATAGCTTACAAAGAGAAGCAGGCATTCCCAGTAGTCATAGCGAGATTCAATACCAAGTTGCCCTGGCAAACTTTGATCATCTCACCGCCAGCGTGTCAAACAGCCTCATCGCCAGTTACCCTATTTCGGACGGTGACCAGCAACTGAGACCAAGCCCGTTTATCGCGGAGTTTTCGGCACAAACTTCTCCTCAAGTTGCTATCAAGCCGCTGAATAATTACGCCAGTCAGTTGCTGGGCACACAAAAGCTGGATCAAATATTAGATTGCGTTCAATTCCCTTTAATTGAGAAGGAGAATCCCCGCGGCGGTCAGAGCATTATTAGTAACCAGTCTAGTTGTCCGTTTCGTGCCTTTGCTCGCCATCGATTACATGCCGAACCGCTGGAAGAATTCGAAAGTGGGCTGGGGACCAAGGCTAGAGGTACAGCAATTCATCTCGCCATGGAGCATGTCTACAACACCATTGATTCCCGGAAGACTTTAACGGAGTTATCCGACGAGAAACTGAACTACCTCATTGATCAAGCAGCCAGTGTTGCTATTGATTACCTATGCCGGAAACACCGTGAGCTGATGACCCCCCGATTTCAGGAAATCGAACAACAACGGGTTGAATCGTTACTTTTCCGTTTTATTGAACTGGAAAAACAGCGCTTTGACTATACCGTCTTAGCCACTGAGAAGATTTATCAGTGGCAGTTGGGACAACTTGATTTAAAACTCAAAGTCGATCGTATTGACACCCTCAGCGACGGTTCGCTGGCGCTGATCGATTACAAAACCGGCAAGACCGCCGCTTCGACTCAAAGACTGTTAGAGGACCGGCCGGAAGATATGCAGCTACCGGTTTATTACAGCGTCGTAGCATCGCAGCAGAGTACGCCTATCAACACAGTCCAAATCGCCCATATTAATGTCGAAAAAATAGCCTACTCGGGCATTACCGCTACTAGTGATTTTCATCATGCTTCGAAACCATTCAATCATGACGGTAAGAATAAGATTGACTGGGCCGAATTAACTCAATCCTGGCAGCGAAAAACGGAGTTAATTGCCAAAGAATTTGTCAATGGCGTAGCAAGTGTTGCACCGCTGAATCGACCGGGTACCTGTCAATATTGCGGACTGCAGGCACTCTGCCGAGTTGCAGAGCTGGACCTTTTACTTGATATGCCAGGTGACCGCGAGGATGAAGCATGAGCAGCACCAATCTTGCTGATCAAGCGCATCGTAATCAGGCGTTGGATGTTTCCCAATCCTTTTCCGTTCAAGCACCTGCAGGATCAGGAAAAACCGAGTTGCTGAGTCTACGCTATTTAAAACTACTCAGTATCAGCGAACAACCTGAAGAAGTCCTTGCTATAACTTTCACCCGCAAAGCCTCCAGTGAAATGCGTGATCGAATTATCAAAGCGATTGCCTGGGCCGCCAGCTTTGAAACGGATGAGGATCCAATCTTTGCAGATAAACTTGAGTCCAGGCGCTTCGAAATAGCGCATGCGGCGCTGGTACAAAACAATCGATTAAGCTGGCACATCCTGGACAACCCGTCCAGGTTAAGAGTTCAGACCATAGACAGTTTCTGTCATTACCTGTCGAGCCAGCTACCTATCCTGTCGCGTCTGGGCGGGCGTTTGCGCGTGAGTGAAGAAGTTGAGCACATATTTACTGATGCAGTTCGTAGCACGCTTGGGGAACTGGAGAGTCATTCTGGGCTTGGTGATGACCTCGTACTGTTGCTACGACACCTTGACAATGATGTAAACAAGGTCGAGAAACTATTGATTGGATTGCTCTACAACCGTGATCAATGGCTACCCCATATTCTGGGTATTAAAGCCAAGGTGCTCATTGACCAGACCTACTTGCAAACCAGCCTCGAACAGCTGATCAGTGAGTCTCTGGAGGAAGTGGTTGCCGGCTTACTTCCATTCGAGCAGGACATCGTGGAATTGACAAATTTTGCCGCTGGTAATCTGGCGCCTCAGTCAGAATTTTATATTCGGGATTTTGCAACCCTGGATGCCCTGCCTGACACCACTTTCAGGGCATTACCTTACTGGTTGTTGTTGGTGAATCTTTTGCTGATCAAGGCCGGAACGTGGCGTACCAGAATCGATGTCAATGTTGGTTTCCCCCCGGGCGACAAAACAGATAACGAATTTGATGCGCTCTGCAAAACCAGGAAAAAACAACTGAAAGACTTGCTGGAACAACTATCTGATGACGATGACCTGGCTGTATCCCTGGATTATCTACGCAGACTACCTGACCCGAATGTTGCAGAAAAGCAATGGGGCTTTTTGTCAGCAGTGGCTAGAATCCTCGCTTTATTGAATGCAAAACTATTATTGTCTTTTCGAAAATTCAGAACCATTGATCACCTACAAACCGGCGCCGCTGCGCGCGATGCCCTGGTGGATGAAAATGCGCCAACAGATTTGGCGCTTGTACTGGATCATAAAATTCAGCATATCCTGGTAGATGAGTTTCAAGATACTTCGAAACTGCAAATAGACATCCTGCAGCAACTCGTTGCAGGTTGGCAACCCGGTGATGGAAGGACCTTGTTTGTGGTCGGCGACGCCATGCAGTCCTGCTATGGATTTCGCAATGCCAATGTCGGCTTGTTTCTTAAAGTTCGAGAAGATGGCCTGGGTGATATCGATCTTATTCCCCTGACCCTGAAGACTAATTTCAGGTCTCAGGCGAAAATCGTCAACTGGGTGAACAACCTATTCAGTACCGCTTTTCCCCGCCAGGCAAACAGTTCCAGGGGAGCGGTGCCCTATACCGAGTCAGTTGCTTACAAAGCGCCTGAGGAAGACTCCACTATCACAACTGAACTGGTTTTATTCGAAAGAGGTCAGCGCTCTGTTGCCATGGGGTATGAAGCTGAACGGGTGGTGAATCAGGTAACCGTCCTCAGGAAGCAAGACAGGAACACATCAATTGCCATATTGGTTCGTACTCGGACTCACCTTGTTCACATAATTTCAGCACTACGTAATGCTGACATTCAATGGCAATCAACCGATATCGATCGACTTGAAAGTCTGCCGTCAATTAAAGACCTGACCAATCTGACCAGGGCATTGTTAAACCAGACCGATCGGGTTGCCTGGCTAGCGCTATTACGTGCACCCTGGTGTGGCCTTAACATTGCAGATCTCCATGCCATAGATTCATTCGCAGGTGCAAACAGCATCTGGTTTGCCTTGCAACAAATTTCGGCTATCGAACTGGTTTCAAGCGAGGGTCAGGACCAATTACGTGATGTTTGCAAAATAATAGACTTCGCTATGACCAAACGCTATCGCATAAGTTTACGACGATTGATAGAAACCACCTGGTCACTACTGCGGGGACCCTGTACTGCTGGCAATGACGCCGAACTTGAGTCGGTTGCACACTTCTTCCAGCTTCTTGATGAATACGAAACCGCCGGCGGTATCGACGATATTGTTGAATTTGAAGCCAAGGTAGCCAGAGCGTTTGTCCCCTCTAAAATCGATCTGAAAAATCCAAACACGATTCATATTATGACCATGCACAAAGCCAAGGGCCTGGAGTTCGACCACGTCATTTTGCCGGGGCTGGCACACGAGCCAAGAAGTAATAGTAAACCCCTATTGCAGTGGCACGAGCGTCTCAACGAACAGGGTGAATCACGCCTCTTTATAGCAACGCTCTCTGCCTCGGGCTCAGATGACAACGCACTGTATAAGTTATTGCGCCATGAGCAGCAACATAAAACCAGCATGGAAAATACGCGCCTGCTTTATATAGCCACAACCCGAGCCAAAAAAAGCCTGACTCTGTTGGCAACCGTGCAACTTAATAGCAAAGGCAAAGCAGAGCCACCAAAAAACAGCCTGCTTAAGAGAATCTGGCGTGAACTGGACGCACTACCTGAAGGTGAGGTTTGCTTGACGCAATTGGAATCTGTAACGGACCAAAACCTGCAATCCCCATCGGTAAGTTCTGTCACTTATCCGACGGTGACACCTATTAAGCGATTCTCTCAACCCATTCAATTAACTCAGGAAGAGTTCCTGTCATTACGGGCTCAAGAGTCTACCGCGGAGGAGGAAACAGAGCGGGACAATCTGGAACCGCCCATAGATGAATCCGCGGCGGCAATTGGCACCTTGATCCACAATACCCTGGAAGCGGTTGTTAATTCCGGTGAAAGAAATATTAATCCCGAGAAGCTGAACAACCTGCGGCGCCACTGGCGTTTACAGCTAAGTCACCACTTCAACAATGAAGACGATCTTAATGCGGCAATTCTATTTATTGAATCATCCATAGTAAACAGCCTGTCGAATGAAACCGACGGATGGATATTCAGTGCGGATCTTGAAGACAGCCGTACCGAATTGGCGCTGAGCACTACTTCTACTGGTTACACCACAAACTACCTAGTAGATCGCAGTTTTATAGACGCTCAGGGAACCCGTTGGGTCATCGATTACAAAACCGCCAAATGCGCCAGTGACAAGAGTCTGGATGAGTTCATTAGCGAACAGCGTAGCCAACATCGAAGCCAACTGGAAAATTACCAGACTCTGTTCAAGCAGATCGAAAATAGACCGGTAAAAACAGCCTTGTTCCTGACAAGTATTGCCAAATTAGTCGAGCTCGATTAATTCGATTCACGGGATATCCCGGGGAATAGATCGCTAGTTCAGTAACATAGGGGATAGGCGTGTCTTGCACATAACAGGGTGGGGATAGCCTTTCCCGGTCCTTGCCCTTAAGAGATGAGCGCGGTGTCTTCGAACGGCACCGAGTGGCACTGTGCTTAGGCGGCAGACCGCGCCCCTCCAGGGTGCCCTCGCTGCGAAAAATGCCCTGAACAGCGGTCATTTGTCTACACTCGGCGCTTGTCTATCATTGCCGCTACACCACAGTCCCACTCGTTGCCTTGGATCATGGTTTAGATCGATTATATTCAGCTTCGAACTAGGGTCGTCTCAGAGGCTTGTGACTCTTCTGAAAATAGTGCCTTACTTCATTAACAGGCAATAAAATTTTAGCGTCATCAGAAAACAGTGCCTTACTTCGTTAACAGGCAATAAAATGGTTGCGTCTTCAGAAAGTAGTGCCTTGGTTCATTAATAGGCTATAAAATGTTGGCCTATCACGAAGTTTGCTAGTCACTGCAAGCGCTGGATTAGGGGGTTCTGTTAACTCAGCAATAAAGCGCCGCACCGAATGAACGAGGGAGACCGCTTTGCAGGCTCCCGAGGGATTGAGGGAACCCAGGAGGGGTGCAAGTAGCTGAGTTAACAGAACCCGCTGAGTCAGAGCGTTCTCTCAGACCAGGGATTCAATTGACACACTGACAACCTTTTTAGGTTGGTGTACATTGCTGAACATTGTTGTCCTGATTATCTTTGCGCTGTTTCTCGGTTTTGCCCATGAAGCAATAGGCAAAATAATGGGCAGCCTATTCGGTGTATTCCAAAAACAAGCAAAGGTGACGCTTTTTAGAGTTTTTCAGCAATATCGGTTGATGTTGGTAATGTTCAATTTCATTCCGTATATTGTATTAAG
>SMVB01371471.1_pt1 | contig 32411 bp, 30 predicted proteins | sample 2456461 | NCBI WGS metagenome assembly SMVB01 (sample SAMN11095934, study PRJNA526329) | marine sediment metagenome | biome: Marine sediment; feature: Surficial sediment; material: Deep marine sediment; isolation source: Hadal surficial sediment | place: Pacific Ocean | collected 2014-05 | depth... | reverse complement strand
GCAGACACCACTGAGAGCACCGACACGCCCGAATACGACGTACCCAGATTCCCAACCACCAAGCCGCCGACAAACGACAAGTACTGACGCCACACCGGGTCGTTCAGCCCAAGCTGGTCCCGCAACGCCTCCCTTGCCTCGAGTGTCATCCCTCCCAAGGTGAACTGAGTTACGAAATCACCCGGGATCAACAGATGCGCCAAGAAGAAGAGCAGCGAAACGAACACGAACAACGTCACCAGACTCGACACCACCCGTCGAAGCATGTGACTCGCCACCGCGTGCCTCCTTGCCCCTAGCCGTACCAGGAGGCCAGCTAGGGGCCCTAGGGCCCAATGGTACGGCGAGAGGCCTCCTGCTCCCTCGAACGAGAATGGTCCTTACCGCTTTTCAGCCCACAGGTCGGTGACACCGTTGCGCTCTCGGGGAAGGCCCACCAAAACGTACGACCGCCGCACCGTTGTGGTCCCTACGTCCGTGCGTGATCAGCTCGCCCAACACATGTCGCGTCATGGCAGCGAAGATCTCGAGGCTCTGGTCTTCCGCTCACCGGAGGGGGCTCCGTTGCGGCATAGCAACTTCTGGCGCCGTGTCTGGATACCGGCGGTACGGTCTGCCGATGTCCCCGAAGGCCTCAGAATTCACACCTGAGACACACCTGTGCCGCCCTCCTCATCGCCGAAGGAGCGCATCCCAAGGCTATCCAGGAGCACCTCGGGCACTCCTCGATCACGGTGACGATGGACACCTATGGCCACCTCTTCCCGTCACAGATGGAGGAACTGCCAATCCGATTAGACCGTTCGCGCGAGGTGGCGCTCCAAAATCTCGCGGCCTCACCGCGGCCTGGAGGCGGCCTGGAGGCGGCCTGGAGGCGGCCTGGAGGCGGCCTGACAGTAATCCCGCTCGCAGCCGATGAGGCGGAAACCCTTGCCCCATAAGGGATTCATCTGGCTCCGGGGGTGGGACTCGAACCCACGACACGCGGATTAACAGTCCGCTGCTCTGCCAACTGAGCTACCCCGGAAGGCGCCCGTCGCACCGGCGGGCGGCGCCGAGGATACCAGGGGCATCGCTTAGATCCGGCCCGGTCCGGTCGGGATCAGAGGGTTCGTAGCGCCTCGGTCGGAGACACCCTGGCGGCCCGCATCGCCGGGTACAGGCCGGCGATCGCCCCGATCAACATCGCAACGACGATCCCGCCGATGATGGCTACGGGTGGGATCAGCACGCCCCAACCCTGGACGGCCGACCAACCGGCCGTGACCGCTGCGCCCAACAACACGCCAGCGAACCCACCGATTCCGGCCAACAGCAGCGACTCGCCGAGGAACTGGATCGAGATGTGGCCGCGGGTGGCGCCGAGCGCCCGGCGCAGGCCGATCTCTCCCCTCCGCTCCAGCACCGAAATCACCATCACGTTGGCGATGCCCACCCCGCCGACGAGCAACGCAACGGCGCCGAGTCCAAGAAACAGGTTGGTCAACGTCGATTCCGCCGCTTCTCGAGCCTCCAGTGCGTCGGACGGCCTAGTGACCTCCACCTGATCGGGGTTCTCCGGGTTTACCGTGGCGGGCATCACGTTGCGGACTTCGTCGATGTGCGCTGGGTCGGTGCGTACGTAGATGATCGAAGGAACCAGATCCTCTTCGAGGTAGGTCTCGGCTGCGCCAAAGCTGACGAGAGCGGCTCGGTCGAGGTTCGGTGACAGCTCGAGCGATTCCATGATGCCGACGACCGAGAACCATTCATCGCCGAGCCACACCGCCGTCGGCGTGTCGAGGTTCCTGATCCCGAGGCGTTCGGCGGCAACCGATCCGAGCACAGTCACCGGATAGTCCGGCGTTGCCTCATCGAGGAAGAAGCCGTCGGCCATCGACCCCTGGAGGGTTTGCAGCAGGTTGGTTTCAGCCGCCAGGACGCTCAATCCACCGGTTTGGCCCTCCGGCACCAGATCGTTCTTGTAGACGCGGGCGCTGTCGATGTCCGCAATCGCGGCAACGGTCTCCACGGGGTCGATGCGCGTCACCATCGCCGGCGCCGTATCCGGCAGCTCACCCGGACCCAGGCCGATCCCGGTCCCGGCCTGCACTTGCAGCATGTTGGTTCCGAGCCGATCCAGTTGTGCGATCAGGTCGGACTTGGAGCTCTCGGATAGGCCGAGCACGGCAACCATGGCGCCGATCCCGATCATGATGCCGAGCGCGGACAGGATGCTGCGCAACCGACGGGTCCGTAGACCGATACCGGCGGCTCGGAACGCATCCGCCGCTGCCAGCTTCGAGGGGGCGATAGGCTCGGGCGTCATCTCATCACCCCGGTGTCGTGCTCGATCTCTCCATCGAGAAGCGAGATCTGGCGGCGGAAATGGTCTGCAATGTCGTGATCGTGAGTGATCACCACAATCGTGGTCCCTTCTTCGTTCAGCTGTTCAAGGAGCTCGACGATGGCCGCTCCGGTCTTGCTGTCGATATTTCCGGTTGGCTCATCGGCCAGCACGATCCGTGGGTTACCGATCAACGCTCTGGCGATGGCAACCCGTTGGCGCTCACCGCCGGACAGTTTGGTCGCCAGATGGTCGGCGCGATGACTGAGGCCTACCCGATCCAGGGCGACGCGAGCCAGATCTCTCCGCTCGGAAAGCGGCATCCCGGTGTAGAGCATCCCGTCGGCCACGTTGTCCAGGGCCGACTCACCGGCAAGCAGGAAGAACTGCTGGAATACGAAGCCGATGTGGTGGGATCGAAGCGCCGACAGCTTCTTGTCGCTGAGCTGCGCCACATCGAAGCCGGCGACTCTCACCTCGCCCGCTGTTGCTCGATCCAGCGTGCCCATCACATGGAGCAGGGTGGACTTGCCAGATCCGGACGGCCCGACGACGGCTACGAACTCCCCATCGTCGATCTCCAAGGTCACGTTGTACAGTGCGCGCACCGGCGGCGTGCCGGGATATTCCATCGTCACTTCGTTCAAAGCGAGGGCCGTTGTGGCTATGACCTGATCGTCGATGACCGTCAAGGGATCACGACCAGAAGCCCGGGCTGGAGCCCGTCGCTCGCAACCTCTACCGCCCCGTCGGCGAATAGCCCAGGGTCGACCGCAACGAGGAAGGTGGTTCCGTCTTCTGCCACGATTTCCACGGCGTACCCACCCTCGGCGAGCGCGATGAGTGCCGTGACCGGGACGGCGAGCACGTTCGCTGCCGAATCGCCGATGATCTCGACATCGACCGGAGCCTCGTCCAGTCCGGGTGCGGCATCGGGGTCGTCCAGGGTCACGGTCATCTCAAAGAACGTGTCCCCGCCCTGGTTGGCTTGCACGACGGTCCCGATCTCCGTCACCGAAGCCGGCTCTCTCGTCCCGTTGGGGAGCACGACAACGACAGCGTCGCCGACGGCGACAAGGTCCTGATCGTTTGTGGAGAGTTCGACGGTAACGAAGGTCGCGCTCACCGACGTTGATATGATTGGCGTTCCGTCTCGGACCACATCACCGACTGCGACCAGATTGTCGCCAACCCGAATTGGGTTGGGCAGGAAGATCACGTCTCCAACATTCACCACACCGTCGGGCTGGGCACCGATGGCTGCCTGCCATGCCACCACGGCGAGGCGGCTCGCCTCGTCGAACACACCGTCTGCAGTGAAATCGTCGGCGTCTCCATAACCGAGCTCGACTAAAGCTGCTTCGAGTTGGAGCACATCCGCCCCCGAAACCCCGAGCCCCATCGCCCGGAAGACGGGCACATCGCCGATGAGCAGCACAACCGGCTCGCCGTCGATTGTCATCAGCTCCTCACCGAGACCCGCGATCGACCCCTCGTCGATGATCGTGGTGACCGTTCCCTCGATTGCGCTCGAGGTGGCGACGATTGGCGAGCCATTGCCAACTGTTGTGCCGACATCCACCAACGGCTCAGCGACGTAGAACGCATCGGGCATGAAGATGACCTCGCCGAGGTTCAGCGAGCCGTCCTCATCGGCTCCGATGTCCTCTTGGAGACGCTCGATGGCGTCCGCCGTCGCCGAAGTGAAGTCCTCGTTTATCGTCATATTGCGATTCGGGTCGTACCCGAGGTCGACCAGCGCTTGCTCCAGTTGCTCGACGTCCGGGCCATCGCTCATCCGGGTGTTGAAAGCCCGATACGCCGGTAGCGTTCCCGGGAGGACGACCACGGGATCGGTGTTGACCTCGTAGAGAACATCACCGAACTCGACCACCGTCCCTTCGGCAACGATCGCGGTCACCGTGCCCGTGAGGAGTCCGGGAATCGTCATGACCCCGTCATCGGATGAGCGGAAAGTCATGGGATCGGCTGCACCGTAGCCGAGCGTTCCTGGGAGCTCCTCGGTGACCACGAGGTCGGTTCGCTGCACCGTGGCCGTGCTGAGGGTGAGTTCAGACGCGGAGTCGTCGCCCGTTCCGTTGGTAGCCAGGACGGCTATGGCTATGCCGCCCACGACCAATACAGCGACCGCGATGCCGACCCACAACCATTTCCTACCGGAGGTCTCACCAGCCGGTGTGGACTCGTTTGCTCCGCCCTCCTCGGAGGGCTCCATCGTCTCGGGCGGGACCTCGAGTTCTTCTTGCACGTCGTTTGGCTCCATTCTGGTCGCATCCATCAGCCGTTCCCTCCGCCGCCGCCGCCGCGGGGACCGAAGCCACCGCCGAATATGTCTTGGCAGGCTTCGAGAGCTGCTCGCACCTCTGGGTCGTCTGGGTCGAATTGGCCGCCAAACAAGCCGCCGCCGCCGCCGGGCCCGTCCCCTCCGCCACCGCCCTGACCGGGTCCGAAGTTGGAGAAGTCGGGATCGTCGACCTCCAGACCGTTCTCGCGCAGGCAGGCGGTGAACTCGATGAACGTGTCCTGGAACTCACCCTGGTCGAAGTCCCCCCCACCGGGCCCAAAGGCCAGACCCTCGAGGTTGTCGGAGCACGCCTGGAAGGCGGCCTGGACGATCTCCTGATCGACGCCCCCGAAGGGACCGCCGTCCTGGCCTCCTCCTCCGCCACGACCGAAAGCAAACCCAACGGAGCCGTCGGCGTCGACGACCGGGTCCTGGAAGTTCTCCACGCCGTTCTCACGCATGCATTGGGAAAAAGCCAGCAGCGCCTCTTCGTCTGAGATGCCGCTCGCTGCATCTTCGATGTCCTCGACCAAGGCAACGCTGGCCTCATCGAGGGTCGCCACGCCGTCGCTGCTCGCGCCGCCGCAGGCTGATGCCAGCACTGCTAGGGCGGCAAACGCCATCAGCCATCGCTTCATGATCTTTGCTCCTTCGGTAAGTGTCGTATCAATTTGGATCTCTGGATGGGGTCAGGCGCTGGTGCCACCAGTGTCGGCACCGGGGCCGCGGCCGCCTGGGCCGCCTCGGCCGCCGAAGCCACCAAAGAGGTCTTGGCAGGCCTCAAGGGCGTCTTGCACCGCCTGGTCATCGAAATCGAGACCTTCCTCGCCAAATGGGCCGCCGCCGCCGCCGCCGCGCCCGAAGTTGGAGAAGTCTGGATCGGGGAATTCAGAGAGGTTGCCGCGGTTTGGATCGCGCATGCATGCCGCGAACTCGACGAGCCGGTCTTCGATCTCCGATCTGTCAACGCTGCCCCGCCCGAAGGCGAAACCTTCAAGGTGCTCCTGGCACGCTTCAAAGGCGTTCCTCAGCGTCTGTCGGTCGATATCCCCAAATGCTCCAGGGCCGCCCCCGCGGAACTCGAGGGATCCATCGGCGTTGAAGCCCGGATCCTCGAAATCTTCGACGCCGCTGTCACGCATGCATTGGGCAAACGCCAGGATGGACTCCTCACCCGAAGGCTCGGCAGCGATGTTCGTTTCCTCGCCGACGCCGCCGTCGCTTGGCTCATCAAGGGAAGCAACACCATCGCCCCCGGAGCCTCCACAGGCGGCGAGAACAACAGCGAGCGCCACAACGGCTACCAGCGGTCTGTACATCGAGACTCCTCGGGTGAAGGTGACAGCTCGCATTCAACCAAACGTAGATATGGCATCGATGAGAGCAGGTTAAGGAAGCCCTGAGAATGCGATCACGTCCAAATGGGGGTGCCGCGAGGCAATCTTGCCTTGGCCGGTCGATGGGCTTTCTCGATGTGGCAGAATCCGTTGATGAAATTCATCATCGGCCTGCTCATCGGCGGCGGCATCGGCTACATCCTCGGGACCCGCGACGGGCGCGAGCGCTTCGACGAGATGGTCACAGGCCTCCAGAACCTCGTCGGCGAGGAGGTAGTCCAGCAGATGACCGACTTCCTCGATCAGCGAACGGCGGCTGTCAGAAAAGCGGCGGCCGAAGGTTTGGACACCGCCGCCGACATCATCGAGGACCGCACGGCAGGCAACGGAAGCGCCACCGCCGACTAGCAGGGTGCTGAGGATTCCTCCGGCGGGTGGCCACATGGTGTGTAGTCGGGGCTTGGTTTTCGGTCGTACGTGTCTGGAGTCACTCACAGTGAGCGTCCAAGCACGTACGACGAGGGTTGGTTAGGCCCCTTCCAGGTAGCCCTCGAGCTTGCGGGCCCTGGCCGGCTGGCGCAGCTTTGCCAGTGCCTTGGTCTCGATCTGGCGGATCCGCTCCCTGGTCACGCTGAAGTGGACGCCCACCTCTTCGAGCGTCCTCACCTTGCCATCTGCCAACCCGAAACGCATCACGAGCACGTCGCGTTCGCGCTCGTTGAGGCTCTCCAGCGTGAGACTCAGGTAGTCCTGGAGCAGCCTGAACGACGCCACCTCGACCGGAATCTCGGCGTCGGTGTCCTCGACGAAGTCGCCGAGGGTGGAATCGTCCTCATCGCTGAGTGGCGTTTCCAGCGACAGCGGATCCTGGGCGATGCGCTTGAGTTCGGTGACCTTCTCCGGAGCGAGCTCCAGCTCCTCTGCGATCTCCTCGATCGTCGGATCGCGTCCGAGTTCCTGCACGAGCACACGCTGCGCCCTAGCAAGCTTGTTGATCGTCTCCACCATGTGGACGGGAACCCGGATCGTGCGCGCCTGGTCAGCGAGGGCTCTGGTGACGGCTTGGCGGATCCACCACGTAGCGTAGGTGGAGAACTTGAACCCCTTCCGGTAGTCGAACTTCTCGACGGCTCGGATCAGACCAAGGTTTCCTTCCTGAATCAGGTCGAGCAGAACAAGGCCGCGCCCTACGTACTTTTTGGCGATGGAAACGACGAGGCGAAGGTTGGCCTCGACGAGCCGCTTGCGAGCCCGGTCCGCCTGGCGCACAGATCGTTCCAGGATCAGCCGCTCATCGGCCGGCAGCAGATCCACGATGTCCAGCTTCTCGTCGGCACGGGTGCCGGCCTCCGCCTGCATCGCCAGCTCAACCTCTTGCTGAGGCGTGAGCAACGGGAAGCGTCCGATCTCCTGGAGGTACATCCGCACCGGGTCGGAGACATGGACGAGCTCGTCGCTGGACAGGGCGGTGGCAGCTAGGGCATCGTCGCTGTCCTCTCGGATCGTGATCTTGGCCTCGCGCAGGGCGACGAACACCGCGTCGAAACCGTCGGAGGGAGCGTCGGCATCTTCCAGTTCCTGGAGCACCTCTGACATCACGAGGAACCCGCGCTGCTTGCCGCGGGCGACCAGCTCGTCGTAGACCGTCCTGCAGGTCTCGTTCATTCCCTGCTCCGAAGCTCTCTGCGTTGCTGCTCTAACGCTATCAACGATTGGAACCTGTCTGAATACCCCTGTGGATCGGCGTCGGGGTCGGTGCCGGCCAGCTCGGTGCGCATGGTTTCGATTCGGCGTTCCACCCCCGACAGCTTGAGCCTTTTGACGACTTGGGTGGCGTCGGGCAGCGGCCGATCGTCGATGGCCAGGCGACGCAATAATTCGTGTTCCTCGGTGTCCGTGCTGCCGAGGATCGCTCCGAGGTCCGGTGTGGCACCGGGATCGAGGGCGCCCACCGCAGGCCCGATGACGGCATACGATCTCCGGTGCAGCTCTCGCCCGAACATGTCGACGCCAGGGTCGAGGCTGCGGATTTCTGAATCGTTGGCGAGGAGAAGACGCAGGAGCTCGCGTTCGGCCAGGTCAGCGGCGCTCATGCGTTCGATCACCGCCACCTCGGGCGGGGCACCCTGACCGCTGGTACGTCGCCGAATCGATGAATCGACAACGTCCAGGTCGACGCCGGTGCGCCGGGACACCAGCACCGCGTACTCGTGCCTGACCACCGGATCGGGATGAAGCGTGATGAGTCGGACGGCGGTGCCGACCGCCCGCGCCCTCGCCTCCGGCTCGGTGAGGTCGAATCCAGCCAACTCGCGCTCGATCCGGAACTGAAGCAGAGGCACCGAATCGGCGACCGCCTTCTCCACCGTCGTCGCATCCCCATCCGAGACCAGGTCTGCGGGGTCGCGGCCGGGTGGAAGAACGGCGACTCGCAGGTCGAGATCGCCAGGTACCGATCGGTCGAACCCGCGGTCGGCGGCGCCAGCCCCGGCCTCGTCGGCATCGAAGGCGAGCACGACCCTGTTGGAGAACCGGCGCAGCAAGTCGAGATGGTCCTCCCCAAGGGCGGTTCCGCAGGTGGCCACCGCGACGGGCAGCCCGGCAATGTGCATGGCGATCACGTCGGTGTACCCCTCGACAACCACCGACTCGTCAGAGCGCACGATCTCCGACTTGGCCCAGTTGAGGCCATAGAGGAGCCGTGATTTGTGATAGATCGGCGTCTCCGGCGAGTTGAGGTACTTTGGCCCGTCGCCGTCGAGCCTACGGGCGCCGAAGCCGACGGCGTCGCCGCGCACGTCGTAGATCGGAAACATCAGCCTATCCCGAAAGCGGTCGACCAGGTTTCCCCGCTTCGACCTCGAGGCCAGGCCGGCGCCGAGCATCGCCTCATCGTTGATCCCGGCCTCCCTCAGATGCGTTACCAGCAGATCCCACTGAGACGGGGAATATCCGATGACGAACCGGTCCACGATATCTGCCTCGTAGCCACGGCTACGCAGGTAGCCCCTGGCGTGGCCGGCGTCGTCGGAAGACTTGAGCCGGTCGTGATAGAAGGTGGCGGCGCGGTCGACAGCGTCGACCAGCCGCTCCCTGCGGTCCCTGCGCTTGGCGGCGTCCGGATCCTGGGTGAGGGTGACTCCGGCTCGCCTCGCCAGCAGCTCCAGGGCATCGGAGAATCCGACGTTCTGTGTTTCCTGGACCCAACCGAAGATATCGCCGCTCCTCCCGCAACCGAAGCAGTGATACAGGCCACGGGCGGCGTCGATCGAAAGCGATGGGGTTTTCTCCTGGTGAAAGGGACAGATGGCCATCACCGAGCGTCCCGACCGCCGCACCTTGGTGATCTCCTGGGCCAGCTCGACGAGATCGGTCCGCTCCCGGACCCGGTCGATATCTTCTCTGTCGTACGCCATGGCGTCCTCAGCGTAGGACGTGGCGCCCAGCGTCCGGACGACGCTCCCAGTCAGGGAGACAGCGGAGGGTGAACGTAAACTGCCGCGATGTTGGGAATCGAGGGCTTCGAGCTGTTCATCCTCGCCGGCATCGTCCTGGCCCTCGGCGTCGGCATGGTCGGTAGAGCCCGGATGCGAGCGACCAGACAACGGTGGACCGAGGCAGCCAATCTCCTCGGCTTCGCCAAGGTGCGGAGCGGGTTCCGTCCAAGGATCTCGGGCCGCGACGGCCAGGTGCGAGCGACCATCGACGTGTACAGCAAGAGCACAGGGCAGAGTCAATCCACCTACACCCGATACCGGATCGAGTTTCACCCGATCGGTCTCGGCCTGCGCCTATCGAGACAGACCGGCTGGCACGGCGTGCTCAAGGTGTTCGGCGCTCAAGATATCGAAGTCGGAGACCCGACCTTCGACGCCACTTTCGTGATCAAAGGCAAGAGCACGGAAGCGGTACGCCGGTTCCTGACCGCAGGTCGGATGATGTCGCTCAACCGACTCCTTGCCGTACATCCGGGCATCGTCGTCACCGACGACGAGCTCATTCTGGAGAGCCCGGGTGTGGAGCGCGACGTGGAAACGATCGTGTCCACGGTGCGGCGCATGATGTCCGCCGCCCACATCCTGGCCGACGACGCCGCTGCCGCCGAACTCGAACCGATCGTCGAACGCAGGATGCGGGGAGATGTCGAAGCGCCTCTCGATTCCGCACCCGTCGAGACCGATGCCGCCCACATCGAACGTGCCTTGCTCGCGGGCGAAGACCTGGAGCTCTCCGGTCTCCGCGAGCAGGCACGCCAGGTCTTCGCCGCCCTCGAAAGCCAACTCCCTGCCGATCCCGAGATCGCCGGCTGGGCGGAGTACGTAACGGAACCTGCCTCCGTAGCTTCGCTGCCGACCGACGCCGACCGGGATCCCTTCGCGCTCGCAACTCGCCTGTTCGGAGACAATCAGCTCAGCTTCCAGGTGGCGGCGATCTTCGACCAGCGCTATCGGAGCCTTCAGGTGGAGTGGTTCGGGACGGTGCGGCGATCAGGCGGGCTGAGCAATTCCAAGGCGTTCGAAGGGGGTCCGCATTCGATTCTGGTCGTCGACGTCGCCTCGATCGAAAACGATCTCTACGGCAACTCCACCGTCGATGCAATCGTTGCCTTCTCGGCAGACGCTGAGCTTCCCGAGCGCGGCGAGCCCGTGCGCTTCAGCGGCAGGCTGATCGCCGTCGACGGGCTCACCAGGAACCTGTACGTCGCGGACGGCCGACTCAGCTAGGCAACGGCAACCTCCTCAACGGTGACGCCCAGCTCAGCTCGGGAGGCGCTCGGTGAGGTACTCGATGAGCTTGCTTATCGGGATCCGGTCCTGGTCCATCGTGTCCCGGTCCCGCACCGTCACCTCGTTGTCGTCGAGGGTGTCGAAGTCAACGGTCACCGCATACGGGGTGCCGATCTCGTCCTGTCGCCGATAGCGCCGCCCGATGGACTGGGTGACATCGACCTCAATCGCCCAAAAGGGGCGGAGCAGGTCGGCGACCTCGTCGACCACTTCGGTGAGTACATCCTTTTTCGATAGCGGGAGCAACGCCACCTTGATCGGGGACAGCCTGGGATCGAGCCGGAGAACGGTTCGCTTCTCCCCGCGTACCTCCTCCTCGTGGTAGGCGTCGAGAAGAAATGCCAGCGTGGCGCGGTTGGCGCCTGCCGCCGGTTCCACGACATGAGGGATGAACCGCTCTTCGGTCTCAGGATCGAAATACGAAAGATCCTCGCCTGAGTACTCGGCATGGGCCTTGAGGTCGAAATCGGTGCGGTTGGCAATGCCTTCCAGCTCGTCCCACCCCCAGGGAAACCGGTAGTCGATATCGTAGGTCCGGGCCGCGTAATGGGACAGCTCGTCGGCATCGTGCTCGCGGAACTGCAGATTCTCCTCTCGTATCCCCAGTTCGATATACCAACGCTTCCGCTCCTCCACCCAGTAGTCGAACCAGCGGTCGGACTCGTCTGGGCGGCAGAAGTACTCCATCTCCATCTGCTCGAACTCCCTGGTCCGGAAGATGAATTTCTCAGGGGTGATCTCGTTGCGGAACGACTTGCCGATCTGGGCGATTCCGAATGGGAGCCGCTTGCGGGCGGTCCTCTGCACGTTCTCGAAGTTGATGAAGATGCCCTGCGCCGTCTCCGGGCGCAGATACACCGTGTTTTCCTCTGACTCGACCGGCCCCATGTTGGTGCGAAACATGAGTTGGAATTCCCTCGGTTCGGTGAAGCTGTCCTTGCTCTCACACTCCGGGCAAAGGTGGGGGTCGTCGAGCTTGTCGAGCCGGAATCGGTTGTGACACACCTGACATTCGACCAGCGGATCGGAAAAGCCGGCGAGGTGTCCGGAAGCCACCCACACTTGCGAGGACTGGATGACCGCACTGTCGATCCCAACGACGTCGTCGCGCTGGCGGACCATGGTGCGCCACCACTCCTCCTTCACGTTACGAAGCAGCTCCACCCCGAGCGGCCCATAGTCATAGGCGGAGCGGAGACCCCCGTAGATCTCAGAGGACTGGAAAACGAAACCTCGCTTCTTGGCGAGGTTGACAATGGTGTCGAGGTCGGGAGGCATTGACGCCCTTTCAGGGCTGCGAGCGTGAGATGGTACCGGGGACGGTGGATCAGTAGCGCAGTAGCGCAGTAGCGAAGGCAGACACTGATCTACTGATCTACTGATCTACTTCGCCGAGGCTGTCTACCGCTCCGCCGTACCTCCTGTCCCTGCCCTGGTACTCGGCGATGCATCTGGCCAGCTCGTCGCGGTCGAAATCCGGCCATAACACCGGGGTGAACACGAGCTCGGAATACGCCGCCTGCCATAGCAGGAAGTTGGAGGTCCGATACTCACCCGAGGTTCGGATGATGAGATCGGGATCGGGCATCTCCGGCAGGTACATCCTCCTGGCCACGGTCTCGATGTTGACCGCAGCGGGGTCGAGGTCGTCGGCAGCGGCCTCGATCGCGATCCGTCGCGCTGCCTTTGCGATCTCGGCCCGCCCGCCGTAGTTGAAGGCGTAGACCATGTTGAGCGTTCGGTTGTCCTTGGTCAGTTCCTCTGCTGCGGTCATGCGCGATCGCACCGGATCGGGAACTCTCGGATCGTCACGGTCCCCGATGAACAGAAGCCGCACCCCCATCTCATGCAATTCGTCCCTGCGCCTCTCCAACAGGTCGACGTTGAACTGCATGAGGAACTCCACCTCGTCCGGATGGCGCGACCAGTTCTCCGTGGAAAACGTATAAACGGTGAGCCATTCGAGCCCGAGGTCGAGGGCACCCTCTATGACGTCGAACAGCGCGGGCTCCCCTGCTGCGTGGCCTGCGGTGCGATGCAAGCCTCTGGCGTTGGCCCAGCGGCCGTTGCCGTCCATGATGATCCCGACGTGGCGGGGAATGGCGTCGCGGTCGAGGTCAGCCATCGAGGACGGCAAGCGAGGCCAGCCGCCGTTCCAGGTGGTATTCAACGAAACGGCGGGTCACTCCGATGGCCTCCCGGCTCAACGCCTCGTCTGGGTCGGGAAGCTGGGACAGGTCGGCCTCGGCGACCACGGCGAGGTAGTCGGTCAGCCCAGGGCGAAGCGCATACGAGCCCGCGGCGCGGCACCGCTCACACACCACCCCCCCTGCGGCAAAGCTGAAGCGGTGGAGATCGTCGGTCTTGCCGCAACTGGCGCAGTAGTCGAGCGCCGGCGCCACGCCGATGATGTCAGCCGCCTTGAGCAGATACGACGTGACCAGGTCGGGGTGGAGATCGCCATGGTCGAGGACCCGCAGCCCGCGTTGCAGCAGCAGGAACAGGCGGTGGGTGGGCTCGTTCTCCTGAGCGACCAGATCGGCCACCTCGACCATGGTGCCGGCGGCTACCACCCGGTCGAGATCGGAACGAAGCCCGGTGAAGGCTTCGATGATCGACGCCTGCGTGATCGTGTCCAGGTTCTTGCCCTCGTAGAGGATGAGGTCGACGTGGGTGAAGGGCTCGAGGCGGCCTCCGAACCGGCTCTTGGTCTTCCTGACACCCTTGGCGACCGTGCGCAGCTTCCCCCGGTTGGGGCTCAGCAACACCACGACGCGGTCCGCCTCCCCGAACGGGTACCCTCGCAACACGATCCCCTGATCGCGGTACAACGCCATGAGTGGAGGGTACAGCCGGCGGTCCGGGTAGCCGTGAACCAAGACCTCCCCCCTGAAACGGATCGCAGTGTCCTGCGCGGAGTGAACTACTCCACAAAAGCGCAGGCGTCCAAGGCAACCCGCAGTTCGTCTCGATCGATGGCACTGTCTGCGCCTATGAAGACCAGATCGGTTCTCGGGGAACGGTCCGCAATCCGGGGGCTGAACGACGACGGCTCAGAACCCCAACCGATCCAGGGCGTGGTCGAGCCGCTGCCAGTCCTTTTCCACCTTCACCCTCAGATCGAGGAACACCTTGGCGCCAAACAGCCGCTCCAGCTCTGGTCGCGCCTCGCTGCCGACGGCCTTGGCCAGCTCGCCGCCCTTGCCGATCACGATCCCCTTCTGCGACTCCCGTTCCACGTAGACGGTGGCCGGCACCACCACCACCCCGTCGTCACGGGTCTCGATGTCCCCGACTACAACGGCGACCGAATGCGGAAGCTCTTCTCGCAATCGCGACAGGTACTTCTCGCGCACCAACTCGGCGGCGAGAAACTGATCCGGCTGGTCGGTGTGCATTTCAGGTGGGAAGAAGAACGGGCCGTCCGGCAGCAGGGTGACCAACTCCCGCACCACCCGATCGAGCCCGTCGTCCTTCAGCGCGGAGATCGGGACATAGGCATCGAAGTCCCACTCACCGGCTTCGCCGAGCTGAACGATCGTCTGCTCGTGGCTGGCGGCGTCGACCTTGTTCACCGCAACCACCACCGGAGCTCCGGACTGGAGCAACCGCTCTGCTATCCGCCGATCCCCCGGCCCGATCCGCTGGGTAGCGTCGAGAACGAACAGGACCGCATCAGCCTCTGCGATCGATCCATCGACCAGCGTGTTCAGCCTGGCGCCGAGCGTGGTTCGTGGCTTGTGGAAACCGGGCGTGTCGACGAAAACGAGTTGCGCCTCATCGGTGGTGAGCACGCCGCGGATGGTGTTGCGTGTGGTCTGAGGGCGGGCGGAGGTGATGGCCACTTTCTCCCCAACCAGGCTATTGACCAGCGTGGACTTGCCGACGTTTGGCCGGCCTACGACCGGGACGAACCCGGATGCACTCATCGACGGGCCACGCGCACCATGGCCACCCGCCGCCCCTGAACCTGTTCGGCGGTGAGCAACAGGTCGTCGTACTCGAACGACTCCCCGGTCTTGGGAACCCTGCCGGCGAGGCCGAGGATGAGCCCGCCGACTGTGTCCCAGTCGGCGTCTGGAAACTCGGTACCGAGGGCACTTGCCAGGTCGTCGACATCGAGCCTGGCGTCGACCAGAAGCCCACCCTCTTCGAGGGGGATGACCATCGGTTCCTCGGTGTCGTACTCGTCGACGATCTCACCGACGATCTCCTCGAGCAGGTCCTCGATGGTTACCAGCCCGGCCGTTCCACCAAACTCGTCGACCACGATCGCCAGATGGCGCTGGTTGGCCTGCATCTCGCGTAACAGGTCGGCGATCGGTTTGGTTTCCGGGACGAAGTAAGGGTCGTGTGCGATCTCCAGGCACGGTCGCGGCGGAGAGTGTTGGTCGTAGAGCTCGAGCAGGTCCCTGGCGTAAAGGATCCCGACGATATCGTCGACGTTCTCGCCGGTGAGGGGAACACGAGATCGGCCGGCTTCCAACACCAGGTCCACCGCCTCGTCGGTCGAGGCCGACGCCGGGAGCGTCACCATGTCGGTGCGCGGCATCATGACTTCGCGAACGATGGTCTCGCCGAACTCGATGATCGATGAGATCAGCTCGAGTTCCCCGTCGTTGTCGTTGGTCGCGTCGTCAGCCTCCTCCTCGTCCTCGTCGGAGACGAGGTCGTTGGCAGCATCCCCGAGGCGTATCGATACGGCGAGAAGGGGCGCCAGTCGATACGCCAGGCTGCTCGACCGGCTGCGTCCGATCGTGCGCGGGACGAGGTCGGTGACGATCACAAGCACGACGGCCATCACCAGAACGACCAGGGCCAGCCACCAGCCGGAGACCAAGCTGGACACGGCCCAGGTCAGCGGGATGACGGCGAGCACGAGCAGACCGGTCAGCACCGGAGCGAGGGCAGGCTGAATCCTGGCGCGAAGCTGGAGGAGATCGGCAACTGCCGCTGCCTGCTCATTCCCCTCGGCGGCGTCGTGCAGCGCATCAGCGCGAGACGTTCTGACCAACGCCGCGCCGGCGGCCCGCAGCGTTGAGGTCACCAGCAGCAGGATCGCCGACACGAGAAACGCGAGGGGGATCACGCCCTCACCTTACCGATGAGGCTCAATAGCTCTTCCTCTCGCCTCTCCATGGCGACCGCGTCCGCTTCCGCGACGTGGTCCCACCCGAGCAGATGCAGAATGCCGTGGACGACCATCAGCGCCAGCTCGTCTTCGAACGCAACGGAGTCCCTGTCGGCGTTTGATCGCACCACCGAAGGGGCGATGACCACATCACCGATCTCGACGGGGGGCCCATCGAAGGCTTTGCGCGGCGGCATGCCGGGAGCAGCGTCCTCGATGGGAAAGGACAACACGTCGGTTGGGCCGGTTTTCCCCATGTGCTCCCTGTTGAGCGAGGCGATCGTCTCTTCGTCGACCAGCGTGATAGAAACGCCGGTACCGGTATCGAGACCTTCTGCGATCATCACGACCTCGGCCAGGCGCACCAATTCATCGGGTATCACCGGCTCATCCTGTTCGTCACCGAAAACGACGATCACTCGTCGGCCTCGCTCGAGGCGGTTACTGCGACCTCGGAGAGGCTGGGAGGCCTACTCGCCTCCACCGCTTTTGGGCCGGGGAAACCCGGGTACGGTACGCGGGCGTGGTAATAACCCATCAGGGCAAAGACCAGTTCAGCCTTGATCGTGGTGAGGTCACCAAAGGTCAGGGCGGAATCCTCGAGCTGGCCATCATCGACCTTTTCAGCGACCACAGTGTCGACGACGTTCTGCAGCCCATCCGCAGTCGGGTCCTCCTCCTGGGAATAAGCACGCGCCGCCGCCTCCACCGAGTCGGAGAGCATCACGATCGCCATCTCCTTCGCCTGCGGCTTGACCCCGAAGTGCCGAAACAAGGCGGGGTCGATGTCGGGATCGGTCTCCCGAGCCCTGTGATAGAAGTATCGCATCAGGCTCGTCCCATGGTGCATCCGTATACCGTCGGCAACATCGCGAGGGATTCTGTACCGCTTTGCCAGCCGCAACCCCTCGCCGACGTGGGAGCGGATGATCTGAGCCGATTCCACCGGTGCGATCGAGTCGTGCGGGTTGGAGACACCGAATTGGTTCTCTGCGAAGTACTGAGGTGCCTCCGTCTTCCCCAGATCGTGGTACCACGCCGCCGCTTGGGCCAGCAATGGGTCGGCGTCTATGGCGCGGGCCGCCCGACCGGCGAGAGCACCAACCAGCATCGAATGGTTGAACGTGCCGGGCGCCTGCTCCTCGATGAGGCGCAGCGCTGGGTGATTCCTGTCGAGGAGATCGAGCAGCCCAAGGGAGGTCGTGATCCCGAAGGCGTTTTCAAAGAACGAGACCAGGCCGAGCGAGACCAGACCGGCGACGAGGGCGCCGATGAAGGCCCATAGCGCGGCGAGGCCTGGGCTTGGCATGTCCACGAAGAGCCACTCGGTTGCAGCAGCCACCGGCGCCACGGTGACCGCGGTGAGCAGAACCGCCACCCGTAGCTGGCGGCGCGACGACACCCGCGACACGAACGCGACGGGGATCACCGTGGCAATCGCGGCGAACACGGTGAACGCCAGGTCGAGGGTGGAGATGGCGGTGAACCCGGCCATCGGGATCGCCATCAGCACCGCGGTCCTCGGATCGAACAGGATGGCGGCGATGAACCCGATGGCAACCGCGGGAAGTATGTAGCCGAGGGCATGATTCGGTTCCGCAAGGAGCTCGGGCAGCCGGGAGAACAAGGCGGCGAGGATGAGCAGGATGGAGAACAGAGCCATGTATCGGGGCTCGGTCCATTCGGTGGGAGCGATCCGCCATAGGAAAAAGGCGGCGAGCAGTACCGCGATGACCCCGAGCAGGGCCATCGCCCACGGGGAGGTTCCGGGAGCTACCTCAGGCTCGTAGAGCTGGAGTGCTCGCAGGGCTTCGAAGTGGACGCTGCTGATCGGCTCCCCGACCTCGACGATGGTATCTCCCGCTCGGTAGGTGACGTAGACCGGCTCCACCTCATCGGCGGCCGCGTCCTTCGCCTCGGTGGTGGCGTCGTTGTCGACGCGCAGGTTGGCCTGCAGACTGAACCCGACGAGCTGGGTAATCGCCTCACGGGCCACCGTCTGCTCCTCGTCGGGCAGGCCGATGACAAAGATCGGCGGACGTGTCAGCGGGCTCAGATAAAAGTCCTGGCGCTCGGTGAGGTCCCTCGGCTTTATCCCTCGACCCAGCTCGTCTTCGAGTAGCTCGAGGCTTTGCTGCTCAACCTCGGGAAACACGGCCTCCTCGCCTCGTTCCACGCGGTCCAGGTCGCTGTTGTACAACGCGACAAACGATGGGATAGGGGCAAGCAGCGTCGAATGGCGCAGCTCGAGAAGCCGGATCTGCTCCTCTAACGGGCGCCGTGGCAGCAAGGTTGTCGTCGTCGTCGACGGAGCGGTGGTGCCGGTCGCTTCCGTGGTCGATGTCGAGTCGTCGGGCCCGGTCGTTGGCGTCGTCGTATCGGGAGGCACGGTGGTGGTCGCCGGCTCCGGCGGCAGCAGGTCGTGAGCCCCCTCGCGCAGATCGGTGAAGAAGGAGTTGACGTTCCGGATCACGGTGAACGTGGCATCGCTGTCGTCGGAGTACACGGTGGGGACGTTGGCCCTGGCGTCGTCGCGCGCCGCCTGCGTCGCATCCACGTCTTCGATGGGGTCCGTCGACCGGTCGGCGATGAAGGTCTCAGGGGCCGGCTGGCCCGGGGCCACTTCCGGCGGGACCTCTGCTCCGGTATCCCTACCCGCCACCAGGATGACGGCGACTATGACCATCGTCGCGGCAAGGATCAAGGTGTTGATTACGGCGTTTTTCGACATGTCAGCCGCTTTCTTCGAAGCGGCTGTACGCCTTGACGATCGCGGCCACGATCCGATGCCGCACCACATCGTCTGCGGTCAGCTCCTCGAAGGCGATCCCATCGATTCCCGGCAGAACATCGGAGACGATCTTGAGCCCCGATCCCCTGGCTTCGTCCAGATCGACCTGGGTAACGTCGCCGGTGACGATCATCTTCGAGTTGAAGCCGAGCCGGGTGAGGAACATCTTCATCTGCTCGGGGGTGGTGTTTTGGGCCTCGTCGAGCACGACAAAAGCGTCGTTGAGGGTGCGGCCGCGCATGTAGGCGAGCGGGGCGATCTCGATCGTCCCTCGTTCGATCAAGCGGGCCGTTTCCTCCGGCCCCAGCATCTCGAACAGGGCGTCGTAGAGCGGCCGCAGATACGGATCGACCTTGGCGTTCAGATCACCCGGCAGGAACCCGAGGCGCTCCCCGGCCTCGACGGCGGGACGGCTGAGGACGATGCGCTTCACCAGCCCGGACGTCAAGGACTCGATGGCGCACGCCATGGCCAAATAGGTCTTGCCCGTGCCTGCGGGCCCGATCGCGAATACCAGTGTGTTGTCCCTGATCGCATCGACGTAACGTTTCTGGCCGAGGGTCTTGGGGCGTACGTGGCGGCCTCGGCCGACGGCGATGGACTCGGTGAACACACCGGAGGGGCTTGGCACGTCCTTTCTCACAAGCTCGATCACTCGGGAGACGCGGTCGGCGTCGAGCTGCTGGCCCTCTTGGACAATGATCAGCATTTCCTCGAGCACGGTGCGGGCCGCCTCGGCATCGCGTTGCGGACCGGAGATCGTGATCTCGTTGCCGCGTACGACGATGCGAGCCAGGGGAAACCCGGCCTCTACGCCGCGCAGATGTTCGTCGCGTTCGCCGAGCAGATCCACCATCAGGTGGTTGCTTGGTACGCGAATCTGTACATCAGTAGCGGTGCTGGTCACAGGGGGACTCCATCACGGGGGGAAATCCGAAGGTGAACGCGAAAGCCCATCGGGAGATGGTGAGTATATCGGTGACGCCCGTCAATCTATAGAGCGCTATGACAACCGAGAGGCTCAGCGGATTGGCCACGATCTCATCCGGGTCCGACGAGCCGTTCGCTGAACCGGGGTCCGAGGAGGCGGTGGCCAAGAGCGGGAAATGGCCCATTTCTGTCGAGACGACCAGTCATCTATTGGTGCGCGCTCTAGGCACCGCGTCGACGCCGGCCGGTCAGTTACGCCCGGTCGCCCCGTTAGAGGGTGGTCGGAGTCTCATCTTCCTCGGTCGCCTGTACCTCGGCGAGGGTGGCGGAAAACCCCGCTTCAGAGCCGATGAGCCGGGACAGCACCCTGAGGTCGTCACGACGCACGGTCAGCACACGGCCGTTGAAATCCTGGCGCTCGACCTGGATCGCGCTCAGGAAGCGCTCGAGGACCTCACTCTCTGCGCCACCTATGTCGTCCAGGCGGGTGAGATCGATGGTGATGTGCTCCGGTGACGATGCCTTCGCTCTCTGCCGCGGATCCGGCGGCAGCAGCTGGGCGGAGGGCACGTCGTAATGCCCGGCGAGGCGGTGGAGACGAGGAACGGACAAGCTGCGTTCACCTCGCTCGTAGGCACCAAGAACCGCCGCCTTGAACTCGCCATCGGTGAGCCTCTGTACTTCCTGGAGCGAGAATCCGCGCTGGCGGCGGATCGACCGCAGACGACGACCCACGAGCTCGTTATATGTCGGCACGGATACCTCCTACACACCACAGAGCGCACTGCCCTGAACGCTCTCAGTAGCAGTGTACCGAACATCACCGCCTGTGTGCAACAACTGCGCCCAAAGAGGCTCCGCAACAAGGCGCGATCCGGTCACGGTCGCCATAGCCATCTGCGGAGCCGTGGCCCGAACGGCCCGCCGCGAAGCGGCAGGAGTGGGAAAAACAGTGCTCCGCAACAAGGCGCGATCCGGTCACAGTCGCCATCGCCATCTGCCCAGCCGTGGCCCGAACGGCCCGCCGCGAAGCGACAGGAGTGGGAAAAACGGTGCTCCGCAAATAAGGCGCGATCCGGTGACGGTCGCGGTGGCCATCTGCGGAGCCGTGGCCTGGGCGGCCCCGTAGCCAAGAGCGGGAAAATTGCCGCGCTTCTGTCGAGAGGACCGGTCACGTATCGATGTGCGTTCTCGGAAGTCAGCGCTTGAACAACCGTTTTTTTGCCGCAGCCGGCGCTTCGTCGCGGAGCTCGGCGTAGGTTCGGAGCAGCGCTTCCTGCTCGCCGGAAAGCTCGGTGGGAATCATCACACCGACATGGACGAACAGATCGCCTCTCCCCCGGCGGTGCAATCTCGGCATCCCTTGCTTGGCCAACCGATACACCGTCTCCGGCTGACAGCCGGCGGGAATCTCCATCGCCTCGAAGCCGCCGCCGATGAGCGGGACGTCGACGGTGGTGCCGAAGACGGCTTCGCTGATACCGATCTCGGTGCGGTGATGAAGCTCGTCCCCGGCCCGCTCAAACCGGTCGTCGGCAGCGACCGACACCTTCACGTAGACATCGCCGGCAGGAGCGCTGATCTCCCCAGCGCCGCCACGCCCGGCGAGGCGAAGCCTGGTTCCGTCCTCGATGCCGGCAGGCACCTCGACGGTAACCGAACGCTCGGTATCGATACGACCGACCCCGGCGCAATCAACGCACGCAAACTCGATGAAGCGTCCAGAACCGGCACACTGAGGGCACTGTGTAACCGTGGAGATCCGGCCGAGAAACGAGTCCCTGGCCACGCGCACCGCTCCGGAACCGCCGCAGTTCGGGCATGTGGTCGCAGGATGGCCGGGCTCGGCACCGTCACCCGAGCAGCGAGGGCAGCGGGTCGCAGTGCGGAAGCTGATCGGCCGGCTCACTCCGGAGGCCGCCTCTTCGAGGGTCAACGACATCGCGACCCCGACATCGGGACCGGGACGGGGACCGGTGCGGCGGCCTCCGAATCCGAAGCCGCCGCCGAAGAACTGCTGGAGGATGTCGTCGAGCCCACCGAACTGCGAGAACAGGTCGGCCCCGACAAACACCTCGCCCCGGTCGTATCGAGCGCGACGGGCAGGGTCGGATAGGACCTCGTAGGCCTCGGCAATCTCCCGAAATCGAACCTCGGCCGTCGGATCGTCAGGATTGGCATCGGGGTGGGTCTCGCGAGCGAGGCTGCGGAACGCTCGCTTGATCTCTTCGGACGAAGCCGAGCGATCAACACCAAGGAGCTGGTAATAGTCCCTCACCCGTCGTCACCATGGTCGGTGCCCAGTCTCTCCTCCAGCCCCTCGCCTACCTCCTCGACGATCCGAATCGCCCTGCGGTAATCCATCCGCATTGGCCCAATCACCGCTAGGCGTCCACTCTGATCGGAGCCAAATGGGGCACTCACAATGGCGACATCCATCTCATCGCCGAGCTCCTCCCCGATGCGGACCGAGGTTCCTTCGGTCGAGTCACTCAACATACGTTGTAGCTCAGCCTCGCGTTCGAACAAACCAAGCACCTCCTGCACCACGGCGAGGTCGGCCCACAATTCGGCGAGCTGGCTGGTGCCACCAACGAACAGGTCGCGCCCCGACGATTGCATCCCCTGCAGCTCCTCGTGAACGGGTGCGATGATGCGGCGCACCACATCGGGAACATCTGTCGCGGTCAGCCGCACATCATTGCCGACCTCCGAGCGGGCCCGCCCGCTGTAGACGGCCTCCACGACCCGCTCCGCTTCTGCGAGCTGCGCGTCCGACGCCTCGAACTCGAGAGAAACGATCTGTTGGGTCACTCCTCCGCTCTCGGCCACCGTCACCACCAGTACCGCGGATCCGCCGAGACGCACCAAGTGGACGGCGTGGAGCGCACCGACGGCACGCTCGGGGGCGATGACCACGGCCGGAAGGTGGGTCAGGTCGGTGAGCAGGCCTGAGGTTTCCTTGAGCAGCCGCGAAAGCTCGCGGTGGACGTCGGCAAAGAACGCCTCGATTCGAGCGTGGGTCGCCACCCTGAGATGCCCGGGAGAACAATGGTCGACGTAGTACCGGTAGCCGTGACGGGTCGGCACCCGTCCCGAGGAAGTATGTGGTTGGGTGACGAAGCCGTACGACTCGAGCGTCGCCAGCTCGTTGCGAATGGTGGCACTGGAGACGTCGAGGGATCCATGCTTGAGAATGGCCTGCGAGCTCACCGGAGCACCGGTTCGGATGTACTCCTCCACCAGCGACTGCAGGATCTTGGATTTGCGGTCATCGATCATCTGGCGGGCAATTTTAGCAGTCTCAGGGAGAGACTGACAGCGTCGCCCTTGCCACTGCATCGGTGAGCAGGGGCCGTTCGACGACGATCCGGCTTCCTTTTCTCGTGACGGTTCCCGCCTCCAGATGCCGCTGCCCCTCAGCGGATTTCAGGAACAGCAGGCCGTGCTCTCCGGCCTCGACGCCTGCGACAAGGCGCAGCCCGATGGCGACTCGCTCCCGTTCCGCGTCGGGTGCGCTGAGCTGCTCGCTGCCGGATCTGGGCCTGACCCCGGATTCGACCATGGTCAGGTAGGCGTCCAAACGCGTCACGTTGTAGGAGCGACGCCCGTCCCGATGATCGTGGGCGCCAAGCCCAAAACCGACGAACTCGCCCATCGCCCATATCGAAAGGTTGTAGCGGCAGTGATGGCCGGGCTGGCACCAGTTCGACACCTCGTAGCGGACCAGCCGGACCTCGGGGGCCCGGGCCACCAGATGCTCGTACTTGTCGGCCTGATCGTCCGGGTCCGGGGCGGGAGCACCGCCGGCAATGTTCCGCGACAACGCGGTCCCCCGCTCGACGGTGAGGGCGTATGCTGAGAGGTGTTCGGGCTTCAGGCTCAACGTACGGTCGACGGTTGCCTCCCAGGACGCCCTCGACTCTCCGGGTGTCCCATAAATGAGATCGACATTCACCGTGAAAAATTGGTTCATCGCACTGCGAACCGCCGCCGCTCCCTGCTCCGGGGTGTGGCTCCTTCCCAGCGAAGCCAGCACCGCGGGATCGAAGGACTGGATCCCGAACGAGACCCTGGTAAAACCAATGTCGACGATCGCGGCGCCGTATTGCTCCGTCCAGTCCTCAGGGTTTGCTTCCAGGCTGATCTCGACACCAGTCGCCAAGCCGTGGCGATCGTCGAGCACGGTGACGATACGGCCCAGCTGCTCCGCGCTAAGGCGTGATGGGGTACCACCGCCGAAGTTGATGGCGTCGATTGGCCCAAATGTCGGCTCCATTGCGATCTCGGCGATCACCGCCTGTACGTACCGCTCGGCGGTCTCGTCCGTCCCTCCCTCTTCGACGGTCACGACCGCAAAGTCGCAGTACGGGCACCGGCTGGCGCAGAACGGGATGTGGACATAGGCCGATCGCCAATGCGCGGCGGCGGCGGCCAGACCCGGAGAGTCGGGCTGCGCAGGCCTCGAGTTGAGGGGAATGCGGGGCATTCAGTTCCCAGTTCCCAATTCCCGGTTCCCAGTTGGAAGCGTCCAATTCCCGGCTTCCGGCCAGAAGTTCTCAGTTGCCATCGAGACCCCAGAGCAGCGCTTCGGTGACTGGGAACTGGAAACTGGGAGCGAGCGAAGCGAGCGCACTGGGAACTCCTCACTCATCGAGACTGAGCGCGGCTACGAACGCTTCTTGCGGAACCTCCACCGTGCCCACCATCTTCATCCGCTTCTTGCCTTCCTTCTGACGCTCGAGCAGCTTGCGCTTCCTGGTGATGTCACCGCCATAGCACTTGGCGGTGACGTCCTTTCGCTTTGCTTTGATCGTCTCTCGCGAGATGATCCGCGAACCGATCGCCGCCTGTACGGGTACGTCGTAGAGCTGGCGTGGGATCAGCTCCTTGAGGCGCCCGACCATCGCTTTTCCGTAAGCGTACGCCTTGTCGCGATGAACGATGGTGGAGAAGGCATCGACCGGCTGCCCGTTGAGAAGGATGCTGACCATGACGAGATCGGAGGCCTCGTAGCCGGCCGCCTCGTAATCGAGTGACGCGTACCCCTTGGTCCTCGACTTGAGCTGATCGAAGAAGTCGAAGACCATCTCCGCCAGTGGGAGCCGGTAGTGAATCTCCGCTCGCTCAGGTGACAGATAGGTCATGTCGCCCATCCGCCCTCTCCGCTGTTGGACGAGCTCCATGACCGTCCCGACATATTCGGTTGGGGTGATGATCATCACCTCGACGATCGGTTCCTCGATGCTGGCTAGCTCGCCGGCCGCCGGCAGGTCCTGCGGGCTGCGCACCGCGGTTTGGGTGCCGTCGGTGCGGTTGGCGAGGTAGGCGACGGACGGTGCGGTGGTGATGAGATCAAGGTCGTACTCACGCTCGAGGCGCTCTCTCACTATCTCCATGTGCAGGAGCCCGAGGAAACCAATGCGAAAGCCGAAGCCGAGAGCACCGCTGGTCTCCGGTTGATACACGAGCGACGAGTCGTTGAGGCTGAGCTTTTCCAGTGCTTCGCGTAGCCGCTCGAAGTCGTCGCCATCTGATGGAAACAAGCCGGCGAAAACCATCGGCTTTGGCTCGTCGTAGCCTGGGAGCGCCTCCTCGGTCGGCTCGTTGAGGTGGGTGACGGTGTCTCCGACGCGGATCAGATCGATCTCCTTGACGCCGGTCATCAGGTATCCAACCTGGCCGGTCTCCAGGACGGGGACGGGCTCCGCCTTGGGACGACGGATTCCAACCTCGTCGGCGGTCACGTCGAGCGTGGTAGCAACGAATCGAATCGCATCGCGTGTGCTGATCGCCCCGTCGACGACGCGGATGTGGCTGACGACCCCACGGTAGGTGTCGTAGAACGAGTCGAATACGAGGGCCCGGAGCGGTGCGCCCGGGTCCCCTTCCGGCGCCGGGAGCCGGTCCACGATGGCCTCGAGCAGCTCATCGATGCCCTCGCCTGTCTTCGCCGATACCCGGAGCACCTCGTCTGCGGATCCGCCAAGCACTGCGGCGAGCTCGCCGGCAGCCGTATCGGGGTCGGCGGCGGGCAGATCGATCTTGTTCACGACCGGGATGATCTGGAGGCCCTTGTCGACGGCGAGGTAGGCGTTGGCCAGCGTTTGCGCCTCCACACCCTGGGAGGCATCCACAACCAACAACGCACCCTCGCAGGCCTCGAGGCTGCGCGACACCTCGTACGAGAAGTCGACGTGACCGGGGGTGTCGATGAGGTTGAGTTGATAGCGATCCCCCGACGAGTGGTCGTAGTCGATTCGAACTGCGTTTGCCTTGATCGTGATCCCACGCTCGCGCTCTAGATCCATGTCGTCGAGCACCTGGTCGCGCATGTCGCGCTCCGAGATGGCGCCGGTCCACTCCAACAGGCGGTCGGCGAGGGTCGACTTCCCGTGGTCGATGTGGGCGATGATGGAGAAGTTGCGTATGCGCGACTGATCAGCCATTTGGGGAACCCCGGGAGTGCGGAACGGCGACAGTGTACCGTTGAGCGCCGCTGCTGGTAACGTTACGGGTCGTCCCAACCGCCTCATGAGGTCTCTTTTCGCATGGCAAACATCCAGTCTCAAATAAAGCGGAACCGCCAGAACGAGAAACGCCATGAGCGCAACACGGCGATCCGGTCTGAGCTGAAGACGAGATCGAGAAACGCCATCGTCGCTGCCGAAACCGGCGATGCCGCTCATGCAGAGGAGCTGCTCCGGGTCGCCCAGCAGCGATTCGATGTGGCAGTCTCCAAAGGAGTGCTCTCCAAGCACACCGCCGGCCGGCGCAAGTCGAGGCTCACCCGCCAGGTGCGCTCACTCCTCGCCTAGCGTCATGACCGAAACAACCTGGCTGACACCGGCCGCCCACGAGAAACTCGTCGCCGAGTTCGAACACCTCACCACCGTCGGTCGCCGCGAGGCGGAACAGCGGATTGCGGAGGCCCGCGACCACGGTGATCTCCGGGAGAACGCTGAGTACGACACGGCAAAGAACGACCAGGGCCTCATGGAATTGAGGATTCGCCAGCTGCGTCACATCCTCGACACCGCCGAGGTGCGCGACGCCGAAGACTCAGGTGCGGTCGAGGTGGGGACCGTCGCCACCGTGATTGACGAAGACGGGGACGAGATCGAGTTCCTTGTGGCGCCCGCGGAGAACAAGGCGCCTGGGATCGTTCTCGCCTCACCACAGAGTCCGCTCGGCACCGCACTTCTCGGCGCCAGGCCAGGCGACGACGTCTCATACAAGGCGCCCGGGGGAACCTTCACCTATCGAATCGTCTCGGTCAGGGTCTATGAGGGTTGAAAGAAGTCGCAAGTCACAAGACGCAAGTCACAAGACGCAAGGAAGAGTCATCACGCTTGTGACTTGAGACTGGCTGTTTACTTTCCCAGCCATCGGCACATGGCGACCGTGAGGCGCTCCAACGTCACCCGGTGAGTCTCCTCGGGAGCGGTTTTGATCTGTAGATCGGCGCGAGCCAGCGCATCGAGGGAGCGTCGCAGCGACTCCGAGCGGGTCCGGGACCGTTGGTCCCACACCTTCTTCACCGGATACGCCTGAGGGGATCCTCCAACCCAGGCGGCATACGTGCCAACGTCCGGAGCGATAGCAGCGAGCGAGCGCTTCTTGACCTCGCCCTCGAGGAACGACAACACGACCAGCGGATGCCCGTGTTCGAGAAAGTCGGCGAGCCGGCGCAGCGCCTCACCTTCCTTGCCGTCCGAGATGGCGTCGGCAAGAAGCCACATCGGCTCATCGGGACGGTTGGCATAGCGGCCGGTCACCGCCTCGGCCGTAATCGTCTCGCCATCCACCGCCAGTTGATCGAGGGCCTGGCCGAGAGCAGCCACGTCGGACCCAAACCGTCGTACGAGAATCGTCACCGCATCGGGCTCGAGACGCAGCGCGCGGTCGCGAGCCGCTTCGCCGAGCCAGCGGGCGGCGTCACGTTCTCGCATCTTCTTGATCGAAGTCGTCTCCCCGTGCTCCTTGAGCACCTTGGCCAGGGGGGCCAGAATCGATCCTACGGAGAGAAACACGGCAGTCACCGCGTCGGCATCGGCCAGCGCCACCAGTTCGGCGATTACCTCCGCCTCCGATTTCTGCAGGTTCTGCGCGTCCACGATGAGGACTCCGTTCGACCCGCCGAATAACGATCCGCTCTGGAGAGCGGGAACGATCGCCTGCACCGGTTCGCGCAGTTGGGTCTCCGACGCCTCGGTCCCCCGCCCTGGCACATCGATCCGCTCGTGATGATCGACCGACGCCTCGGCGAACACCTCGGCAGCGCGATCGAGCATGAGCGCCCGCTCCCCCGGTCCGGCATCGCGAGGGCCGGTGATGAGAAAGAAGCTCATCGCTGGAGAATACGGTGCTGGAGGGGTTCCCAGTCGCCGGTTCCCAGTTCCCAGTTCCCCGTTCCGTGTTGCCGGTGGCCGGTAGCCGGTGGCCGGAGACCGATTTCGCAGCTCCGATGCGAGCCGGCCATGAGAGTCTTGCTGCTGACGACTGACGACTGGAAGCGAGCGCAGCGAGCGAACTAATCCAGATTCAGCGTCACATCCCCTTCTTCCGCCGTTACCAACACCTCCGCCCCCGAGTGCTCGAGGATCGTCATGATCTCAGGCGATGGGTGCCCGTAGCGGTTCTCCCCCACACTCACCACCGCCGTCTCGCCAACGGTGTCTGCCAACCACTGCGCATCCGTGGACCCCGAGCCGTGGTGAGGCACCAGGAGGAAGTCGGGGCGAACCGCAGGCAGCTCTGTCTGCGCGATCGCCTCGATGTCGCCGCCAAGCAGTATCGACCGGTCTGCCTCCACCCAAACCACGATCGAGCTGTCGTTGTCGCCGGCGTAGCGTCGCCTTGGCCCAATCGGCTCGATGGTGATGACACCCAGCGTGTACTGCGGTGATCCGGCGTCGATCCACTCAACTTGCACTCCCGCAGCCGCAGCGTCGTCGACCAGCCGGCCCACCAGCTCCCCCAGGTCGGCGTATTCTGGGACCCACACCCTGCCGACCCCGTGGTCGGTAAGGATGCCATCGAGCCCGCCGGCGTGGTCGACATCGCCGTGGGTGACAACCAGGAGGTCGATGCGACCCACGCCGTGACTCCGCAGCCGGTCGGCGAGCACCACGGGGTCCCGGCCGCCGTCGATCAACGCAACTCGGCCTTGCGACCGCAATAGGATCGCATCTCCCTGCCCCACGTCGAGCACGGTCACCGTCGGACCAGAAGGCAAGATCACCGGGGCGAGGGTCACAACGGCCAGGACCAGGGCGGCAGCAACGGCCACGACCGGTCGCAGCCGCCGGTTGATCGCGATGGCGCCGGTGGCGCCGACCACCAGCACCGCCACGGTCCCGAGCTGGGGCCAGGCTGCGGCGAGCCTGGCGATAGCGAGCACGACACCCGCAAAACTGGAGGCAACGGTGACGAGCACCTCCCATCCGGTCACGACGGCGAGGCCGCCCACGATCGTCGCCACGGTGACCAGCGGCGCCGCCAGCAGGTTCGCCACCGGCGAAAGGAGGGGAATGCTCCCGAAGTGCCACAAGAGGATCGGGACAACGGCGATCTGGGCCGAAACGGCCGCGGCCAGCACCGTCCAGGCCCAGCGGGGCCTACGATTGCCGGCGATGCCGGCTCCGACCAGGATCCCCGCGGTCGCCGCCACCGAGAGTTGAAACCCAACGTCGAGCGCCAGGTTGCCCGATACCAGTAGCAACACTGCGGCCGCGCCACCGAGGGCCATCCAGCCGTCGACCACGATTCCGGTCGCCGCTCCTCCGAGGATGAGCCCGGCCATCGTTGCCGCTCGCAACACCGAGCCCTCCCATCTGGTGACCACCACGAACACGGCCAGCCCGACCAGCCCAATTGCAAAGCGCCGCCGCGAGCCACGACCGAGCGGTGAGGTGAGCAACCACCATCCGGCGAGGAACAGCGCAACGTTGCTGCCGGATACGGCGACAAAGTGGGTGAGGCCCGAGCGGCGCAGCGCGTCCAGGTCCCTTGCGGGGACGTTTGAGGTATCACCGATGAGAAACCCGGTGACCAGCGCCTCGGCGGGGCTCCGTCCTGGGATGACTGAGGCAACACGCCCCCGGACGGCGTTGCCGACAGCAAACAGCGGGCCGCGGCCGCCGCCGACCCGCTCCACGTTCCGGGCCGCGACACGGCCGGCAACCGGGTCTCCGCGCACTCTTCCGGCTCGGGCGCGAGCAACGCCGTCGATGCGCACCCGATCCCCGGCCACCAGGACCGCGCCGGGAGGCAGATCAACGCCGAGAGCCGGCCCGTGCCACCGCACCACTTCTTCGTTCACCAGGACGGCTTCCGGGCGAACCACGCCGGGTCTTTCCGGTGTCCCGTCCTCGACGACGAGCACGATCAACGAGATCGGACCCTCGGGGATGGGTGCTCTCCACGTGGATTCGGTTCTCACCGCTGCCGACGAGCCGGAGATTGCTCCAGCACAGAGGAGGGCCAGCAGCACAGCGATTGCTTGACGTCGACCCGACCATGCCGCCAGCGCAGACGCCGCCGCAGCTACCGCGACAACGGCCCCGAAGCGAAGACCACCTAGCGTCCCGACCCAGACCGTCGCGGCTGCGGCAAGCGCCCATCTTCCCGCCGCTCCTGGGATCCGCACTCAGGGAGCGGACACGCCGGGTCGCAGCAGAGCCAGTTTGGCCTCGCCTATGCCGGGGACATCCAGCAGGTCTTCCATCGTCTCGAACGGTCCATGTTCCTCACGGTGGGCAACGATCCGATCGGCCAGCACCGGGCCGATACCGTTGAGCTCGGCAAGCTGGGCTGCCGTCGCCCGATTGAGATCGACGCCACCGTCATCGGGATTCCGTGATTCGCCGTAGGCAGGGACGACGATCTGCTCTCCGTCTCGCAGCGGTCCGGCGAGATTGAGGGCACCGATATCGGCCTCGTCGGTTGCGCCACCGGCCGCTTCAACTGCGTCGGCAATCCGGGCCGGGATCGGGAGGGATACGAGGCCCGGATGCCGGACCGCCCCCGATACGTGGACGACCACGGTCTCCTCAACGGACTCGGCGACCGCAGATGGTCGCGGGAGCGACGATTCTGGACCGCGACCGAAGTAGATGCCGCCTCCTACCGCGACAACGATGGCGCCGATCACCGCAACCAGTGACAGTCGTGAACTCGGATCGGACACACCGGCTCCCGCTCGCGGTGCGCCACCCTGCTAGATGTACCACGCCGAGATCGAGCTGGGAAGACCTGTGGTCAGAGCGAACCCGGTCGAGGCATGTCGTGACACTCGAAACGAGCCGTGCCCGCCCCCTTCGAGATCCTCGTTGAGTAGGTCTGTGAGCGCGGTGTAGTCGCCGTCGCGGAACATCCGCCAGGCGACGTTGTCGATGCGGGGGAGGTCTGTGAGATCCACGGGCGGCGGCAACCCTACGGTTTACGTCAAGGCGATTTTCAGAAGATCATCCGTAGCAGCGACTCCGCGGGCTCCAAACCGGCCATTTCATCCAGCCAGTTGAGCAGGTCGTCGCCGAAGACGAGCAACAGGGCGGCGGTGAGGTTTACCCCGGCGTGGAGGAAGATCGGCAGCGACAGGCTCCCCGTTCTGATCGCGGCGTAACCGAGTACGAAGCCGATCAGGAACAGACCGGGCAGCACAGCCCTGGCATTCGGGTCGAGCAGGTGGATCCCGGCAAAGGCGACCGCCTGGGCAGCGATCGCCCACCACTTGGACATCGAGCGGACCAGCCGCGACAGCAGCATCCCGCGAAACGTAAGCTCCTCGACTACCGGAGCGAGGATCCCAACCGCAAACAGGATGAGCAGCGCCTCGAAGATGGTGTCCGAGCCCTGGGTGATCGTTACCACCTCTTGTTGGGGCGCCCCCTCGGGGAACAGCAGCTGCACCAACGGCGCAGTGACGATGGCTGCAGCGAACTGGAGGACGGCGCCTGCCGGAAGGCCCCACCAGTGTCGGAGACGGAGCTCGAAGCCGAAGTCGGTGACAAAGCTCCCGGTGCCGACCTTTCGCGACAGGTAGGCCAGTACCAGCAAACCACCTGTCGCCTGCCCCATGAAGGTAATGACGAAGGCAACCAGGGTGAGGTCCTCCCCATAGACCAGCACGACGCCGATCGTTGCGACCAACGCTCCGGCGAAACCACCTCCCAGCACCGCGAGCACGTGGGGGATACTCCACTCGACGTTCTGGAGGTAGTCGGTCACTCGCTCTTGGATGACGCTTCCCTCTCGAACGCGATCGCACGGTACGCAGCCGAATGCGACAACCCGGCGCCACGTCCGCGCAGGTAGTCGCCGAGGTATCTGGCGAGAAAACCAACCCGTCCGTAGCGCTGCCATTGATCGACGTGGACCGATTCGTGTTTGAGCAACTTGGCAGCGTTGCCCTCCGTGATCTTGCGCAACGCCTTTTCACCAACATAGATCCGGCGCGACACCGTCATCGCCGCGATGTCCGATCCCCACACCCTGGTGAGCCATCGCGGCGCGGCGGCGATGACGACGGAGTCGTAGGCGGGGTTGGTCTTGTCGACGCCGTTGGCGAGCAGCGCCTCGGTGAGCGTCATCGTGGTCGACGGCATCGCGGAACCTTATCCCCACCCGGCACCTTGGACCTACCATGCCGCCTTCACTAACGCAGATCATGGCTGAGCAGTACGACCACGAAGAGCTAGAGCGCCGCTGGCGGGACCGGTGGGAAGCCGACGGCCTGTACCGGTCGGAGGTCGACTGGGACCGGCCCAAGCACTACGCCCTGACCATGCTCCCCTACACGTC
>SMVB01124246.1_pt1 | contig 32415 bp, 29 predicted proteins | sample 2456461 | NCBI WGS metagenome assembly SMVB01 (sample SAMN11095934, study PRJNA526329) | marine sediment metagenome | biome: Marine sediment; feature: Surficial sediment; material: Deep marine sediment; isolation source: Hadal surficial sediment | place: Pacific Ocean | collected 2014-05 | depth... | reverse complement strand
GTAGAATCGCCCTCCGAACGGGAGAGGCCGCATGCCGGGATTGGGGTGGAGACAGGGTCGGACAGGGATGGGCTTGCTATGTGTCCTGCTGGCAGCCGCGACAGTAGCCACCGCCGCCCAGCCTGATGACAGCCCACGGGTTCGCCTCCTGGAGGTTCTCGACCGGGGCTATGAGCTCACCGTCTCATTTCGCGTCGAAAATGCCTTCGACGAGCGGATCGCCAGCAAGCTGGAAGCAGGGCTGGAGATCCGCTTCCGCCACCAGGTGGAAGTTCGCCGTCGCCGCACCTGGTGGTTCGAGCGCAATCTCGCTCAGAAGAAAGTGGTCACCATGGCGATCCGGAATACCCTGACAGGTCTCTTCACCCTCAACCGTATCGTGGACGGCGGTATCGTGGAGACTCAAACCACCTCTGAGATGGAAGAAGTGCGGAACTTTCTCTCCCAGGTGGACAATCTGACCATCCCACTGCCGGCGGGGCTGCCCCGGGACCAGCGCACCGAGGTGCGTGTGCGGGCGGTCCTGGAAACCCGATTTTTTCTGTTTTTCCCGTATCCATTTGATACCGACTGGGTGACCCGGCCCCTGACCTCTCCGATTGAGCAACCCGCAGCGCCCGTCCTGGAGCCGCCTGCAGGTGAGAAGCCCCGGGGGCCCTCGGCCGGGAGTGGTGGTGCCGGTTAGGTTCAGGCTGCGGGGTGAGCGGGTGCTGGTGCTGGCGCTGGTGACGCTCGTCCTGTTTCTTTCGGCCCTGTACGCGGTTATACAGAAGACAGAAGAATTCTCGCCCCGCTTCTTCACCAATACCGTCCTGCTCACCGTTCTGGGCTTCCTCAACGCCATCCTGCTGCTGGCCCTGCTCTATATCCTCTTCCGGGCTTTGATCCGGCTGGTGGCCGAGCGTCGGCGGGGAACCCTTGGTTCCCAGTTCAAAACGAAGCTGGTGGTGATCTTTCTGGGTCTGACCTTGATCCCCTCCATTCTGCTGCTGGTGGCCTCCGGCAAGCTGATCGAACACTCCATCAAGAAGTGGTTCTCCCCGGCAGTGGACGAGATGGTCGAGGTCGGTCAGGATATTCTCGATGCTTCCTCCCAGCGCTACCGGGAGGAAGCTTTCCATTTTGCTCGCCAGGTGGCTGAGGGCCTCGCCGCTGACCGGCTCCTGTCGCCATCGCGGCGGCGGCGCCTGCGCCCGGCCATGGAGTCGCGCCTGCGCGAATTCCATCTGGATCTCATCGTTGTTCATGCCGGCGGGGAGGCCTCCATCACCGTGGTGCGCTCACGCATGTCCCTGTCCACGGTGGATGCTCTGCCGTGGGATCTGGTGGCCCGCGCTCAGGGCGGGAAACCGGCAGAACGTGCCGACGAAGTGGCCGGCGGTGGGATGGTGGTGCGGGCGGCAGTGGCGGTGCCCGACAGCGGCGAACCTCCGGCGGTGGTTTCCGTGGGTTATCTTGTCCCCGAGCACCTGGTGGCCCTCAACCGGCGCCTGGCCCGTTCAGCGGAGAACTACCTGCAGACCAAGGCCTTGAAGAGTCCCATCCAGCGCTCCTATTACCTGGTCCTGAGCCTGGTGACGGTCCTGGTCCTGTTTGCCAGTGTCTGGGTCAGCCTGGTCCTGGCACGGCGCATCACCGTTCCCATTCAGGTCCTGGCCGAAGGGACCCGTGAGGTTGCTGCCGGCAACCTGGACTTCCACCTGGACGTGGATACCGACGACGAGTTCGGCATTCTGGTGGACTCCTTCAATCGCATGACCAGCGATCTGCGCACGGCCAAGGAGGGTGAACAGCGGTCTCTGGAAGCCCTCACCGCGGGAAATCGGGAACTGGCCGAGCGGCGACGCTACATGGAGACCCTGCTGGAGAACATCAGCCCAGGTGTGGTTTCCATCGATGGTGAGGGGCGGGTCACCATCATCAACCGATCCGCCTGCACCATCCTGGATATCCATGCGCAGGACAAGGTGATGGGCTTGAGGGTCGACGAGGTCCTGGCCCGTCCCGAGCACCGGGAACTGCGCGACGTCATCTCCGAGGCGCGCCATGGGAGCCACGGCACCCGCCAGCGCCAGGTGACCCTGCATGCCGAAGGCAGGGCTCGGACCGTCAGCGCCATCCTGTCGCCCCTGCCCCGGGTGGCCCAGGACGCGCCGGGACTCATCGTGGTCCTGGAGGATGTGACCGACCTTCTGCGTGCCGAAAAGATTGCCGCCTGGCAGGAAGTGGCTCGCCGCCTGGCCCACGAGATCAAGAACCCTCTCACTCCCATCCAACTCTCCGCCCAGCGGATTGCCAAGAAGTTCCGCCAGGGGGACGCCGACCTGGAACGGGTGGTGGAGGAGGGGACCGAGGTCATCCTCAGTGAAGTGCGGGGGGTCAAGCGACTGCTGGATGAATTCTCGCGTTTCGCCCGGCTACCGGCGGTGCAACCGGTTCCGGTGGATCTCCACCAGGTGATCGACCAGGCCATCGCGTTGTATGACGGGCTGCATCCCCATGTCACGTTCACCCGGGACTATCATGATCCCCAGCAGGCCATGGAACTGGATCCCGAACAGATGAAACGGGTCTGCGTGAATCTGTTCGACAACGCCATCGAGGCCATGGAGGGGCGGGGGATCATCTCGGTGCGGACTTCCCATCTGGCTGAGAGCCACACGCTCCGCATGGAGATCAGTGATGACGGGCCGGGCATACCCGAGGGCGATCGGGAGCGGATGTTCCTGCCGTATTTTTCCACCAAGCGCAGGGGAACCGGCCTGGGTCTGGCCATTGTCAATCGCATCATCGCCGACCACCATGGCTCGGTTCACGTCGAGATGAATGAACCCCATGGCAGCCGCGTTGTCATCGACCTGCCCACGGTGGCCTGAGGAGTGTCTCCGGTGCACAAGTCGCTGATTCTGGTGGTGGATGATGAGGCCGGCGTGCGCCGGGCTCTGACCGAGATCCTCACCGACGAGGGATTCCAGGTGGCCGTCGCCGCCCATGGTGACGAAGCCCTGGCCATGGTGAAGAAGCAGCCACCGCAGGTGGTGCTTCTGGATGTCTGGATGCCTGGCCGCGATGGGCTGGAAGTGCTGCCGGAGATCCGCCGCCAGGCGCCGGGGGCGGCGGTCATCATGATTTCAGGGCACGGCACCGTGGAGACCGCGGTGAAGGCGACCAAGCTGGGTGCTTTCGATTTCGTGGAGAAACCTTTCTCTCTCGAGAAGATCATCGTGACGGTACGCAATGCCATCCGCCAGAGAGAACTGGAGGAGAAGGCCCGTCTGCTGACCGAGCAACTGGTGGGCGACGAGGAGATCGTCGGCAACTCCACACCGGTCCGGGAACTGCGCGCCCAGATTCTCCGGGCGGCGCCGTCCAGCGCGCGGGTTCTCATCTTTGGTGAGAACGGCACCGGCAAAGAGCTGGTGGCACGCATGATCCACCGCCATTCATTGCGCCGCGACGAGGCTTTTGTGGAAGTCAACTGCGCCGCCATACCCGAGGAACTCATCGAGTCGGAGCTGTTCGGGCACACGAGAGGCGCTTTCACCGGTGCGTCGGAGGCCAAGCAGGGAAAGTTCGCCCTGGCCCATGAGGGCACCCTCCTCCTGGACGAGGTTGCCGACATGAGTATGAAGGTCCAGGCCAAGGTGTTGCGGGTGCTGCAGGAACAGACCTTCGAACGGGTGGGTGGCACCGAGACCCGGAAGGTGGATGTGCGTGTCCTGGCCGCCACCAACAAGAATCTGGAGGAAGAGATCGTCGCCGGGCGGTTCAGAGAAGATCTCTACTTCCGTCTGAACGTGATCCCCATCCAGGTGCCGCCCCTCCGGGAGCGGGGAGAGGACGTCCTTCTTCTGGCCCGGCACTTCTCCGGGCAGTTCGCGCGCCAGTATGGCGAGGTGGCCAAGACGTTCACCCCTGCCGCCCAGGATGCCCTGCGTTCCCATGGGTGGCCGGGGAATGTCCGCGAGCTGCGCAACATGATGGAACGCCTGGCCATCCTGGTGGAGAGCACGAGCGTGGATCTGGCCGACCTGCCGGCGGTGGTCCGGGGCGGAGAGGGTGGGCGGAGTCTCCTGGGCAACGATTTCCCCAGTCTCAAGCTGGGTCGAGAGGCGTTCGAGCGTAAGTTCATCATCAAGAAGATCCGCGAGGCCAACGGCAACATCACCCGGGCCGCAGAGTTACTGGGCCTGGACCGCACCAGCCTTTATCGTAAGATGAAGCAGTACGGCATCCGGCCGGAAGCGGCTAAGGCTTGATCCCACGACCGGCACGCACCACCAGGGACCCATGATCTCATCATGAAACCACCTCGGAATCGAATCCACCGGTGGATGGATCCTGGCCAGGGCGCAGGTCCAGATGGCCACCAGGGAGAGTAAGGCTCACAGGGTGGCCTCTCATGGTTGCCGTCCCCGTTTCGCCTGCATAATCAGCCCGGCCAGCAGCCATGCCAGTCCCATGCCGGCCCAGATGAGGCCGATCACCAGGTTACGACCCAGGGGCCCGGCGGTGAAGGCCGTATAGAGGTAGAGGGCGCCTGCCGCCACGCCCATGAGCCCGATGAGCAGGTGGAACCACCTGGGGCTCGGTCGCCGGGATGGTCCGGCCGGGGGACGATCTGTCATGAGCGCCTCCCGTGTCAGTTCCCGGCGAGCATCTCACCGGTGGTCAGGTAGTGGTTCAGGGCTGCTTCCCACTCTTCCATGAAGCCCTGGTACCACTTCTCGGTGAACTCCTTCAGAAACGCGTCGCCCAGGGGTCCCAGGGACGTGTACTCGTAGGAGATCTCGGCCCTGGTGCCTTCGCCACCGGCGCGCAAGGCGATCTCGATCTTGCAGACCGTGTGATCGGGCGTGATCTTGATCATCTGAAGAATACCGGCGCCGGCGTCGTGGCGGGTGATGACCCAGACGGCATCGTGGGGAGCGGCCTCGGTGACGAAGATGCCATCCCGTTCAGCCACCCCAGAGTCTGTGATCACCCGTGTCGGGTTCCAGTTGGGGACCCAATCCCGTTCCCGGACCGGACAGAGCAGGGGGAACACCCTGTCTGGTGGCCCCGTGAGAGTCTGGGTGAATATGTGTCGAATCCGATTGGGCTTCTCGATCTCCATGTCAGGCACCCTTCAGTTGAAATATCGGCAGTCTGTCGTGTCTGGAAACGGTATCATGGCGGCGGGCGATGACGTCGCGGGCGATGTCCGGCCGCAGACGCAGGCCCTGGAAGACGGGGGAAGAATGCCATCGTTTGACGTGGTGTCCGAGGTCGATGCCCATGAAGTGACCAACGCTGTGGATCAGGCAAACCGCGAGATGAAGAAGCGGTTTGACTTCAAAGGAGTCAAGGCTGGTTTCGAACTGGAAGGCCATCAGGTGACCATGAAGGCGCCCAGCGAGTTTCAGCTCAAGCAGATGTACGACATCCTCACCGTGCGCCTGGCCGGCCGGCAGGTGGATCTTCGTTGCCTGAAGGTCGATGCCGTCGAGGCGAACGTGGGTGAAGCCCGGCAGGCGGTGACGATCCGCCAGGGAATCGAGACAGACCTGGCCCGCAAGATCGTCAAGCTCATCAAGGGCGAGAAGATGAAGGTCCAGGTTGCCATTCAGGGGGACAAGGTGCGCATTTCAGGCAAGAAGCGGGATGTTCTCCAGGAGACCATCAGCTTCTTGAAGGCTGCCGACCTGGACATGCCACTGCAGTTCGACAACTTCCGCGATTAGCTCTTCTCCTTGACCTCAGCCCGCCACGGAGTAGCGGCGGATGTCCGGTTCGGCCGCGAGCAGATCCGGGAACCGGGACCGGGCGGCCTGCAGGTGGGGCGAGGCGAGGTGCGCCTCCAGAAGATCTTCCCGGGTCCACTCCTCCACGAAAGTGAAGTCGGTGGGATCCTGCCTGTTCTGGAGAAGCTCGTAAGTGATGCAGCCTTCCTCGCCACGGGTAGGCGCCAGAAGGCCCCGCAGGAGGGCGCCAAGCTCGTCTGTCTTGCCAGGCTGCGCCATGAGCCTGGCGACCACGCGGATGTGGGTGTCGTTCATTCGCATCTCTCCCTCATGACGCTCTCAGCATTTGTAACATTCCAGGTTGAGCTGGGCCAGGTGCTGGACCAGTCTGGCCGGATCGTTGGCCATGGAGTTCTCCCACAGGCGCAGCAGCCGGCGGGCCGGTGATTCACCATCGCGCAGGATGATGTCCAGGGGCGCGAGAAAGAGGCCGTCATCTGCGGTACCGGTCGCGGCGGCTGTCCTGCCCAGTCCTTCCCGGGCGATGGCGACCAGTTCGGCGGCCAGGCTCAGGACCGGGCGGCCGCCGGCCTCGGCGTGCAGGCCACGGCGGGGGACATCCAGGTGGAACGCCTGAAACTCTTCCCATGTCAGCCGGGAGACCAGTTCCCAGGCCTGCCGGGTGGCTTTGCTGTCGTAAAGAATTCCCTGGATCAGGGCGACCTGGGCCATGGCGAGAGAGGCGTCGGCCGAATCGGCACAGCGGGCCTCGATGAAGCGCTTCAGGCGCACGTCGGGGAAGAGGGTTGTCAGGTGGAGATCCCAGTCGGCCATGCGCGCGGTCAAACCCTGGTAGCCGTCGCGAATGAAGTTGCGAAACGGAACGCGCACCTCGAGCCAGCCACCATCACGCATGACGAACATCATGGGGACATCCAGGGCATATTCCAGGTAGGCTGAGAAGAGCGGCCGGTCATCCAGAGCAAAGCGCAACAGACCGCAGCGGGCGGGGTCCGTATCCTGCCAGATAGCGGCCCGGGACGACATGAACCCGTTGGGGCGTCCGTCGTCGAGAGGCGAGTTGGCGAACAGGGCAGTGATGACCGGCGAGATACCCATGAGAGTCCGGAACTTGGCCCCGGCGTCGGCCTCGTCACTGTAGTCCAGGTTGACCTGGATGCCTGCGGTCCGCTTCATCATGTCGAGACCGTGGCCGCCGGCGCCCTGCAGGTGCGCCGACATGAGACGATAACGGGTCTTGGGGACCCACTGGATGGCATCCAGGGCAGTGAAGGGCTGCAGGCCGAGTCCCAGCCAGGAGATACCGTGGGCGGCGCTGACCTGGGAGAGGACACTCACGAAGTCGCAGAGTTCATCCCGCATGCTGACCAGGTTGAAATGGATGCGGCTGGACATCTCGGCCTGGGAGCCGGGTTCCAGGGTCAGCCAGGTGTCATCTCGAGACAGCGCGATAGGGCGCCCCTCCTCCCGCCAGGCGGTCCAGCCATGGGAGCGCACGAGCTCTTCCAGAATCGCGCGGAGGGAACGGCTCTCGCCGGCATAGGGGATGGCCTGGCCGCTGCCGGTGAAGACACCCAGGCGCTCGTACTCCAGGCCTGTACCCCAGCGCTCCCTGGGCTTGTTGCCCACCGCGAACCAACCCGACAGTTCTTCAGGGTGATGAATCGGCTCCTGGCCGGCGCGGTCACGATCCAGATCTGTGCTCAAGGTCGCATCCTGTGCCAGGCATCATATCCCTCCATGTAGTCGGTGACGACCTTGCGGGGGTCCAGATCGAGGCAGGTGGCGTAGGCGCGCAGAAAGCCGCGCAGGAAGACCGGCACAGGCAGGTTGGCGTAATCATCGGCCTCCATGCATTCGATCTGTGGAACCCGGATCTTGGTGATCTCGGCGATCCGGTCCAGATCGATGCGCCGGCGCCGGCGCAGCCGGCCCAGGGTGCTGCCATTGTAATGCCGGTCGGCAGATGACGGCAGATCCTCTTCGGGTGCGGTGGCTGCCTCTTCCTGCCCCCGGCCCGCCGTCCCGCCGGCATGGCTTTTTTTCCTCCCAGGCGGGGAGGCTGGCTTTCCGGAGGCGGCCGGAACCGCGTCCTTGCCGGCCGGCTGATCCCGTTGCCCCTGGTCGGTGTGCCCGGTCCTGGCATCAGCCTCGTCGCGGGCATCCTGGGCCAGGGAGCGCAGCGATGAACGCTCCAGGATGCCTTCCCGCACCAGTTCCTGATCGTACTCGCGCCGGTTCTCAAGAAAGAGAAGGGTGCGGTATGCCGCCTCCACCCGGGCCAGCACCGTGTCCAGATGCGTCCGGGTTGCCACGGCCTCGGCTTCTCCGCCGGCCTGGAACGGGGCTCGAATCCACTGGTAGTGGCGCTGCACCTCGCGGGGCGAAGAGCGCGGATCCAGGGCCAGGATGCGGTAGTGGTGCCAGGTGGAGACAGGGGCGTAGCGGTTGTCTCCCCGTGGCTTGCGGGGTTGTGCCCCGGCAGGGCCGAAAGCGGTGATGAGGCGTTCGAGGCCCCGGACCACCGGGGCGTTGGGGTAACTCTGGGACAGGACCTTGCCTTCGCCGGTGGCCTGCACGGCCGAGAGGTCGTACTCCAGGCTGACCACCGGATCGACCACCACGGCCTGGACCATGGAGAGGACCGCTCCTATCCGGGTCGCCGCTTCAACCTCCGACTGGGTGCGCACCTGATTGAGGATCAATCCATAGCGCCGGCGCTCCAGCGCCTCCAGAAGGCGCTGGTAGAGGCGGGGGCGATCATGGATGGTTTCCAGCACGCCGCGCAAACCCAGGGAGGAGAAGATGGCGGTGAGTTCCGTGGTGTCAACGCTGCTCAGGGCCTCTTCCATGACCCCGTGCAGGGCGGTGGCGTGCAGCCTGAGCAGTCCCCGGAGAGACTGGGGCTCAGGTGTCGTCACCATGAGAAGGGTCGTGGCAGCCCGGCACGACATGCGCACTCCCCGGGATTGCCCCGACCCCAGATCCACGATGACCATCTCGCATGGCAATCGGGGCGCCAGGCCCAGGATGTGGGCGCCGAACGTGTCATCCTGCGGCGGGGAGGCTGGATCATCGGGCACGCCGGCGATGAATTTCAGGTTGGGGACGCCGGTGGCCACGCACAACCTGGCCAGGGCGGAGGCGCTGTCCTTGCGCCGGGGCCGTGATTTGTCGCCGGCGGTGGGCGGGCTTTCCGGGAGGAGCTCACCCAGGTGGTGCTTGGGGCGCGGCAGGCCGATCTGGACATGAGCTGACGCCCCTGAAGGGGCCAGATCCAGAAGGATCACCTCACGTCCCTGGCGTGCCAGGTGAATGGCCAGATTGGCCGCCAGCAGGGTGGTGCCGACACCACCCTTGCCGCCGGCAAGGGCCAGGACACGAGCCTGAGTGGCCGGAGAGCCGGTCACGGGTCAGACGTGGCCGCCACGCGATCTTCAGGGCGGGTCAGGGTGAGGCGATACATGTCCATCTCGATTCTGATACGGGCTGGCGCACTCAAGGTCGTGCCTCCGGGTGGGAGGGGTATTCTAGCGTCACGTGGTGTCATCGGTCCGGGAGTCCTTGAGGCTCGCGTCTCCCAGGTCCAGATCGCTCTCGCTGTGCTCGCTGCCGTCGAAGCTGAGGACCCGGGGCTTGCCCTTCACCACCGTGGCGATATGGACCGGCCGGCTCCAGATGGCCTGGAGAGCGGCCAGGGTTGCGCCGGCATCGTCGGCCTTCAGATCCATGCCCTCGTGGCGGTGCAGGAGCAGCAGTTCCCCTCTGTTGGCATGGTTGGCATCCAGGACGGTGATGAGGGGGTGCCCCATATTGGTGAGCTGAGCCAGGAACGCCTGCTTGATGCCGGGAAAATCCCGGGAGGCGATGTGCCAGTTGCCGGTCCTGGGGTCGTAGTTGTACATGAACATCTTCTGCTTGTGGCAGAATTCTTCGTTGAGAAAACTGTCGATGAAGGTGACGTCGTTGTAGTGACGGCGGATTTCGAAGATCTTTTCACGTCCCAGCCCCAGTTGCCGATCCCAGCCGGCACGCGCCACCATATCGTCACAGTCGTCGTATTCCTTGCCGAAGCGGCCTTTGTTCCAGCGATCCTCGATGTCTTTGTACAGCTCATAGCCAAGTTTGTACGGATTGATCTGAGTGCTTGCGCCCCCCAGGGTCCGCGAATGATGGTCGGCGAAATCGATGATCTCGGTGTCGTCGAGAACCTTCTCGGTCATGATCTTGGCGTGCCAGTAGGTGGCCCAGCCCTCGTTCATGATCTTGGTCTGCGCCTGGGGCGCGAAATAATACGCTTCCTCCCGGAGGATGGCCAGAACCTCCTGCTGCCAGGGTTCCAGGGGCGCATAGGCCAGGAGGAATGCCAGGACATCCCGCACAGGATTCTCCGGGAAGCGGCTCTCGACCTCCTGGGCTTCAGCCAGCTTGCGGCGCTGGGCTTCCATGAACTCGGGGGGGTTGATGTAGTCCTTCATGTAACCCTTGGCCGGCAGGGTGGCCACCTCCAACCGGCTGGGGTCGACCTTGTCGGGTTTGTCGCCTCCCATGGGGCCTCTGGTCACGAAGGGTGCGTGGATATCGATGAGGTTCTCCAGGGAGAGGCAGGTATCGATGAACGTTTCCACCCGCTCCAGACCCATCTTGTCCACATAGCGGCGAATGCGTGTGGCGTGATTGGCCATCTGGTCCATCATCTTGCGATTGGTGTGGGCGAAGATGTAGTTGTTCTTGAAGAAATCCACGTGCCCGTAGACATGGGCCATGACCATCTTCTGATCCACCATGGTGTTGCCTTCCAGAAGGTAGGCGTAGGCAGGATCGTTGTTGATGACCATCTCGTAAATACGATGCAGTCCGTAGCTGTAGCTCTTGCTCAGGTAGTCATACTCCATGCCGAAGCGCCAGTGAGGGTAGCGGGTGGGGTAGCCGCCATAGGCAGCCACCTGGTTCACCGCCTTGTAGTCCAGGATCTCGAAGATGGTGGGGTAGAAGTCCAACCCGTAGTCACGGGCCAGGCCCCTGATCCACTGGCGGGCACTCTCCAGTTCGGCGGGGAGGCTCATGGCGCGACCATCAGCGTCCTTTGCCCAGGAAGGTCTTGATGGACTTGTAGATGGCATCCCGCCCCTCGATGTTGCTCAGGATCAGGCTCTTCTCGGCCTCGAAGGCCGCCTCCAGATCGTGCAGGAACTGGCCGGTGCCGTAGGGACTCTCCACCTGACCGTAGCCGAAGAGGTTCACTGCCGGCAGGATCCGGTCCCGCAGCAGGGTGACGCATTCCTGCGTGTCGCCCTGGGACCAGTTATCCCCGTCGGAAAAATGGAACATATAGATATTCCAGTCCGCAGGCGGGTAATGCTCGTCCATGAGTTTCAGGGCCACCTTGTAGGCCGATGAGATGACGGTGCCGCCGCTCTCCCGCGTGCGGTAGAAGGTGTCCCGATCCACCTCGCGGGCCTCGGCATCGTGGATGATGAAGCGGGTCTCCAGGCCCTTGTACTGGCTCTGCAGCCAGGTGTCGATCCAGAACGACTCGATGCGCACGATCTCCTTCTGCTCATCACCCATGGAGCCGGAGACGTCCATCATGTAGAGGATCACCGCGTTGGTCTGGGGGGCCGTGACCGTCCTGAATGCGCGGTAGCGCGTGTCTTCCCGGATGGGAATGACCACGGGCCGGGCCCGGGAGTAATTGCCGCTGGCAATCTGGCGCTTCAGGGCCTGCTTGTAGGTGCGTTTGAAATGGCGCAGGGAGTCAGGCCCGGTCTGGGAGATGCCGGTGTAGCGGATCTTGCTGGTTTCGATATTGCGCGTGCCCCGGGGTTCGATGCGGGGCAGCTCCAGTTCTTCGCCCAGGAGCTCCGCCAGCTCCCCCATGGTCAGGTCAACTTCCAGGATATGGTGACCGGGCGCGTCCCCGGCCTTGCCACTGCCGTCCTGCTCCTGCCCGGGTCCCAGGACCTGTCCGACCTTGCCTTCTCCCTGCCCTACACCGGTCTGCTGGCGGGGGGCCAGGCGAAACCTGGGAAGGTCGATGCGCGGGAGGGGAATGGAGACAATGTCGTGGCCCTTCCGCCCGAAGAGCTCGCCCTTGGACATGAAATTCTTGAGCTCACGCCGCACTTTGCCGCGCACGATCTTGCGGAAGCGGTTGTGATCCTGGTCTATCTTGGACGCCATGGGAACGCCTAATCCTTGGCGTCTCCACGGGCAAAGATGCTGGCGACGAATTGCAGGACATCGGTGGCGCAGACGTCACAGTACCCATAGTCATGGATCAGGCGGCTCTTGACCACATCGATCTTTTCCTGGGTATCGCGGTCGACCACCGAAGACACCAGGCTGGTGAGCTTGATGGAGTCCTTCTGATCCTCGAAGAGTTTCAGTTCGAGTGCCTTGTGGAGACGTTCATTGGTGCGGTAGTTGAACTTCTTGTCTTCCAGGGCCAGGGCCCCGATGTAGTTCATGACCTCCCGGCGGAAATCCTCTTTGCGATTGTCGGGGATGTCGATCTTCTCCTCGATAGAGCGCATGAGCCGCTCATCGGGAGCCTCGTCCTGGCCGGTGTACTTGTTCTTGACCTTTTCGTGCTGAGTATAAGCCTTGATGTTGTCCACGTAATTGGAACACAGGCGGGCGACGGCGTCCTCGTCAGCCGAAATGGCGCGCTGGACCTCGTTCTTGACCAGGTCTTCGTACTCCTGGCGAACGATACCCATGAGGTCCTGGTAATGCTTGCGCGTTTCATCGCTGGTGATGAGGCTGTGGTGGCGCAGGCCGCTGGCCAGTTCGTTGAGAACCATGAACGGGTTGACGCAGCCCTCGCCCCGCTCGGACACCAGGGCGTTGGAGATCTTGTCCTGGATGTAGCGGGGAGAGATGCCCTCCATGCCTTCCCGGGTACTCTCCTTGCGCAACTCCTTGACGTTGTCCTCGGTGAATCCCGGCAGGGTCTTGCCGTTGTAGAGTTTGAGCTTCTGGAGGGCGGTGAGGTCGGCCTTCAGGGGCTCTTCCAGGCGGGTGAGCACCGCCCACATGGCGGCCATCTCCAGGGTATGGGGAGCCATGTGTTTGCCCTTCACCTTGCCGGCGGAGTAGTCCTTTTCATAGATCTTGACCTCTTCCGACAGCTTGGTGATGTAGGGAATGTCGATCTTGACGGTGCGGTCGCGGAGGGCTTCCATGTATTCATTTTCCTGCAAGCGCCGGTACTCGGGCTCATTGGTGTGCCCGATGATGACCTCATCGATATCGGTCTGGGGGAACTTCTTGGGTTTGATCTTGTGTTCCTGGCTGGCACCCAGAAGGTCATAGAGAAATGCCACATCCAGCTTGAGGACCTCGATGAACTCGATGATGCCGCGATTGGCGATATTGAACTCGCCGTCGAAGTTGAACGCGCGAGGGTCCGACTCGCTGCCGTACTCGGCGATCTTGCGGTAATTGATATCACCGGTGAGTTCGGTGGAGTCCTGGTTCTTCTCGTCCTTGGGCTGGAAGGTGCCGATGCCCACCCGGTCCTTCTCGGAGAGGATGATGCGGCGCACCTTGATGTGCTGGGTGATTTTTGCCCAGTCGCCGTCGTAGTGCTCCAGCAACTCACGGTAGTACATGCGGCAGGCCGGGCAGAGAGCGCCACGGACATCCACGCGGTCCTCTTCGGCCACATCCTGGTTGATGCGGTCCAGCACATCCCCCCTTATGGCCAGGGGAATGATATGAAGGGGATCTTCATGCATGGGGCAGGGCACCTCGCGCTCGTGATCCGGGACGTCCCACGTGCCGATGCGGGCCGGCAGCGTCCAGGAGAAGGTGTAGAGCGCGCCTTCTTCCCTGGCGGTGTATTTTTCCAGGCCCCGTTTCAGCAGACGGGCGATGGTGGACTTGGACGAGCCCACCGGGCCGTGGAGCAGGATCAGCCGCCGCTCGGTGCCGTAACCCCGCGCCGCGCTCTTGAAGGCGTTCACCAGTTTCATGAGAGGGATGTCCAGTCCGAAAAGGGCATCCCTGACCCCGTGACTCTTGTCGTCGAAGAAATGGTAATGGATGATGCGCTTCTTGGCGTCGAAGTATTCGGTGGAGCCCTGGGCCATGATCATGTCGTAGATGCGCTGAAAGGCGTTGCGACAGATCCTGGGGTTCTTCCTGACAAGCTGCAGGTACTCCTCGAAGGAGCCGTGCCAGTTGCGCTCGCGGAACGCACCCGCATCATGAAGGGTGTTGATCCAGCTTGTCAGTTCTGAAGAAGTTGCCGCGTCGCGTTTGTCAGGCATGGGCACCTCTGCCTAGCTGAGCTTGTTATCTGGCGGGCCCCCGCCTGGGACCACGCACTGCAAATATAGTCGCTCCCTTTTGGGGAGTCAAAACAGGTGTGATGGGGGGTTGGCCCCGTATTCGTCCTTCAAGTCTCTTGTTTTTAGAATGTTACGGCGTGCGAATCAGGCGCCGGCCGGCTGCCGGTACGGGCCGGCTGGCAGAGAGAGTCAGCACCGTGGCCAGGCCCAGAAGCCCGGCGGCGATGAGGACCAGACCCGGGAGAACGGAAGGGCCGCCGGCGGTGGGGGCAGAGCCGCTGGCGAGTCCGGGCAGGCGGCCCAGGGTGTGCAGCAGGTCGCCAAAGGGGGCAAGCCATTGGGCGGCGGTATCCAGGCCGGCGCGCAGACCGGGCAGGAGGGGTCTGCCGCCACCGGCGGGAAGAAGCCGTGCCAGCACGGCGAGGAACAGGGCCGCGGCACCGACCGTGGCGGCGGAGCAGGCTGCGGCGATCCAGAGGCGCTGTCCGGGAGAAGGCCCCGGCAGGTCATCCATGATATGTGTCACAAGATGCGGTGGCGGTGATGGCGCGGGCAGAGACGCCTCCCGGATGAGTTCACGAAAGACGGTGCGCGCACCGTCCAGGACCACTTCGCACGGGAGACAACCGGCTGCGTGAATTTGCAGGCTGGCGGCGCGGCCGCTGTCCAGATCGCCCTCCACCAGTGCATGGGCCTGGGCACGCAGGTGCTGGCAGGCCCGCCTCATCTCGCGATCCTCCGGCGCAGAGCCTCGCGGGCGCGAAACAGACGGTTCTTGACCGTGCCCAGAGGGCTGCGCTTGATCTTGGCAATCTCCTCGTAGGATCGATGCTGGAAGTGGCGCAGGATGATCAGCTCACGGTACTCGGCAGGGAGATCGCCGATGGCCTGGGCCACGCCCCTGGCTGACTCCCGGTCCAGGAGGTTCTCCTGGGGGTTTCTTCCCCCGGCCGCTACCTCCCGTGGAGCGCCGTGAGATTCGCCGGCCGGCGAATCCAGGGGGACAAGGATCATGCGTCGCCGGCGGACATGGTCGATGACCCGGTTGGAGGCGATGCGGTACAGCCAGGTGGTGAACCGGTAGGTGGGGTTGAAACTGGAGAGCGCCGTGTAAACCTTGAGGAACACTTCCTGGGCCAGGTCCGCGGCCAGGTCGGCCTGCCCTGTCATGCGGTAGATGTAGCTGTAAATGGCACGATGATGGCGCCGCACCAGAATCTCGAATGAATCCTGATGGCCAGCCAGAACCCGGGCCACGACCTCTTCATCTGTGGCCGGAGTGGCCGAAGGCACATCCGGGCGTACTTTGAGCTGTCGCCGGACGGTCCGGTCATGGATTCGCATGGAATGGTGCACGGTTTCCAACCAGCTCCCCCCGGTGGATAAAGGCCAATTCAAGGGTGAAACGACTCTGATGCGAGAAGGTTGCATGCTAGCACCTGGCAGGTCCTGAATTCCTCGGAGTTGACCGTCGCCGGGGCCGAACTTAAGATGAACCTGCAGCCATGAGCGAGACTCCCATCCAGGAAACCCACGTCGCATCGGTGCCGGCCAAAGCGACGTCTGCAGACCCCGGTCCGACCTGGGAGGACCTGCGAGAGCGTGTTCTCGCCGCCCTGGATGAGGACCCGGTCAACACGGCTCTCCTGGCCCGCCATCTGGACCATCGAGATACCAGCCTCACTGACGCCAGCGAGCGTATTCTCGCGACCCTCACAGGCATGACCCCGGGCACTGGCGAATCGCGCCGTCTGCTGGAGGAGGCCCTGACGGTCAGGGAGCGCTGGCGTCGCGAGCGCGGCCGCCCGGTGCCGTTGCGCCTGGCCCTTCTGGATCTCCTGCTGGCCGAGAACCGGCGCCGCCCCGACCCCTGGCTGATGGAGTTGCGTCTCTCCACGGCCCCATCCACCGGCAGGGTGGCCGACCCCACCCAGGGAGTGACCTCTCAATCGGCCCTGACCGGCGCCCTGCAAGCCGAGTTGCGCCGGGCGCAGCGGTTTGGCCATGAGTGCGCCCTGGTGCGTCTGGGCCTGGATGACTGGACCGACCTGGTCTGGAGGGTGGGCTCCGCCACAGCCGAGCGCTACCTGGGGGAATCCGCCATGGCGATCAAAAATGAGATCCGTGATGTGGACTGGGCGGCCCGGACACCCGGTAACGACATGATTCTTTTCCTCGCCGGCACCGGCCGGTTCGGGGCTCTGCTGGTGGCAAATCGAGTGGCGGACAAACTGGCGCGTCTGGCGCTGCCGGGAGCGCCTGCCGGCCAGGAGACCCGGGCCAGCATCGGGCTGGCTGCTTTCCCCACGGATGCCCGCTTCGGCTGGGAATTGATGGCCGCGGCTCGCAACGCCATGTTTCGAGCCCGGGCAGATGGTGGCGCATGTATTTCCGATCAAAGCGCGCCGTCGGTCCGGCGTCTGCAGAGAGTAGCCCCTGAGTCGGTCCGCATCGTGGTGCGCGCTCTCGATCCCGAGGCTGAAGGAGCACCTCCTGCCAGTCACCGGGATGGCATCCTGTTCACCAGCCCCGTGCCTTACGACGTGGGCAGCCTGGTTGAGCTGGAATGCATCGAGGTCGCCGGGAAGGGTTGCACCGTGCTCACGGGTCGGGTTGTGCGCCTTGAAGAGCGCCATGACGGTGAGGGCTATGACGTGGGTGTGGCCTGCCACCTCCTTCCGGGGCAGACATCCCTGATCCATGGCCGCGCCGCCCGTCAGTCCGACTGATGGTGCCCGCCGCCGGGCCGGTCCTGGGAGTTGATACCGCCACGTCCCGCACGGGCATCGCCCTGGTGGATGACACGGTGGTCCTGGCCGAGGCGGCCTTTCACCGGCGCGTGCCGCCATCCCGCTCCCTCATGCCGGCCCTGGAGGTCATCCTTTCCGCCGCCGGCCTCGAGCCGGCCGGCCTGGCTGCGCTGGCGGTGACGGTGGGCCCCGGCGGGTTCACCGGCATCCGCGTGGGCCTGGCCACCATGCGTGCCCTGGCCGAGGCGGCGGGCCGCCCTCTGGCCGGCGTGTCCACACTCGCCGCCGTGGCGGCGGCCGTCTCCAGCGACGACCGCCCGGTGGCGGTCTGGCTGGATGCCGGTCGCCATGAGGTGTACGCCGGTCTCTTCCACGGGGGGGATGCCGCAGGGCCCGAGTCCGTCGCCTCTCCTGCGGATGTGCTGGCCGATCTTCCCCATGGCCCGATCCTGTTCGCCGGTGATGGCGCCCTGTGTCATGCCGCGCTCATCGCGGGCCGGGCCGGGGCCGCGCCTGCCGACACGGTGTCCGGCATGCCGGCCGGTGTGGCCGCTGCCACGGCAAGGCTGGGCCGGCAGGCCCTCGCGGCAGGCACCGCCCTGCCGCCGGCGCCACGCTACCTTCGCCCTCCCGACGCCACCCTGGCCCGCGGATGAACGGACCAGGGCCTGTGGGGCATGACATCATCGTCCCCCCCCGGCCCAGTGCCATCGCGGCCATGGAGATGGAACACCTGGACCAGGTCATGACGCTGGAGAAGGCGTCTTTCGCGACCCCGTGGTCCCGCGCGTCTTTCATCTCCGAACTGCAGGGCAACCGCTTCGCCCGGGCGTGGGTTGCTCATGTTCCGGGCGCGCCGCGCCGGGTCCTGGGTTATCTGTGTGCCTGGGTGATTTACGAGGAGTTGCGCATCCAGAACCTGGCGGTGGACAGGGCCTGGCGGCAGCGGGGCATCGGAACCGGCCTGCTGGCTCATGCTCTGGAGGTGGGACGAACGGCAGATTGCCTCATCGCCAGCCTGGAGGTGCGCCCTGCCAACGTCGCTGCCCGGGCCCTCTATCGTGGTTTCGGCTTTCAGGAGACCATGCGGCGGCCCGGCTACTATCCCGACACTGCCGAGGATGCCCTGGTCCTGACGTTGGACCTGTGTGCTGCGGCCGGTTGAAAATGCCCGGAAGCCGGTGTTACGATTGTCTCCCGGTAAGCAGGGGGGTCACGAGGAGAAGCGGGGAAGAGTGACGTGCCGGGCCCGTGTGCGCTCCCGTGGAAACAAGGGATCTCGCCAACCGGGCCGGAGAACATATCAGGAACTGGAGATCAGGCTTGGAACCCTTTCCCACCGTCGCTTACCGAGGGCCCGGAAAGAGCTGGAAATGCGCCGTCTGAAGAAAAGAAACTGGTTCTCAAGGATTGCATGGTCGCCATTGCGCAGGAATATGCCAATACAAGCAGATGCTCCGCCTGAGAGGTCCGGCAGCCCGTGCCCCGGGCCGGACGCTGGCTCATGAGCCTTGCCCCTGAAGCCCGTCCGTTCATCCTGATCTGCCTCGCCATGGTCGTGGTGGCGGCTCTGGCCGGCGGTGTCAGTTGGGCCGTGCCGGCGGCGATCCTCCTGCTCTTCGTCCTGTATTTCTTCCGGGATCCCCACCGTGTTCCCCCTGAGGGGGAAGGGCTCATCATCTCTCCCGCCGACGGGCGGGTGGTGGAGATCAAGGAGGTGGATGATGCCGCCTTCCCGGGCGGGCGGGCCCGCCGGGTTTCGATCTTTCTCTCGATCTTCGACGTTCATGTCAACAGGGCGCCGGTGGCCTGTGAGGTGAGCAAGATCCGCTATTCCCGCGGCCGTTTCCGGGCCGCTTTCCACGGCAAGGCTTCTGACGAGAATGAGCGCAACAGGATGGACCTGAGCACGTCGTACGGGCCGCTGGCGGTCACCCAGATTGCCGGCGCCATCGCGCGCCGGATCGTCTGCGATCTGGAGGTGGGTGACCAGATCCAGGTGGGGGATCGCATGGGGCTGATCCGGTTCGGTTCGCGGGTCGACCTGTTCCTGCCGCTGGCGGCGGAACTGAGGGTCAAGAAGGGTCAAAAAGTGCGCACCAGTTTGACCATCATGGCATTCATGGTGGCTCCCGACGCGGAGGGCAGCCATGGCGCGTGACGCTCCGCCCCGCCACGGCATCATGGGACGCCCCATGGGGGCCCGTGCCCGGCGCGGGATCTTCATCCTGCCCAGCCTGCTGACCGTGGGCAATGTCCTCGCAGGCTATGCCGCCATCATCGCCGCCCAGCAGAGTGAGTTTGCCCGCGCCGCCTTGCTGCTGGGCGTGGCCGCTGTCCTGGACAACCTGGACGGACGGGTGGCGCGAGCCACCGGCACCACCAGTTCATTCGGTGGGCAGTTCGACTCTCTGGCCGACGTGCTGTCGTTCGGGGTCGCGCCGGCATTCCTGGTCTTCCGCTGGGGTATGGAGGGCCTGGGCCGCTGGGGCTGGGTGGCGTCGTTTCTCTTCCTCATCTGTGGCGCCATGCGCCTGGCCCGGTTCAATATCCAGCCAGCCGGCGGTGACAAGAGGTTTTTTATTGGCCTGCCCATCCCGGCCGCCGCCATGGTGGTGGGTGCGGTCATTTTTTATCACCCGCAACCCATCGTCGAACCCGGCCTTGCGGTGCCGGTCCTCGTGCTGGTGCTGGTGCTCTCAGGGCTCATGGTCAGCCGGCTCCGTTATCGTTCGTTCAAGTCCCTGGACGCCCGCGGCAAGCCCCGGTCGTTCCTCATCGTCGGGCTGCTGGCCCTGCTCCTGGCCGCCGTGGTGGCCGCGCCGCAGGTGGCCCTCCTGTCTCTCTCCATGCTTTACATGCTCTCCGGCCTGGTTCCGCGCCGGCGACTCTCGCGTCGCGGCAGGGTACCGGTGGCCCCAGTCCCGGATGGATCCGCCCTGGCCGAGACCGGTCCCCGGCCCCAGGCCCACCCTGCACGGGATGGTCATGAACGCTGAGGCGGTCGCCGGCGTTCTGAAGGTCGGCGTGGTGGCTGCGCTTGCGGTGATTCCGGCTCTGTTCCTGCCCCTCCCGGCCATGTCGGGGCCGCAGGAGGTCGACGACCTGCGCGGCCTGCTGGCGCCTGATGAGTTGCTGCGGCCCGAGGCCATGCTGGGCGCTCTCATCAGTATCGAAGTGGATCGGGAGATCGAGGCCGATGCCCTGGTGGAGGAACTGGGGCGGCTCAGCGCCTGGCGTACACGGCGGGACGTGGCCCTGGATCACCTGGCGGTCCTTTACGTGGATCTGGACCTCGTGTTCAACTCCGGCGACCGTGGGGAACAGGCCCTCCAGTTGGAAGATCTGGAGGAGCGCATCAGTGATGCGGAGGGCAGGGTGAAGATTCTCGGTGACCGGGGGCGTGCCCTGCGTCAGCGCATCGAAGCCAGCCGGCGTCGTCTGGTGGCCCTGAGCCTGCGAGCCGATCAACTGGCGGGGATGCTTCCCGCCCATACCGACAGCCTGACCGGTGTCTGGGATGTTCGTTTCATTCCCACCCGGGAGAGCGGGGTCTTCACCATCTTTCAGAACGGCACCTTGATCACCGGCGAATATGTCCTGGACGGCGGCTGGCACGGCAGCCTGCAGGGTACCGTGGTCGGCGGCAAGATCTTCCTGGAGCGCATTGATGCGGTGAAGGGTCGGTTTGCCGATCTCTCGGGCCGCATCGACAGCGCCGGTCTGGGCATCCGGGGTACCTGGAACGAGCGGGACCTCACGGCCAACCGCGCCACAGAGGGATCCTGGGTGGCCACCAAACGCCGGCGCGGCACCACCGCGCCCTGAGAAGCCCAGCCTGTGCGTTACGAGCTGTTCATCGCAGTCCGCTATCTGCGCGCCCGCCGCAAGCAGGCCTTTGTCTCGGTCATCACCTTCATCTCCATCCTGGGCGTGGCCGTGGGGGTGGCCGCCCTGATCATCGTCCAGGCCGTGGAGACAGGTTTTTTCGAGGAACTCCAGGACAAGATTCTCTCCGGGGATCCTGACCTCATCGTCTGGAATGCTCTCCCCGCGCGACCGTTGCCGGATCCCGTCGCCGCCACCGGTGTGGTGGCGGCCCTGGATGGAATCATCGCCGTCGCCCCGGTGATTCTGGGGAACGGGCTGGCCGTGGGAGCGCCCGGCCGCGAGCCGGCCGGCGTCGAGATCCGGGGTGTGGACCCGGAGCAGGAGACCGGAATCACCGCTGTTCCGGACAACATGGTTCTGGGCTCTCTGCATGACTTGACCCCGGAAGCGGGCGGTGTGGTTCTGGGCGTGGACCTGGCGGCCAATCTGGGAGTGACCGTGGGGGACAGCATCAGACTGGTGATTCCCCAGGTCCGGGTCTCCCCCCTGATGCCTCCCCTGGTCCGCAATCGGCTCTTCGAGGTGGTGGGTCTGTTCGACCTGGACTTCTACCAGTGGGACACGACCCGGGCCTACCTGCACATCGAGGATGCCCGGCGATTCCTTTCCCGCGGAGGGAGCGGCGGCATCAGCGCCCTGCAGGTCAAGGTGGACCGGCCGGAGCGGATTCCCGGGGCGGCAGCGGCGGTGACGGCGGCCCTGGGTGACGACTATTTTGTGCGCACGGTCATGGATCGAAATGCCGATTTTTTCAAGGCGCTGCGTACCGAGAAAGTCGTGATGTTTCTTGCCCTGGGCCTGATCATCCTGGTGGCCAGTCTGAACATCGTGTCCACCCTGATCCTCATGGTCATGGCCAAGATCGGGGAGATCGGTGCTCTCATGGCCATGGGTGCCCGCGCGCGGGGTATCGTGATGATCTTCATGCTCCAGGGCGTGATCATCGGGATCATCGGCACCACGGTGGGCAGTCTTCTCGGGGTTGGAGTCTGCCACGTTCTCGATACCTACAAGCTCATCCGCCTGGCGCCCGAGGTCTATCTGATTCCCGCGGTCCCGTTTCACACCGGGGTCGGCGACGTGATGCTGGCCATCGGTGTCGCCCTTCTGGTGTCGTTTGTCGCGACGCTTTACCCGGCGTGGAGGGCCGCCCGGCTGGATCCTGTGGAGGCGCTTCACTATGAGTGATGACACGCCGGTTCTGTCGGCGAGAGGTCTGGTGAAGACCTTTGCCTCGGGAGGGGGCAGGCTGACCATCCTGAACGGCTGTGACCTGGACGTGGCCAGGGGTGAACTGCTGGCGGTGGTGGGCCCGTCCGGAGTGGGGAAATCGACCCTTCTGCACATCCTGGGTGGCCTGGACCGGCCCGACGCCGGGCGGGTTCTCCTCGACGGCCGGGATCTTGCGTCTCTGAGCCCCGATCAGCGGGCCGACACGCGCAACCGGAGTATCGGCTTTGTTTTTCAATTTCACCACCTCATGCCCGATTTCACCGCGGAGGAAAACATCATGATGCCTCTCCTGGTGGGTCGTCTTCCCCATGCCCAGGCCCGGGAACGGGCCCGCGAGGTCATGGATGAACTGGGTCTCGGCCACCGTGCCCACCACACTCCCGCCCAGCTCTCCGGCGGTGAGCGCCAGCGGGTGGCCATCGGCCGGGCGCTGGTCCAGAAGCCGGCGGTTCTGCTTGCCGATGAGCCCACCGGCAACCTCGACCCGCGCACAGCCGGGAAGGTGTTCGATGCTCTTGAGGAGGCACAGAAGAGGCGGAAACTGGCTGTGATCCTGGTCACCCATGCCCGAGAGCTCGCCAATCGGTGTGATAGAATCGCTTCCCTGGCGGCGGGCGGATTTGACCGGGAAGGTACCGGGCAGGGCGCCGCCGGCGGGATGACTTTCTGACAAGGGTCGGTCCACGGAAGGACAGCCGGCAATGCTGGAGAAGTTTACCGAGAAGGCCAAGCGCATTCTGTTTCTTGCGCGTTACGAGGCGAGTCAGGCCGGCAGCCAGGTCATCGGCACCGAGCACATGCTGCTGGGCATCATCAAGGAAAACGAGGAGATCTCCACCGAGCTCCTCGCCCGTTCCAATATCAATGTCGATCTCCTGCGCGCGGAGCTGGAAGCTCGCGGACCATCCCGGGAACGCACGGCGACATCGGTGGAGATTCCGTTTTCCGACGAGGTCAAGCGTGTCCTCGGTTTTGCCGAGGAAGAAGCTGAGCGCCTTCTGCACCCTTCCATCGGTACCGAGCACCTTCTCCTGGGGTTGCTGCGCCAGGAGAATTCCACCGCCGGCCGGATTCTGACCGAAAAGGGAATGAGTCTCTACATGGTGCGCGAGGACCTGGTCAATGTCCTCAAGAAAAACTCATCGCCACGCAAGAAGAAGGAGACGCCCCTCCTGTCCGAGTTCGCCCGGGACTATTCCGTCCTGGCCGCCAAGAATGCGTTCGACCCGCTCATCGGGCGCAGTGGGGAACTGGAGCGCATGATCCAGGTCCTCTCCCGGCGGCGCAAGAACAATCCCGTGCTCATCGGTGAACCCGGCGTGGGCAAGACGGCCATCGTGGAAGGCCTGGCCACGCGCATTCACGCCGGAGAAGTGCCCCAGTCCCTGGTCAGAAAGCGCATTCTGGCGCTGGACCTGCCCCTGGTGGTGGCGGGCACCAAGTACCGGGGCCAGTTCGAAGAGCGCCTCAAGGGCATCATCGCGGAACTGACCGCCAGCCGGGACATCATCATCTTCATCGACGAAATTCATTCTCTCATCGGCGCAGGGTCCGCCGAAGGCAGCCTGGACGCCGCCAATATCCTCAAGCCGACCCTGTCCCGGGGCGAGGTCCAGTGCATCGGCGCCACCACGCCCAGGGATTACCACAAGCACATCGAGAAGGACCGCGCCCTGGTGCGCCGCTTCCAGCCCATCAAGGTCGTGGCTTCCTCCGAGGCCGAAACTATCGATATTCTGCACGGCATCAAAGAACGCTACGAGCGCTTTCACCAGGTCCGGTACACCGATGAAGCGATTGTCGCGGCCGTCTACCAGGCCGGGCGGTACATCAGCGACAGGTTCCTGCCCGATAAAGCCATCGATGTCATCGACGAGGCCGGGGCCAGGGTCAAGCTCGGCAAGAAGAATTCCTACGTGGATGTGCGGGCCATTGAAAAGGAGATCGACCAGGCGGTGGAGAAGATGCGCCTCGCGCTCTCACAGAAAGATTTTGATGCCGCTGTGCGCTACCACGACCAGGAAGTGGCCTGCCGCAAGCGGCATGAAGAGTTGTTGCGTGCCTGCGAGGGCGAGAGCCAGCGGATTCTGGATGTGAAGCGCGAGGATGTGGAGGCTGTCATCTCCCGCTGGACCGGTGTGCCCCTGGAGTCGGTGCACGGCGAGGAGATGGAGCGTCTCATGAAGATCGAAGAGGGACTCCACAAGCGGGTCGTGGGCCAGGAAGAAGCTATCAGTGCGCTGGCGCGGGCTATTCGCCGCAGTCGCGCCGGCCTGCGGGACAAGCAGCGCCCGGTGGGGGTATTCTTGTTCCTGGGTCCCACAGGAGTGGGCAAGACCGAAGTCGCACGGACGCTGGCCGAGTTCCTCTTCGGTCACGAAAACGCGATGATCCGCTTCGACATGAGTGAATTCATGGAGAAGCACTCGGTGGCAAAGATGATCGGTTCACCACCGGGCTACGTGGGCCACGAAGAGGGAGGACTGCTGACCGAGCGTGTCAAGCGCAAGCCGTACTCGGTGATTCTGTTGGATGAGATCGAAAAGGCTCACCCGGATATTCTCAATATCCTCCTGCAGGTCTTCGATGAAGGACGGCTTCAGGACGCCTATGGCGATACCATCAACTTTGCCAGCACCATTCTCATCATGACCTCCAACATCGGCTCCAAGACATTCACCACCACTACCCCGATGGGGTTTGGCAAGGAAGATGCACAGGCCGGACTCACCGCCTTCAAGCGGAGCGAAGTCCTCAAAGAGGTCAAGCGGACCCTGTCGCCCGAGTTCATCAACCGTATCGATGAGCTGGTGGTGTTCACTCCCCTGAACGACCACGAGTTGCGCGCGATTGCCCGGCTCATGGTGAGCCAGCTCAACAAGACGCTCCACGACAAGGGCATCATTCTCAAACCCCACGAGGAAGTTTACGACTGGCTCATCCAGACCATATGCGCGGATCGCGTGTATGGCGCACGTCCCTTGCGACGGGCCATCCAGAAGCACATCGAGGATGTTCTCTCGGAAAAAGTCATCCGTGGTGAGATGCAGAACGTCGGAGAGGTGGAAATCCGGCTACAGGATGGCAAGTTGGTCTTCCAGCAGATGGAGATGATCAACTCCTTGGACGATTGACGGGAGTGCCGGCAGAACGAGCAGGCGGCGCCTGCCGGCGGCCGGGATTGGGCTGGACAGACCATTGAAACCAGGCAGTGCCAGGGGGGTGAGACCCCTTTTCCTCTGTTGGGCCGTGCCGGCAGCGCTGGTCCTGGCCATGGCTGCGCCGGCCGTGCCGGTGGCGGCATCCCAGGATGTCGAGGCGTCCGGCCAGGCGCCACGGATTGTGGATGTGCGCGTGGAGGGCAACAAGCGCATCACCGATGCCGGATTTTTTCGCCTGACCTCCCTGCGCACCGGCCAGGATTACAGCGACGAGACCGTGCGCCGGCAATTCCGTGTGATCTGGTCGTCGGGACTTTTCGATGATGTCTGGGTGGAGTCCCTGGATGCCACCGGTGGCAAGGTGATCGTCTTTCATGTGGTGGAGCGCCCGGTGGTGATCGCGGTGGACTTCGGCAAGAGCCCCGTGGTCGCTGTGTCGGCCATCGAAGATCATCTGCGGGAACGGGACCTGGAGATCCATCTCAACCAGCCCATCGATCGAGAACGCATCCGTGCCGTGGAAGAGGAAATCAAGCGGATGCATGAAGAGAAGGGCTTTCTGGGCACCGAGGTTCACTCCACGATTGTTGCCGGGCAAGGCCAGACCCAGATGGTGAGGTTCCAGGTCCAGGCCGGCGCCAAGACTCTGATCAAGAAGATCAACTTCGAAGGGAACAAGATATTCAAGGATTCCCAGCTCAAGGATCTCATGCCCAACACCATCGAGACCGGATTCAAGGGAATCTTTTCCAAGAAAGATCTCTACCATCCCGCTCGATTCAGCGCCGATCTGGAGGCCGTGCGCCGGGCTTATCTCTCCAAGGGCCGGCTGGATATCTCCCTGAAGCCGCCGGTGGCGGAGTTCATCCATAAGAAAGGCGCGCAGAAACCGCCGCCGCCACCACCGGAACCGTTGCCCGTGCCTGACAACGAGAGCGACAAGCACAAGAAGAAGAGAGTCCTGAAGGACGCCGAACGGCTGGCCAAGTACGAGAAGAAGCTGGCCAAGCGCATGCCGCCCAAACGCAAGGCCATCATCACGGTGAGAGTGGAGGAGGGACCCGAGTACAAGGTCGGTGAGATCCGTGTGACCGGGGCGACCGTTTTTGATGAGTCGATTCTGCAGGCGCTCATCCCTCTGCAGAGCGGGAGGACCTTCAACGCCAGCTCCCTGCAGAAAGGTCTGGACAGCATCGAGTCTCTGTACGGGCAGCGGGGCTACTTTTACGCCGCCACCAATCGCAGCCTGGAGCGGCGGCCCGACGGCGTCCACATCGCCGATGTCACGGTGAGTGTCAACGAAGGGGAGCAGTACACCCTGGGCAAGGTGGAGTTTGCCGGCAACACCTCCACCCGGGACAGGGTCCTGCGCCGGGAGCTGCCCATCTCGGAGGGCGAGGTCTTCAATACCCGTCTCTGGCAGATCGGGCTCACCCGTATCAACCAGCTCGGGTACTGGGCCCTGACCGAGGAACCGGAAATCACGCCGGTGCACGGGGAATCCACGCTGGATGCCAAGATCACCGGCTCCGAGCAGGGGCGCAACGAGATTCAGGTGGGCGGCGGCTTCTCGGGGGTGGAAGGCGCCTTCTTCCAGGGGTCTTACGCCACCCGCAACTTCCTGGGCAGGGGGGCCATCCTGCAGAGTTCCCTGCAGGTGGGCGGCCGCAGCCAGTTGATCAACATCTCGTATACCGAGCCGTACTTTCTGGGCACCCGCAACACCGTGGGCGGTTCCATCTTTGCCCGGGAGATCGAGTTCACCGATTTCAGCCGCAACTCCAGGGGCTTCACCCTGCTGTTCGGCCAGCGTCTGGGGAACTTCACCTCATGGACAACAACCTACCGTTTTCAGCGCTTCGATGAAGCCGGCGGTGCCGTCTTCTTCTTCGATGTGAACCGGTTGCCCGAAGGGTTTGAGGACTTGAGCCTGGCCGATATCGGGGATTTACTGGACCTCCAATTCGGCACCGCCTTCGGTGCCTTCGACAAGACCACCAACTCCAGTATCATTCCCAGGATCACCTACAATACGGTGAACAATCCCTTTCGTCCGACCAAGGGGTTGCGGCTGCGGGCCAGTATGGAACTCACCGGGTCCTTTCTGGGCGGTGACAACGATTTCATCAAGCCCATCCTCAGCCTTGTCTACTTCCGGCCCATCTGGCGCAAGAGCCATCTGGCGTTCCATGCCGAGGGGGGAATCATCGAACCTCTCAACGGCTCCCTGGTCCCCCGCTCGGAGAGGTTTTTCCTGGGCGGCGATGTTCGTGGTCCCCGGGTGTTCCAGACGCGCAGCCTGTCACCTCTGGGTCCCATTGCCGGACTCGACCCCATCATCGACACCGAAGGCAATATCATCGGCATTCCCTTCTCCGACGTGGGGGGTGACAAGTTCATCCTCCTCCAGTCCGAATACGTCATGCGCGTCTCGGACCCTCTGGACCTGGTCATGTTCTTCGACAGCGGCCAGTCCTTCGGCGAGGTGACCGGGTTCGACCTCGGCGAACTGCGCTTCTCCTACGGTGTGGAGGCCCGCTTCCACCTGCCCATCTTCCAGGCGCCCATGCGTCTGATCTGGGGGCGGGTGCTGGACGAAAGGGATGGTGATGATATTAACTCCTTCCAGTTCTCCATTGGATTTCCATTTTGACCTCCCACCCTACCGGGGTTTCACGGCCGGTCGGGAGAAAAGGTACTTATGAGCAGACGCATTCTGACACTGGCCGCCCTGGCCGTGTTCCTCGTTCTGCCCGGGCTGGCTCCTGCCCAGGAGACTCTCAAGGTCGGGGTTTTTGACTCCAAGGTGGTCTTTGCCGAGACGGCGGAGGGGCAGCGGCTGCAGAAAGTTCTCAACGACAAGCGCGAAGAATTCCGGGCCGTGATCCAGATCAAGGAGGAGGGCATTCGCGAACTCCAGCAGAAACTCAAAGAGGGGGAATTCACCCTCTCCGATGATCGCAAGAGCCTGCTGCAGAAGAACCTACAGCAGAAACTGGTGCAACTGGACTCGGCCAGGCAGGAAGCCAACACGAACCTGCGCATCGAGCTGGAAGACGTCCAGAACCAGCTGGATCGGAAGCTTCTGGAGATCATCCGAGCCGTGGGGAATCAGCAGAATTTCTCCCTGATCTTCGAGAGCAACACCCAGGTGGTTTACGCCGCGGCGGCGGTGGACATCAGCCAGTCCGTGGTGGACCTCTTCAATGAAAAGTACCCGCCCGCCGGCGGCGACGGGAACTGAGCGGGTTGCCGGCGTGAGCCGGACTCTGGCGGAGATCGCCGCTCTCGTGGGCGGTACGGTGGAGGGTGACCCTGAGCGGCGGGTGGAAGCCGTGGCCCCCCTGGCCAGCGCCGGCCCCGGGGATCTCTCCTTCCTGGCCAATTCCCGCTATGCCCGGGCCGCCAGATCTTCGGCGGCCGGGGCGATCCTGGCCGCGCCTGGTGAGGACCTGCCGGGCCGGGATGTCATCCGGGTGGACGATCCCTACCTGGCCCTGGCCAAGGCTCTGCCCCTGTTCACACCGCCGCCCCCTCCACCCGCCGGGATTCACGCGGCAGCGGAGAGGGGGCGGGACGTCCTCGTCGGCGATGATCCGGACATCGGCCCCGGCGTGATCCTGGGTGATGGCGTGCGCGTGGGACATCGCGTGCGGCTCCACGCCCATGTTGTGCTTGGTGCCGGTGTCGAGCTGGGAGATGATGTCACCCTGCACCCCCATGTCACGGCTTATAGCGGCGTGCGCCTGGGCAACCGGGTTCTCGTTCACGCCGGCACGATCCTGGGCTCCGACGGTTTTGGTTTTGCCCGGGGCCCCGGAGGGCTGGTGAAGGTTCCCCAGATAGGCGGTGTCATCATCGAGGATGATGTGGAGATCGGCGCCAACGTGACCGTGGATCGGGGCACCCTGGGTGATACGGTCATCAGCCGCGGGGTCAAGATCGATAACCTGGTGATGGTGGGGCATAACGTGCAGGTGGGCGCGGACAGCATGCTGGTTTCCCAGGTGGGGATCTCGGGATCCACCAGTCTGGGCCGCGGGGTCATCATGGGCGGTCAGAGTGGTGCCGTGGGTCACGTGACCATCGGTGATGGCGCTCGGGTTGCCGCCAAGACCGCCGTCACCAAGGATGTGCCACCGGGTATGACCGTTGCCGGCGTGCCGGCGGTGGACATTCGCCGCTGGCGGCGCGGCGTGGCCGCCCTCAACCGCCTGCCCGGGCACCTGAAGCGCCTGGCGGCCGCCAGCCGCCGTCATGGAGAATTCAAAGATGATTGATGTCGGGCCAGGGGTCAGCAATATCCAGCAGATCCTGAAGATCATTCCCCACCGTTACCCGTTCCTGCTGGTGGATCGAATCGTGGAATGCGAAGAGAATGTCAGGGCGGTGGGCATCAAGTGTGTCACCGTCAATGAGCCGTTCTTCCCGGGGCATTTCCCGGGCCACCCGGTCATGCCGGGAGTCCTGATCGTCGAAGCCATGGCCCAGGTGGGCGCGGTTCTCATGCTGTGTGCCATGCCTGACCGGGATAAAAAACTGGTCTACTTCACCGGTATCGATCGTGCCAGGTTCCGCCGTCCGGTGGTGCCCGGCGACGTGCTGACCATGACCCTGACCGTGAAGCGCCGGCGGGCCACGGTCTGCCGCATGCATGGCGAGGCCACCGTGGATGGCAAACCGGTCGCCGAAGCGGACATCATGTCGGCCATTGTCGATCGCTGAGATTGGGCGATGGCAGACCGAATTCATCCAACAGCCGTCATCGAGGACGGTGCGGAACTGGGCGCGGACGTACAGATCGGCCCCTTCTGCACCATCGGCGCCGGCGTGCGCCTGGGCGACGGGTGCCGCCTCATGAGCCATGTGGTCCTCAGCGGCGAGACCACCATAGGATCGGGCAACCGCTTCTTCCCGTTCGCGACAGTGGGCGTCGAGCCCCAGGATCTGAAATTCAAAGGGGAGGGCACGCGCCTGGAGATCGGTTCCGGCAACACGTTCCGTGAGAGCTGCACGGTGCACGTGGGCACAGATGGCGGCGGCGGGGTGACCCGTATCGGCAACGACAACTTCCTCATGGCCTATGCCCACATCGCCCATGACTGCCAGTTGGGGGACGGCATCATCATGGCCAACGCCGCCACCCTGGCCGGGCACGTCACCATCATGGACAGGGCCATGGTGGGCGCCTTCAGCGGTGTGCATCAGTTCTGCCGCGTGGGGAGGGAGGCGTTCGTGGGCGGCTATTCGGTGATCACCCAGGATGCCATGCCCTACATTCTCACCGTGGGCAATCGCGCCACGAGTCATGGCATCAATACCCTGGGCCTCAAGCGCCGCGGTGTGCCGGCGGAGACTCTGACGGCGCTGCGCAACGCCTATCGCGCCATCTTCCGCTCCAAGCTGGGCCGCCAGGAAGGTCTGGCACAGGCAAGGCAGGAATGGGGCGACGTTCCCCATGTGGATGAGTTGATCCGTTTCATCACCGAATCGGAGCGGGGAGTGGTCGTATGACAGGGCCGGTGGATGGCCGTTGAGGCCGGGAATCCCGCTGTTTTCCTGGCGGAGCAGGCCCGGAAACGTGTGATCCCTGGTGCCTCCTGGTTCGTCTGCAGGGGCCAGGAGACGATCTCCGCCGGTGCCGTGGGCTGGGCGAGTCTGATGCCCCACCGCCGCAAAGCGCTGGCATCCACGGTTTACGACCTGGCGTCCCTGACCAAGCCGCTGGTCACCGCCACCCTGGCCGTGCTGCTGGCCCGGGAAGATGTGGTGAGCCTGGACGAACCGGCAGGGGAGCGGCTCAAGGAACTGCACGGCTCGCCCTGGGAGCAGGTGACGCTCCTGACTCTGCTCACCCATGAGGCACGCCTGCCGGCGTGGGAGCCCCTCTACCTGCATGGCTCGGACCTGCCGGCGTACCTGCGCCGGGTGGCCGCCCTGCGCCCGCTCCCGGATGCCGGCGTGGTCTATTCCGACCTGGGTTACCTCCTGGCCGGTGCCCTGCTGGAACGTGCGGCCCGGGCCCCCCTGGACCGTCTTTTCCGCCGCTGGGTGACCGGCCCTCTCTCGCGGCTCGCAGGGGCCGGTGCTGATCCGGTTCGCTTCCGGCCGCCGCTCGCCTGGCGCGGGCGGGTGGCGCCCACCGAGGCGGATGACCGCATCGAACGGGCGCTGGTGGCCGGGACGTACGGCTTCAAGGCCGTGGCCGGACATGACGGGTGGCGCCGAGGCGTGGTGCGGGGCGAGGTTCATGACCGGAATGCGGCTGTGCTGGGCGGTGTGGCCGGCCACGCCGGACTGTTCGGCACGGCCGCCGGCGTCGCCTTCCTGGCGCGCCAGTTCCTGCCGGGGTCCGAGCTGTTCGACCTGGATGAACTGGGCCTGTTCGTGACGCCGCGTACCTCGCCCCTTGGAGATCTGCGCACCATCGGCTTTCAGGTGCCTCAGGGCGCCGACGCCGTCACTGCGGCCGCCCTCTCATCCAGGACCTTTGGCCATACCGGATTCACCGGGACCAGCCTGTTCATCGACCCCGGCGATGCCACCATCTGTGTCCTCCTCACCAACCGGATCCATCCGGGACCGGGAACCACCCATATGCTGGCCCTGCGCCGGGGCTTTCATCAGGCCGCGGCGCGGATCCTGGCCCGCTGAAGGCCCGCCGTCCCGGCCCGGCGGGTTCTGTGCCCTGCGCTAGAATTGAGAGGTGAATGCCTCCTCCGCCAGCCCGGTCTTGCCGGGCGTGGGGCGCGTGGACCAGCCTTATTTCCGGCTTGGCCATGCCGTCCTCATCGCCCTGGTGCTGCACCTCGTGCTGCTTCTCCTTGTGGCTCTCTTCCCCGGGGTTTTCGCCGCGCCGTCGGTGCTGGTGGTGGCTCCCGAGGACAAGCTGCCCCCGGTGAGGTTCACCTTCATCGACGTCCCTGATGACCACGTGGTGCCCGAGAATCCCGATGCCGAGTTCCTCTCGGACAAAGCGCGGGAGGAGGCGGGCCCGACACCCTCGGTGACCACACCCGAGGGCAAGCTGCCGCCCTCGGAGGGGAACACTCCCGAGAAGGTGGCCGCCGGAGTGGAGGCTCCGCCGCCGTCGCCGCCGAGCCCACCTGTCCAGCGGCTGCCGCGGACGGGTGCGGCGCAACCGCTGGAACCCCAGCCGGACACGCCCCCGGAGAGTCCCGAGGCCGGAGAATCCGAGTCCTCCGCTGCTCAGGAGATGCCAGTGGCGGACGATGGGCAGGGACCTGCCAGGGGGACCGAGAAGGAGCGCCAGGTGGATCCCCGGCAGAAGAAATTCAGCCAGGCCCTGGACCGGATGACCACGCGTCCGCTGCCCACC
>SMVB01096807.1_pt1 | contig 32426 bp, 26 predicted proteins | sample 2456461 | NCBI WGS metagenome assembly SMVB01 (sample SAMN11095934, study PRJNA526329) | marine sediment metagenome | biome: Marine sediment; feature: Surficial sediment; material: Deep marine sediment; isolation source: Hadal surficial sediment | place: Pacific Ocean | collected 2014-05 | depth... | reverse complement strand
CTCCGCGGCGAGGTGCAAGACCGCCTGCACGCCGCCGTTGCCCGCGGCCGCGAACGCGCGCCGCACGTCCTCGGGCCGCGACACGTCGCCGTGCACGAGGGTGTACCCCGCGCGATCCTCGACCGACGTCAGGTTCTCGAGGTTCCCGGCGTAGGTGAGCGCGTCCAGGTTCACGATCCGCCAGTCGGGCCGCTCACGCGCCAGCATCCGGATGAGGTTGCTGCCGATGAACCCGGCGCCACCGGTGACGAGCACGGTTCGAGTCATTGGGCCTCGCTGCCGAGATAGGTCTTGAGGGCGTCTTCCCAGGGGGCTAGCGGCGCGCCGCGCAGCTCGGTGAGACGCGAGCAGTCCAGCACACTGTACTCCGGTCGCGGGGCGGCCGACGGGTACTCCGCGGTCGTGCAGGGCTCGACGGTGACGTCCTCGATACCTGAGTACGAGAGCGTGGCCACGGCCAGGTCGTACCAGGTGCACGCGCCTTCGCAAGCGGCGTGATAGATGCCTTCCCGGCCCTCGACGAGCACGTCCCAGAGCGCCGGCGCGAGCTCCAGCGTCGACGTGGGCGAGCCCGTCTGATCAGCGACGACCACGAGCTTCGCACGCGACCGGGCGAGCCGGCGCATCGTACCGGGGAAGTGGCGTCCGCGCGGTCCGTACAACCACTGCGTGCGCACGATGCGCGTGCCGTCCGCGTGCACGGCGAGCGCAGCCTGCTCCCCCGCGAGCTTCGTTCGGCCGTACGCGGAGAGCGGGTTCGGCGGGTCGTCCGGGCGGTACGGCCGGCTCCCCGTACCGTCGAAGACGAAGTCCGTGCTGACGAGCACGAGCGGCACGGCAGCCCGCGCGCACGCCTCGGCGAGCACACCACAAGCGGTCCCATTCGCGCGCAAGGCGAGCGCCTCTTCCGCCTCCGCCTTGTCGACCGCCGTGTACGCGGCCGTGTGGATGACACCGGAGAAGGGCCCCTCTTCGGCGAAGAGGCGCGCGACGTCCGCGGGCTCCGCCAGGTCCACCCCCGGACGGTCCACCCCCGTCGCCGCCCGGTTGTCGGTCCCGATGGCCGTCACGCCGTCGGGCGCGCACAGGAGGACCTGGCTGCCCAACATGCCCGCCCCGCCCGTGACGAGGACCTTGGAGGGCGCGCGGGGCGGCGAGGTCGAATCAGGACTCATGCGCTCACCCTCGGGGCCGCCGCCCGCCGTTCAGGCGGGCTGGCGGGGAAGCCGCCGGGGCGCCGCCAGCACGGCGCGCGAAGCGCGGAATGCTCGGTCCGTGGGGCCACCCGGTTCGTCTGGGCTGAGGAGCTGCCCCCGTGCGAATGCTGCGTCCGTTCCAAGGTCCGCTTCAATCCAGGTGATTCGCGCCGCCCTCGGCCACGAGCTTGGAGGCCGCGTGGAGCGACTCGAAGGTCCCGGCGTCCGTCCACCAGCCCTCGAGGACCTCGAACGTCATCGAGCCGTCGCGGATGTACCAGTTGTTGACGTCCGTGATCTCGAGCTCGCCGCGGTCGGAGGGCTCGAGCTCGTGGATGATGTTCCAGACGCGCTCGTCGTACAGGTAGATACCGATCACGGCGTTGTCCGACTTCGGCTCCTTCGGCTTCTCGACGATCTCGACGACCTTGTCGCCCTCGATATGGGCGACACCGAAGCGCTGCGGATCGGGCACCTTCTTCAAGAGGATCTTCGCGCCGTGCCCCTGCGACTTGAAGTCGGAGACGGCCTGCCTGATGTTCCGCTCGATCAGATTGTCGCCGAGCATCACGCAGAGGGGCGCGCCCGCGGCCCAGTGCTCCGCGAGCCCGAGCGCCTCCGCGATCCCGCCCTCGCCCTCCTGGTAGGTGTAGTTCAGGTGCTTCAGCCCGAAGTCCTTGCCGTTGCCCAGCAACGAGAGGAAATCCCCCGACTTCCGGCCCCCGGTGACGATCATGATGTCGTCGACGCCCGCGTTCACGAGGGTCTGGATCGGATAATAGATCATCGGCCGGTCGTAGACCGGCAGCAGGTGCTTGTTCGTGATCTTGGTGAGGGGGAACAGCCGGGTCCCGAGCCCGCCGGCCAGAATGACGCCTTTCATGCTTGTCTCCTGGAACTGTGGTACCAGGCCAGGAATCGTTCGAGACCGTCACGCACGGTCGTCTTCGGATCGTAGCCGAGTCCGGCGCGAGCCTTGCTCACGTCCGCATAGGTGACCTCCACGTCTCCGGGCTGCACGGGCCTGCGGTCGATGACCGGCTCCCGACCGCACACCTCGCCGATCAATCCGACGAGCTCCGCGAGCGAGGTCGTGGCGGACTCGCCCAGGTTGTAGATCTCGTAGCCCGCGCAGCGGTCGATCGCGGCGACCACGCCGTCGACGATGTCGTCGACGTAGGTGTAGTCGCGCCGCGAGCTGCCATCTCCGAAGAACGGCAGCGGCTCGCCCGCGAGGATGGCACGGACGAACTTGTGGATCGCCATCTCGGGCCGCTGCCGCGGGCCGTACACCGTGAAGAAGCGCAGGCACGTCGTCGGGATCCCGTACAGGTGGTGGTGCGTGTACGCCATGAGCTCACCGGCACGCTTGGTCGCCGCGTAGGGCGAGACGGGGCGCGGGATGTCGTCGGTCTCCTTGAACGGCACGGCATCGTTGCCCCCGTACACGGACGATGACGAGGCGAACACGAACCGCTGACCTTCGTGGCGGCGAATCTGCTCCAGCAGGATGAGCGTGCCGCGCACGTTCACCTCCTCGTAGAGCAGCGGATCGTCGAGTGAAGGCCGCACGCCGGCCATCGCGGCGAGGTGCGCCACGGCGTCGAATTCGCCCTCGTCGAAGAGCCCCTGCACGAGCCCCTGGTCGCGGATGTCGCCCTCGACGATGCGCGCGCCCTGCCCCGCTGCAGCGAGGGCGGATGCGTTCCGGCGCTTGATCGCGGGGTCGTAGAAGTCGTTGAAATTGTCGAGCACGGTGACCTCGTCCCCGCGCGCCAACAGCCGCTCGGAGAGATGCGAGCCGATGAACCCCGCGCCGCCGGTAACCAGCACCTTCATTCGACCGTCACGCCCCTGGCGCGGGTGCGGGACTCGAGGAGCAGAGTCATGCGACGGTCACGCCCCTGGCGCGGGTGCAGGGCTCGAGGAGCAGAGTCATGCGACGGTCACGCCCCTGGCGCGGGTGCGGGGCTCGAGGAGCAGAGTCATGCGACGGTCACGCTCTTGGCGCGGGTACGGGGCTCGAGGAGCAGAGTCATTCGACGGTCACGCTCTTGGCCAGGTTGCGGGGTTTGTCGATGTCGCAGCCCCGGAGGTGCGCGATGTCGTACGCGAGGAGCTGCAACGGAACGGTATTCAGGATGGGCGACAGCCACTCACTCGTCTCGGGGACCTCGATGCTCATGTCGGAGATCGCGTGGCTGCCGGCGTCGGAACCCACGCTGACGACGACGCCGCCGCGTGCCTTCACCTGCTCGATATTCGCGCGCACCTTCTCCGCCAGCGGCCCGCGGCTGCTCACGGCGACCACGATCATCCCGGGTTCGATGAGCGCGATCGGGCCGTGCTTCATCTCGCCCGCCGGGTAGCCCTCGGCGTGCATGTACGAGATCTCCTTCAACTTGAGCGCGCCCTCGAGCGCGACGGGGAAGTTGATCCCCCGGCCGAGGAACATGAAGCCCTTGGCCTCGTGATAGCGCCTGGCGACCTCGAGCACGCGGCCCGTGACACGCTCGGCGAGCAGCGTCTGGACCTGCGCGCGCAGCGCTTCGAGCTCCGCGATCAGGACCTGCCCGCGCTCGCGATCGATCGTGCCCCGCGCACGCCCCAGCCGGACGGCGATCGTGTACGCCGCGACGACCTGCGCCACGAAGGCCTTCGTGCTCGCGACGCCCACCTCGGGCCCGGCGTGCGTGAGCACGACCTGGTCGGCCTCGCGCACCTGCGTGCTGCTCGCCATGTTGCAGATCGCCGCCGTGCTCGCGCCGAGCTCGCGCGCCAGGCGCACTGCGGCGAGCGTGTCGGCCGTCTCGCCCGACTGGGAGATCGCGAGCGCCACCGTATCCGGTACGAGCCGGGGGTTCCGGTAGCGGAACTCCGAGGCGAAGTCGACGTCGACGGGGATCCCGGCCAGGCCCTCGATCATGTACCGGGCGATCCAGCCCGCGTGCAGCGCCGTGCCGCACGCGATGATCTGGACGCGGGCGATGCTCCGCGCGAAGTCATCGTCGAAGGCACCGCCCTCGAACACGAAGTCTCCGGCATCCGCGCGGATCCGGTCGACGGTCGTGCGCGCGATCACCTCGGGCTGTTCGTGGATCTCCTTGAGCATGAAGTGCTCGAAGTCGCCCTTGCTGACAGCCTCCGAATCCGCCTCGAAGCGTTCCGGTGCCCGCTCGACCGGCGCGCCGGACTTCGTCGTGATCCGGACGGCGCCCGGAGTGAGCTCGGCGACGTCACCGTCGCGGAGGAACACGATGTCCCGCGAGTACGGCAGGAGTCCCAGGACGTCGGATGCGAGGTAGGCCCCTTCGTCCGTCGTGCAGATGGCGAGCGGTGGACCCTGGCGGGCGCAGACGAGCTCGGGGCCGTTCGCCCCTGTCGACAGGACCGCGACGGCGTAGTAGCCGCGGATGCGCGCCAGGCTGGCGCGCACGGCGCTGGGGAGGTCGTCACCCTCCGCACGCCGCCGTTCCACGAGGTGCGCCAGGACCTCGGTGTCCGTGTCCGATGAGAAGCGGACCCCCTCGCCCTCGAGCTCGTGCTTCAGCTCGAGCCAGTTCTCGAAGATCCCGTTGTGGACGATGGCGAGCCGGTCGTCGGAGCCCGTGTGCGGGTGGGCGTTCGCGTCCGTCGGCGCGCCGTGTGTCGCCCAGCGCGTGTGTCCGATGCCCGCGCGCGCGCCCTCGAGGTGCCCGTCGGCGAGCGCCTCCTCGAGCCGCGCGAGCCGCCCCGCGCGCTTCTCGAGCTCCACCGCGCCATTGCGCGCGACGGCTATGCCGGAGCTGTCGTAGCCCCGATACTCGAGGACCCGCAAGCCTTCGATGAGCCCCTTCACCACGGAGCCTTCCACCCGGATCGTCCCGACGATGCCGCACATGCCTTGCTTACTCCGGTACCGTTCTCGTCCGTCCGTGGATCATCGCCGCCTCGAACCCGCGCGCTAGCGGAGCGATTCGCCCTGCGCCAGTCGCCCCTCGAAGAACGCGAGCGTCCGCTTCAGGCCTTCGTCGAGCGACACCTTCGGCTCCCAGCCCAGCAGTCGCCTGGCCTTGGCGATGTCGGGCCGGCGCACCTTGGGGTCGTCTTCGGGAAGCTCCTTGAACGTGATCTCGGACTCGGAGCCCGTCAACTCCATGACTTTGCGCGCAAAATCCAGGATCGTCATCTCGTTCGGGTTGCCGATGTTCGTCGGTAGGACCTCGTCCGAGTGGAGGAGCCGGTAGATCCCTTCGACGAGGTCGTCGACGTAGCAGAACGAGCGCGTCTGCGAGCCGTCCCCGAACACGGTCATCGGCCGGCCTTCGATCGCCTGTGACATGAAGGCGGGCAGGGCCCGCCCGTCGTTGAGCCGCATGCGCGGCCCATACGTGTTGAAGATCCGCACGATTCGCGTCGCGACACCGTGGAAGCGGTGATAGGCCATCGTCATCGCCTCGGCGAAACGCTTGGCCTCGTCGTAGACCCCGCGCGGGCCCACGGGGTTGACGTTGCCCCAGTAGTCCTCCGACTGGGGGTGAACGAGCGGGTCGCCGTAGCACTCGGACGTCGACGCGAGGAGGAACCGCGCCTGCTTCGCGTGCGCGAGCCCGAGTGCCTTGTGCGTGCCCAGTGAGCCGACCTTCAGGGTCTGGATCGGAAACTCGAGGTAGTCGATGGGGCTCGCCGGAGAGGCGAAGTGCAAGATGGCGTCCAGCTCCCCCACCACGTGGATGTACTCCGTGACGTCGCGCTTCTCGAAGTGGAAGTAAGGGTCGGCGAACAGGTGCTCGATGTTTTGGAGGTCCCCCGTGATGAGGTTGTCCATGCAGATGACCTCATAGCCTTCGGCGAGGAAACGCTCGCAGAGGTGGCTGCCAAGGAAGCCTGCTCCGCCCGTGATGAGGGCGCGCGGTCGGGTCGCTGTGCTCAAGTCTTGTCCCTGGTGTGTCTACGCTAGAGTCGGGAATCCTGCACGAGGGGAGCCTCGGTCCGCTCGGGCTCGGGCTCCACCGTGGCGGCTGGCGCCGGGGCGGACGCGGCCGGATGCGACGCGAGGTCGGTGAAGAGCGCCGCTTCGCCCGGGTCGAGGCGCACGCGCACTCCGGCCGCGCGGATCTCCTGCTCGCCCCCGGCCCGCGCGCGACCGCCGCCCGGTACGCGATCGACCTCCACGTCGCCGCGCACGTCCATCGTCCAACCGCCGAGGTCGATCGTCTGAAAGCTCGGGTCCGCCGGGCGCGGCTCGCCCCCCGCCCCGAGCAGCGGCAGGTCGAGCACCTCGCCCGGGTCGATGTCGAAGATGGCCGTCCGGAAGGCCACCCGGCCCGGACGCTTCGAGCGGTTCCGGATGCGCAGGATCTCGCTGCTCGGGTGCTCGATCACGAAGGGCCCGGCCTCCGCGAGCAGGATTGCGCCACCGAGGAGCTCCACGCGATCGCCCTCCGTGAGGTTCAACTGGGCGCGCTCGACTTCGCGGAAGAAGAACAACGGATCCCCGCGGCTGCTCGAGCCCACCGCGCCCGTGCTCCGGCCGTAGAGCACGATCGAGGATCCGCTCGGCCAGAGCACTTCGACCCGGCCGCCGGCCCCCGAGTACACCCAACTGCCCGCGTTGACGCGCGCCTGTTTATTGTAGAAGGGCAGGGGATGGGGCGCCGCTTGACCGGCGGGCCGAACCTGCACGGGATCCGCGTGCCGCACGACGAGCACTTCCTCGGGCCCGGGCGGGTACTCGTTCAACGTACCCGGAGGCAACGGGTCGGCGAGCGCCTCCATGGGACCGGGAAAGCGCTGGGTCTGGAGGTAGCAGCCACCCGTCGCGAGCGTGAGTCCGAGCGTGAGCCGGAGGGCCACCGTGCCGGCTGCGCACCATCGGGCCGCGGCGCTCATCCGAGCTCCCGCGGGGAGATCGCCGGGTGGGCGCCGAAGTAGCGCTCGACGAAGCCCGTGTCGTGGACGCTGGTCTTGAAGTCGGAGTGATCCAGGATGTCGCGCAAGATAGGAATGGTCGTCTTCGGTCCCTCGATGACGAACTCGTCGAGCGCCCGCAGCATCGTGCGGATCGCTTCTTCGCGGGACCCACGGTGAACGAGGAGCTTGCCGATCATGGAATCGTAGTTCGGCGGGATCCGATATCCACTGTAGCAGTGGCTGTCGACCCGCACACCCGGCCCTCCGGGGGGGACGAAGGCCTCGACGAGGCCCGGGGACGGTTGGAAGTCCCGCGCGGGGTCTTCGGCGTTGATCCGGCACTCGATGGCGTGGCCCCGAACCACCACCTCGTCCTGCGTGAATCGCAGGGGGTAGCCCGCGGCAATCCGGAGCTGCTCCTTGATGAGGTCGATGCCGGTGACGAGCTCCGTGACGGTGTGCTCCACCTGGATCCGGGCGTTCACTTCGATGAAGAAGAAGTCCCCGTTCTGGTCGAGCAGGAACTCGACCGTGCCGGCGTTGTGATAGTTCGAGGCCTCCGCCATCTTCACGGCCGCTGCGCAGATCCGGGCGCGCATCTCGCTCGTGAGGGCCGGCGAGGGCGCCTCTTCGATCAGCTTCTGGTGCCGGCGCTGGATCGAACAGTCCCGCTCGCCGAGGGAGACGATCTTGCCCTCCTTGTCACCGAGGATCTGGACCTCGATGTGGCGGGGGTGCTCGACGAACTTCTCGAGGTAGACCGTGTCGTCACCGAACGCGGCCAGGGCCTCGGCCTTGGCCGAGTGCAGTCCGTTCAGGAGGCTGGGCTCGTTGCTCGCGATGCGCATGCCGCGTCCGCCGCCCCCTGAAGACGCCTTGACCATCACGGGGTAGCCGATTTCCTGGGCAACCCGGAGCGCCGTCTCCTCGTCGGGGATCGTGCCGTCCGAGCCGGGCACGACGGGGACCCCGGCGGCGATCGCGATCGCGCGCGCCTGGGCCTTGTTCCCGACGGCCGCGATCGTCTCCGGAGAGGGGCCGATGAATTCGATCTTGCAGGACTGGCAGACCGCGGCGAAATGCGCGTTCTCGGCCAGAAACCCGTACCCGGGGTGGATCGCTTCCACGTCGGCGATCTCGGCCGCCGAGATGATCGAGGGCACGTCGAGGTAGGAGCGGGCGCTGGCGGCCGGACCGATGCAGATCGTCTCGTCGGCCTGCCGCAGGTAGATCGCGTCCGCGTCGGCCTCTGAGTACACCGCGACCGTCTCGATCCCGAGCTCGCGGCACGCCCGGATGATCCGTTGGGCGATCTCCCCGCGATTCGCAACCAGGACGCGCCGAAACATCACGCGGTCTTGACGAGGAACAGCGGCTGGCCGTATTCGACGGCATCGCCGTTCTCGACCAGCACCTCGAATATCTCGCCGCGACACTCGGCCTTGATCTCGTTCATCACCTTCATCGCCTCGATGATGCAGACCGTCGTCTCTTCGTCGAGGGTCGTCCCGACGGGCGCGAAGGGCTCCGCTTCCGGCGAGGCCGCGGTGTAGAAAGTGCCGACCATCGGACTCGTGATCTCGGCGACGTCGGGCGCGCGCTCCTCCGCGGCGGGCTCCGCAGGCTCGGCTCCACGGGGCGGAGGCGGGGGCGCCGCGGCGGCGCCGCTCATCAGGTTGACGACGGGCGCCGGGCTCACGGGTGCCACGGGCTCGTGTCCACGCTTGAGGTGCACCTTGAGCCCGGCCTTCTCATCCTCGATCTCGAGCTCCGTCACCTCGTTGCGCTCCATGAGCTTCAAAAGGTTCCTGATCAGCTTCAGGTCCATTGCTAGTCCGTGTCGGGGCCGTTTCAGGTCTGAGCCAGGTCGGTGAGCGCGTCCTCCGCAGACTTCGGCGGTGGAGCGCTCGAGCGCCCCTGCCCATGGGCGTCGAGCATAGCCGGGCCGGCGCCAGGATCTCGCCGGAATCGGACCTGTTTGGCACGATTCAGGCCTGGTCGGGCTGGTTTTTGGCGCGGATCGGAGCTTTCCGGCCTGGATCGGAGCTATCGGGCCGGCGCTGGCCTGGCCCTCAGGCCGGCCCCGCGCAGTCGGGAGCGCGCCACGTCCCCGACTTGCCGCCCGACTTCTCCAGCAGCTCGACGGCCTCGATCCGGATGCCTTTGTCGAGCGCCTTCGTCATGTCGTAGACAGTGAGCGCCGCCACCGCGGCCCCCACCATGCTCTCCATCTCGACCCCCGTGCGGCCCGTGCAGGAGGCCCCGCAGCGCACCTCCAGGCGGTCGCTCCCCAGGTCACGGAAGGTGATCTCCACGTGGTCGAGCCCCAGCGGGTGGCACATGGGGATGAGCTCCCCCGTGCGCTTGGCCGCGAGGATGCCCGCAGCCCGGGCCACCTCCTCGATCGGCCCCTTGGGCCCGCCACCCGCGAGCAGCCCCGCGAGCCGTCCCGCCGGAAACCGCACCACCGCCCGCGCGAGAGCCCGCCGGGGGGTCGTGGGCTTGCCCGAGACGTCGACCATCCGCGACTCGGGTCCCCGGGATCCGCCGGTGACGTGGGAGAGCGCGGGCCCGTGCGACTCCTCGGGCGCATCCGGCTGCGCGGCGGTTTCTGCGTCGTCATCGATGGGGCGGGTCATGGGTCGAACCGGCAGGAGTGGTATGGATTGGGTAGGCTGCGGACCGGCGGGACCGCGGTGACCTACATTGGACCTGACTTTGGTTAGCTCCCGCCGTCGCCCAGGGACGATAGCCGGTCGAGATGAACCGTCCAATCGAGAACACCTCACGATGATCCACACCGCCCTCACGACCCTCCTCCTCCTCGCTCCCGCCGCCTACGTCGTCGCCAGCCCGCAGGGTGACCTCGAAGACCTCGTCCGCGAGCAAGCGGCGGCCGCGGAAGGAATGCCCATCGCCGAGCTCTGGAAGGAGGCGCGGACGGTGGCGGTGCTCGTGGGGGACGAGGCCGGGGCCGAGTTCGACGTGGCGATCGACAGCGTCCTCCGGTCCGGGACGCCCTCCTCCGGCAAGTCCGTCCTGTTCCTGGCCGCGATGCGGCTCCTCGGCGAGGACGTCGACTTCGAGCTCCTGACCGGAGCCGTGCGCCCGCTGCTGGACGACGGTGACCTCGAGGTCGCCCTGGGGGCGGCGGAGATGCTCGGGATGGACATCCGGAGCGAGACCGATGACCTGCGCGAGATGGTCGCGACGGACCTCTTGCGCGTCGCCGACGACGGAGATCGCATGCCCGAGCTCCGCGTCGAGTGCGCCGTCTCCGCGCACCGAGTCGGCCTGGGGAAACACGTGTCGAGCGCGCAGCGGGTGCTCTACCTGTTCTTGAAGTCCGCCGATCCCGCACTCAAGAGCAAGGGCGCCCTCGCCCTGGCGCGGCTGGGGAACATCGAGGTCAGGGGGGTCGAGGCCGAGCTCGAGCGGCTCGCCAGCCTGCCGGGGGAGGAAGGGCGGCTCGCCGGGGCGTACATGCACCAGCAATTGCTCCGCAGGCACAGTGACACGCAGTTGCGGCGCCTCCGCGAGCGGCGCACTCTGGCGTCGGACGCGGCCATGAGCGCAGACCTCGTCCGCATCGACAAGGTCATCGAGCTCGTTCAGACCCTGCACCTCGAAGGCCACACGGTGACGCGCGAAGAGCTGATCGCGGCGGCGATCGACGGCCTGCTTCGGAGTCTCGACCGGCACTCGGCGTACTTCCGACCCGAGGTCTTCCAGAAGTTCGAACAGGAGCTCGAGGCCGAGTACGGAGGCATCGGCGCCTACGTCGCGGAAGACCGGGACGACTCGCTGTTCACGATCACCCGCCCCATCTACTCGGGTCCGGCGTGGAGGGCCGGCCTGACAACGGACGACAAGATCGTGCGGATCGACGACTGGCCGACGATCGGCGAGGAGGTCGACGACATCATCAAGCGCCTCAAGGGCCGACCGAACACGGAGGTGAAGCTCTACGTATGGCGGCGCGGCATGGACCCGGCGCTCATCGAACGGCCGACTGAGGACATGGCGGTCACCATGAGCCGGGAGCAGATCGTCATCCCTCCGGTCCACTCGGAATACCTCCCGGGCGACATCGGCTTCGTCGAGCTAACGACCTTCAGCCGCGTCTCGAGTGCTGAGCTGAAGCAACGCATGGTCGACATGATGGCGCAGGGCATGCGCGGCTTCATCCTCGACCTGCGCAACAACACCGGCGGGCTGCTCATCGAAGCGCGGAACGTCGCGGACCTGTTCCTACCCAAGCACGAAGTGGTCGTCTCGACGGAGAGCCACATGCACCCACCGCACGAGTACAAGACGCGGACGGACGCCCTCTTGCCGGCCGACATGCCCGTCGTGGTGCTGATCAACAGATTCAGCGCCTCGGCGTCGGAGATCGTCGCGGGCGCGCTCCAGGACCATGAACGCGCGAAGCTCGTCGGCCAGCGCAGCTTCGGCAAGGGCTCGGTGCAGAACCTGTTCCAGATCGAGGGCGACCGCGATGACCTCTACGCGGACGAGAACAAGAATGGTCGCTTCGACAACTGGGAGACGATCACCAAGGACTGGAACGGGAACGGCGAGTTCGACTTCGCGCCGCGGGTCAAGCTCACGATCGAGCGCTACCTGCTCCCATCGGGCCGGTCGATCCACCGCGAGCTGGACGACGAGCGCAACATCATCTCGGTGGGCGGCGTCTCACCGGACATCCAGATCGCCCCGCGGCGCTGGAAACAGTGGCGCCTCGAGGAGCTCCTGCGCATCCAGGGCGACCGCACGGTGCGCAAGTGGGCCCAGGACGGAGTCGATGGCAACGAGGAGCTCTTCGAGCGCCTCGCGCAGACCGACAACGGCGACCCGTGGGCCTACCCCGGCTTCGAGGAGTTGTACGAGAGCCTCGCCACGACCCTGCCGGAGGACGACGTGCGATTCCTCATGCGCCGCGAGGTACGGCGCGTCGTCCAGGACATCAAGGGCGAGGCGTTCCCGCTCGGCGACTACGAGGAGGACGTCCAGCTCCAGGCGGCGATCAGGGCCGTGCTCGCGGAGCTCGACCTGAGCCCCGAGGACATTCCCGCCTACGCGTCCACCTTCAGCAAGCAGGACGAGGGCCCGGTCGCGGCGCTCGACGCGCGCCCGCAACCGAGCAGGGACCTCGACCATGCGCTCTCGCTGATCGCGGAAGCGCGCGTCGCCGACGGCCGGATGTCGGAGGAAGGGCTCCGGGAGCTGACGGAGCTGATCGAGTCGCTGAAGAAGAATGGAAGGTCCGCCCTACTCGACGGGTTCTTCGTCGGCGAACGCCGCCAGCGCCGGTAGCACGAACTCCTTCGCGAGGATGACCAACATCGCGGTCAACGGTAGCGCGATCAGGAACCCGAACATGCCCAGCGCCGCTCCGCCCACGAAGACCGCCACGAGCACGACGACCGGGTGCAGCCCGAGGCTCCCGCCCAGTACCTTCGGGATGAGCACGTAGCCCTCCAGCATCTCCGCCACTCCGAACACCGCCACCGTGCGGATCAGCATCCCGAGCACCGACAGGTCCGGGTTGAGCAGTCCCACCAGCACGGCCATCCCGAACCCGAGCAGCGGCCCCGCGAACGGCACCAGCGACAGGAAGCCGCTCCCCATCCCGAGGAGCAGCGCGTAGTCGAAGCCCGTCACCGTGAGGCCCACCGTGATCAGCGCGCCCTTCAGGACGCACACGAGGAGCCGCCCGCGGAAGAAGCTCTCCAGCACCTGGCCGATCTCGCCGCCGATGCGCGTGACGCGCTCGCGCTCGCGCACGGGCAGGTACCGGCGCACGAAGGCGTGGATCCGATCGAGCTCGAACAGGAGGAAGTACGAGTAGATCGGCAGGAGCACGATGAGCGCCAGGAACCCGAACAGCGAACCGAACCACGCCTGCAGCAGGTTCCAGACTCCGCCTGCGCCCTGCAGCGCCATCTTGCCCGCGCCGGCCGTCTGTTCGCCCTCCAGCCGACTCCAGAACTCCGCCAGGAGGTGCACGAGGCGCGGTTTGTCCTCGGGTGCGCTCGCCGTGTCGGGGGTCTGCGTTTCCGCGATCGCAGGCTCCGCCGCCCCGTCCGCCTCGGGCTTCGCCGCCTCGTCGGGCGCAGCCTCCTCATCCTCCGGCAGGAAGTCCACCAGCCGCTCCAGTCCGCGCTCGATCCGCCCCTCCGCTCGCTCCCACACCTGTGACTTCGCCAGCTCGTGGATGAGCGCTCGGCCCTGCGAGAAGATCCCGAGCGTGACGACCACCGTGAACGCAGCGGCCCCGACGAAGATCAGGTTCACGGCGGCGCGTCGCTGCCACCCCCGCGCCTCGAGCCGGCGCACCATCGGGTGGACGATGTAGGCGAGCAGGTACCCGAGGATGAACGGGTTCAGGACCGCGCGGACCGTCCAGGCGAACCAGACCACGAGCAGGCCGAGGACCGCGAGCGCGACGTTGCGCTTCGTGGGCGACATCCGGAGCGACACGTCAGACCTCGTCGCTCGCCGGGTGCGGGCCGAGCTCCGGCGGCAGCTTCGCCCGGTACGCTTCGAAGACCTGATCGATCTCGAACGCGTCGCGGAAGTCATCGATCGAATCGCTGTCCTGACGCGAGAGCAGCTCCGAGTCGACGAGCAGGAACACGATCTTGCCCCAGTCGAGGGTCGAACGGATGCCCCACGAGCGCCAGACGTGGGCGCCCAGCGGGCCGAACAGCTCGAGTGCATAGCCCTTGAGGCCCTCGAGCAGCTCCCGTCCCGTGACGTGACGGTCCGTGCCCTTTTCCGCGGAGCGCCCCGTCAGCCCGATCGCGTGGTCGAGCGAGTCGAGGATGAACTGGAAGGCCTCGGGCGAGAAGCGCCCGTCCCGCAATGCCAGTTCCCTGAACGGATCCATCATCTCGCTGCAACCTGTGCGGCCCCGAGCGCTCCGAGCGCCAGCAAGGCACGATCGAGGAGCGCTTCCGGCGACATGTTCAGGGGCACATCCTGGCGAGCCGCGAGCCACTGCGCCATGCAGCGCTCGAGCGGGGCGCCCGAATCCGGCGGCAGGCTCCGGGCGAGGTCGCCGTGCGCGAGCGACGCGTCGGGCACCCCGGCGCTCGCCCGCAGGAGATCGCCGAGGACCGCCAGCCCCAGGTCCAGGAAGACGCGCACGCGCAGGCGCGCCCCCGCGGCCGGAGTCTTGCCCTGGAATCGCCCGTCGACGTCCCATACCCGGGAGGCCGCCGAGCCCGCGTCGAGCGTGCCGGCGAGGACCTCGGACAGGATCGCGCGCATCGCGGGCGCTCCGTGGCCGCGCAGGGCGAGGGCGCTTCCGGGGGCGCCGCCGCTCCACCGCGCGAGCTCCTCGGCCTCGGCCGCGGGAACGCCTTGCTCGTGGAGCACGGCGCGCGTGTCCGCGAGACTCAGCGGCCCGAGCTCGATCGTGACGACTCGACTTCGAACGGTCGGCAGAAGCGTGCCGGGCCGGGAGGATTCGAGCGCGATGATCGTGCGCGCCGTCGGCTCCTCGAGCATCTTGAGGAAGGCGTTCTGCGCGCTCTCGTTCATCCGTTCCGCCTCGCGCACGAGTACGACGCGGTAGCCACCCTCTCGCGCGCGGAGCACGAGGAAGTCCTCGATCGCGGGGCCCTTGTAGTCCCCGGGCTTCTTCTTCTCCGGCGGACGGTGCGCGATGAAGTGCACGGTGATCTGGTCCTGTCCCGCCGCCGGCGCGTCGACTTCGAACAGGTCGGGATGGTTGCCGGAGAGCACGCGCTTGCACGAGCCGCACGCGAGGCACGGATCCCCGGGCCCGCGCTCGCAGAGGAGCCCGATCGCGAGCCGGCGCATCGTCATGAACTTGCCGATGCCCGCCGGCCCCGTGAACAGCAGCGCGTGGGCGAGCCGTTCGTCGCGAGCGGACTGCAATAAGCCCGCGAGCCGTTCGCCGTGGCCAAGCGGAGCGTCAAAGGACACGCTGCACCTCGCACATCACGGCCTCCGAGACGCGCTCGGGAGGTCCGTCCCCCGCCACCACGGCCACGTTCGGGGCGCGCTCCGCGTACCGCCGATAACCCGCGGCGACCCGCCGCTGGAAGTCGCGCCCTCTGTCCTCGATCCGGTCGCCGGCCGCGCCGCGCCGCTCACCCGCGGCCTCGACGTCCACGTCGAGCAGGACGATGAGATCGGGGCTCGGCGCTCCCGCCCAGTCCGCGAGCAGCGCGATCACGCTGTCCTCGTCGAGTCCGCCGGCGACCGCCTGGTAGGCGAAGGTCGAGGCGTGGAAGCGCTCGCACACGACGGTCCCACCGGCCTCGAGCGCGGGCGCGACGACCTCGTCGAGCATCTGCCGGCGCGCGGCGGCGAAGAGCAGCGCCTCGACCGCCGGACCGAGCGCGAGCTCGCGCGAGAGCAGGATGCGGCGGATCGCTTCACCGACCTCGGTGCTCCCCGGCTCGCGCAGGTGCAGGACCTCGCCGCCAGTCGACTCCCGCAGCGCTCCCACCAGCCACTCCGCCTGGGTGCTCTTCCCGCAGCCGTCGATCCCGTCGAGCACGATGAACCGCCCCGGTCCTCCGCTGCGCGTTCGATCCCTCCCCATGCGTGCATCCTAGCCCGCGAGTGCCCGAGATCCACGAACAGCCCCGTCACTCGTCATCCCCACCGTAGCCGAGCGCCTCCAGGCGCCGGAGCTCCGCCTGTGTTCGCGGCTCTTCGGTGCTCTCGGCCCCGCCGCGGCGCTCGTCCCAGCGGCGGACGTCGAGCGAGCACGCGGTCGCGACTTCGCGCTCCTCTTCGGCGAGGTTCCGCGCGCATTCAGGGTCCACCGAGTCCCGGAACAAGAAGCGCGTGCCGAGCGCGATCACGCGCTGCCGCCCGAGGTGCGCGTAGTCGCGGTGCAGCGTCTCGAAGTAGTGCAGGCCGTCCTCCCAGAAGCCCGCTTGATCGAGCTCGCTGTGGGCGAACCACACGCGCCTCCCCGTCGCGCGCTCGTCCGGTTCGAGGGTGTCCAGGAGATCCCAGCCCCCCGCGGCCGGCAACTCATCCACGCCCAGCCAGCGCGTGAGCGTGGTCGCGATGTCCGTGGTCGAGACGGGGACGGAGACGCGCCGCCCGCCCTCGATCCCGGGCAGGTAGAGCAGCAGCGGGACCCGCACCACGGGCGGATACAGCATGGCGTGCGAGAACCAGACGTCCTGGTCTCCGAGCGCCTCGCCGTGGTCCGCCACGAGCACGATCGCCGTGCCCGCGAGCATGCCGTTCGCCCGGAGCCGCGCGAGCAGGCCACCGACGATGCGATCCGTATACGCCACACCCGCCCCGTACAGGAACTCGGCGTGAGCCGGGTTCGAGACACCCGCGAGGAACTCGCCTTCGCGCGTGTAACGAGACGGTGGAATCGTCGCCGAGCTCGAAGACCGCGGCGGCGCCGCGAGCTCGTGATCGCGGCGCAACTGTTCGACGAACCACTTCGGCGGCCGGTACGGGGTGTGGGGATCGAAGAGGTGCACCCAGAGGAAGAAGGGCGGCCGGCCCAGCGTGGGCCAGGCGTCGATCCACTTCGTCAGGGCGGAGACCGTGGCCGCGCCGTCGGCTTCGGCTCCCGGTTGCACCTCCAGGAAGTAGTCGAAGCCGGCCCCGAGACCCGAGCGACCGGCCTCGAGGTGATGCACGCTGACCGCCGCCGCCGTGTACCAACCGGCGCGCCGCAAGACCTCGGCCAGCGTCTCCACGCGGGCGTCGAGGTTCGAGCGGTTGTTCACGACACCGTGGGCCCTGACGTCGAGGCCGGTGAGGATCGAGACGTGGCTGGGCAGCGTCGTGTTGGATGCCGTGTAGGCGCGCTCGAAGAGGATCCCCTCGTCGGCCAGACGATCGATCACGGGCGTCGGCATGCGGCCCCCGTAGGCGCCGATGGCATCGATGCGCGTCGTGTCCAGAGTGATGAGCAGGACGCTCGGCCCCCGCTCTGCGGGCCCGCCGACGAGGATGGGCGCGCCAAAGTACGCGAGCGCGCCACTGTCGCGTTGCTCGAGCTTCGCTTCGCCGGCGTCCACCGCCGCGAGAAACCTCAGCTCGACCGCCTGACCCTGCCGATCCGAGAGGTCGGCCACCAGCGGCACCCAGGCCCGCTCGCCGCCGTCCGCGGCCCGGAGCAAGGATGCGCGCGTCTCCCAACCCTGCGCCCCGCGCACCTCGATCGTGAATCGGATCGATGCGCTCCCCGCGTGCAAAGCCGTCGAGATCGCGGTCTCGACCGCGACCCGACCGCCCGGTGGGATGCGAGCACGCGCGAAGAGGGCCTCGCCGATCCGGCTGGGCCACGTCCGGCGCTCGTCACCCCCGTACCCGAGCAAGCCGCCGTCCCCGTGCGTCGACACGCCATCCTCGCTCGAGGGCTGCGGCCCGGCCTGGAAGGTGTCGAAGGCGAACCGGATCGACTCGAGCTCGTAGCTCTGCGGGCCCGATTGGACCGGCGCGATCCGCAGCGAGTCGATCGCGCCACTCCATTGCGGATGTGCCGCGAGCAGGAACCGGGCCGACGAGAAGTCCGCGCCGGAGGCATAGTTGGCTACGGCCGCGCCGCGCGTGCCGTCCTGCCGCCGCCACGACAAGCCGCAGAAGGAGCCGGGTATCACGACGGCGTCCACCTCGATGACGTTCACACGCGCAGCATCGATCGTCCCCACGTAATGGACTCGCGCCTGGTCGAGCCCATGACTGGGGTCGTATGCCTTCGCACGCACCGCGAGCCCGGTCGTGCCGACACCGTCGGCGAGGTAGGCGTTGTGAAACTCCCAGGCGTCCAGGTCCACGGCGCGGCTGCCCACTCCGCGAGCCGTCCACGACCGGACCCGTTCGCGGCGACGGGCGAGTGCGCCCGCCGCGCTCGCGCCGTCGGCGAGCCGCAGATCGAGGTGCACGACACCCCCGATGGAAGGCCCCGCGACCGGTCCCTGACCGGAACACGCGGCCACCGCGAGTGGCACGATCCAGCGCAACGATGCAGCGCGCACCCCGTCGTGGACCTCCGCGCGCACTATTTCAAGGAGCTCATGAGCTCCAGGGCCAGCTCGCAGTCGGGGTCGAGCTCGAGCGCCTCCAGGGCCGCCGTGCGCGAAGCATCCTCGCGCCCGAGCGCCCGCAGGCTGTCGGCCGCGAGCGCGAGCAGCTCGGCTTCGTCCTCCGGAGCGAGCGGCCCGGGCAGGTCGGCGTCGAGCTCGTGCGGCAGGATCCGCGCGACGCGCAGCTCGCGCAGGGCCTCCTCGTGGCGCTCGAGCGCGCGGAGCGACCGCGCCCATCGCTCGTGCAAGGCGCGGTGGAAGGGGTCGACCTCGTTGGCCTGCGCGAAGAGCTCCACCGCCTCCGCGTGCCGATCGGCGGCCACGTGCCAGCCCGCGACCACCAGCCGCATGCCGTACTCACCCGCATTCCATGCCAGCCAGCGCTCGCGCGCCCCCATGGCCTCGTCCGGCTCACCGCGCTCGAGGTACAGCTCGACGAGCCGGAGCTCGGCGGAGAGGTCCGAGTCGTCGTAGCCCGGGAAGGCCGCTTCGGCCAGCAGGTACGTGCGTTGCGCCCGTTCGAGCTCGCCTGCCCGCTGTTGCAGCGAGCCGAGGCCGACGAGCGCACGGAACTCGCGGCCCCCGGCAGCGACGGCGGCCTCCCAGAGCTCCCGCGCGCGCTCTTCGTCCCCGCGGGCGAGGGCCATCTCGCCGCGCAGGAACTGACCGCGCAGCGGCGCGAGGCCCGCGCGGTCGAGGCGGCGGAGGGCCTCCTGCGCATCGATCAGACGACCCGCCTGCCAGGCGGACCAAGCGAGCGTGCAGACGTCGTCGGCCCACTGGTCCCGCTCGGGGCCGGCGGCGGGCACCTCCCGCGCGAGTCCGATGCGGAGGCGCACGGCCTGCTTGCGCGTCCACCGCGGCTCGATCGCGAGCGCGGCGATCTCGTCGTCGACGAAAGCCCTGAAGGCCTCGTCGACGGCCTCGGGCGTCGTGTCGAACACCTCCTCGAACGCCTGGTCGAGGTCGAGGCCGCGGTCGAAGGCCTCCAGCAGGTGGATCATGGGCTGGAAACCGTGCTCATCGATCAGCATCCGGCAGAGCAGCCCGCCCTCGTAGTAGCCGAACAGAATGCGTCCGCCGCGGAACGCCCGGTTGAGGTCGCGCACGAGGATCAGGTCGCCGTTCGCGCGGGCGTCGACCAGCTCGCGCCGCATGTTCCGCGTCCACGTCGGGTTGCGGTTGACCTCCTCCCACGTCGCGAGTCCTTCGGTGATCCAGCGCGGGCAGCGGTTGTGGGAGAGCCCCAGGTGGATGACGTGCGAGAACTCGTGGAAGCCCGTGCGCGCCCATGAGAACGAGCCGCGCAACTCGCAGAGCGGCGAGAGCGCCGTCACGACGGGCCCGAAACACACGCCGAGCGCGGGGAAGCCCTCGAACCCGACGGAGCGTACCGACCAGTCCTTGTGGCGTCGGAAGACCTCGATGCGCGTGGGTCCGGGGGTATAGCCGTAGCGCTCGGCGAGCTCGGAGCGCGCCGCTGTGTAGAACGGGACGAGGTACTCGCGCAAGATGTCGGCGGCGTCGGGCCGCCAGGCAAAAGTCAGCTCGCCGGAGGACTCGACGACTTGCACCTCCTTCATGCGCTTCAGGACGAGCGTCATGTTGTTGCGCCAGGCGTCCTGCCGGCCGCGGGCCGCGCTCTTCGCCTTCGCGAGCGCTGCGCGCGCAGCGTCCTCGTCACCGGTGTTGGCGAGCGCGCGCCCGAGCTGCGTCCACGCCTCGTAGTCCGACGGCGCGCGCTCCACTGCGCGCCGCAGGAACGGCAGGCCCTCAGCGAACCGGTACAACTCGAGCAGGTGGCGCCCCACTTCGCGCTCGGGTCGGCTGTCCTCGGGGGACTCGCGCAAGAGCTCCGCGAGGATCGCCTCGCACTGCTCCTCCTTGTGCTCGACCCAGGCGAGCGCGGCCTCGAGCGTGCGCAGCTCGCGCCGGTTCGGTGCGAGCAAGCGCAGCTCGTCGAGTCGCGTCCGCATCTCGCGCAGTCGCCCGTCCTCCAGGTCGGCCGATGCGCCCGCGAGCAGACCATCGATCGAGCTCGGGGCGGCGGTGAGGAGCTCCGCGAGGATCGCGGCCGGCGTCCTGCTGGTCCGCCGGCGATTGTAGCGGTGCAGCTCGAACAGCCCGAGGAGGCCGCCGGCGTGCGTCGGGTGAATCGTGAGGGCCGCCTTGTAGAGCTCCCCCGCGGGTCGCTTGCCGGGGACGTCGACCTCGCGCTCGCTCTCGAAGTAGAGGTCCGCGAGGGCGACGAGCACGTCCGGCTCCTCGCCCCCCTCCGAAGTCGCCTGCTCATCGGCGAGCACGAGCGTCTTCGATGCACGTTCGAGCCGCCCCACCGCGCGCTCGCAAGCGGCCTTCGCTACGAGCCCCTTCCAGCTCTGCTCGTTGCTGGTGCTCACCCCCAACCGGAAGATCCGGCGCGCACCGTCGCGATCGCCGCCCTCCCAGAGCGCGCGCCCGAGCGCCCACGCATCGCGCGCGTCCGCCTCGGGTGCGAGCGCTCCCCCGATCGACTCCAGCGTGTGCAACGCCTCGACGTACCGCCCGAGCATGAGCTGCGTCTCCGCCAACGTTCGCGCGCAGGCGGCTCGAAGCTCGAACGGCCCGCCAGCGGCGATCGCATCCGCGAGCGCGCGCTCGCCGTGCCGCAGCGCCTTGTCGTACTCGCCCGCCTCCATCCGAATGCGCGCGAGGAGCGTGCGGCTCGCCGCGTCGTTCGGATCGTCCGCGAGGTGTTCCGACAGCAGCTTCCGCGCGCTGCGCGGGTTGCCGCGGCGGCGCATGAGGTCCGCCTCCTCCCGCTCGCGCGCGAGCAGGGCCGCGAGCTCCGCTTCGTCCTGCGGCGGCACGGGGGCGCCGTGAGCGGGCGCGGCGACGGCGGACAGGGCGAGCAGGAGCAGCGCCGCGAGGCGCCCGCGGGGGGCGGCGCCCGCCGCGGGCGGGGTGGGAGCGGTCGTGGGGGCGAGCCGAGGTTCGGGCATGGCACAAGAGTAGGCCGCGATGGGGCGGGGAGTCGTCAGAGATTCGTTCCGAAGCGCCCGGCCGCAGTGCTCCTCGGGTGCCCGGCTGCCGCCCGAAAGCATTGTGGGCGAAGGACTTGCGGGCAGGGTTGGCGTGCGCGGGGGCTTCGCCCGCGCACGCGGGCCCCGCACGACTCGCCGTGGATTCCGCGCGCTCGCCATCGGGCGCGGCCCACGGAAGCCTGGCAGTTTCCTTTGCTCGCGCGCGCCCGCTCCTGTATGGGGGACTCATGTCCACCCACTCCTCGCTCCAATACGCCGCCCACGCTTCGCTCCTTGCCATCCTGGCGTCCCTGGCGGCGTGTGTCGCGCCCGACAAGCTCACCCCGCTCCCACCCGACCCGGACTACGTCTGGCAGCGCTCGGGCACGCTCCACAGCGACGTCCCGATGTGGGTCGGAACACCGTACACGGCGGAGCGGCTGCAGGCGATCGAAGACTGGCTCCCGACGGACGCGGCCGTGCACAGCCCCTATTGGAATCTCGAGGGCCGACTCCAGCTCAGTGAGGGCCGGCTCGAGACCGTGCGCGAGGAGCTCGAGGCCGGGGGGCTGGACGACGATGAGGTTCACAACCAGGTCATGGTGGTGCGGTACGGGTTCGAGCGCGTTCGCAACGAGCTCGGGGCAACGTCCGTGCAGAGGAGCCGGGCCGAGGCCGGGCTGGCGGACCTCGACGCGCTCCTGGGGCTTGGCAGGGCCGGCGTGCAAACCGTGGCACTGGTCCTCATTCCGCGCGCCGAATGGCACGCGCGCGCGGCGATCCCGGCCAACATGAAGCGCAACAACCGTGGTTGGAAGCGCATCACCGTGCACCATTCGGCGATGAGCCAGCCCGCGCCGCTGAGGGGGCCGCTCGCGGATTCCATCGTCGCTGTACGCGACATCCAGAGCTCGCAGATGAGTGCGCGTGAGTACGGCGACATCGGCTACCACTTCCTGATCGACCCGTCGGGACGCACGTTCCAGGGGCGCCTGCTCGTGTACCAGGGCGCGCACTCGGGCGGCGTCAACAACATCCAGAACATCGGCATCTGCGTGATCGGCAACTTCGAGCAGGAGCGTCCGACCCCGGCCGCGCTCCTCGCGCTCGAGGCGCTCATCGAGGAGCTCCGCGTGCAGTACGACATTCCACGCACTGAGATTCTCCCGCACAAGAAGTGGAAGAACACCGAGTGCCCGGGCCGGTATCTGAACTCCTGGCTCAGCTCGAACTACCGCGCCCGTCCGTAAGCGTCGGGCGCAGTCGCCCCGCCATGCACCACGCGCTCACTCCGCTCCTCCTGCTCGTGGGTCTCGCCTGCGGACCGCCCGAGAGTGAGCGCCGTCCCCTGCACGAGACGTGGCCCGACGGGGGCGTGAAGTGCGTGGGCACGGAAATCCGGCTCGATGGCGAGTGGGTGAAGGACGGCGGGGTCGTCTTCCACCGCGAGGACGGCACGCAGTCGGCGGCCGGTACCTATCACCTCGGCCTCGAGAGCGGGCCCTGGACGGAGTGGCTCGAGGACGGCTCGCGCGCGGAGGGCCAGTACGTCGAAGGCCTCCGCTCCGGCCCCTGGACCTACTGGCACGCGAACGGCGCCGAGCAGGAGGCCGGGGCGTACGAAGCCGGCAAGCGCACGGGCCCGTGGACCTGGTGGTACGAGCGCGGCGGAAAGCGCGAGGAATCCCTGTACGCGAACGGCGAACGCTGGGGCCTGGTCACCTACTGGAAACCGGACGGCGCCCTCGATCCGGAGCGCTCGGGATTCTTCGAGGCGGGCGTGAAGGTCCGGAACTGACGGACGGGCTACGACCGCAGCAGCGGCGAACCACGCCCCTGGACCTCGCGCGCTGCGGCGAGGTCGGCCGTGACCATGGCCGTGATCATCTCCCCGAACCCGACCTCGGGCTTCCAGCCGAGCCTTGCGCGCGCGCGCGATGCGTCCCCCACCAGGTGCTCGACCTCCGCGGGGCGCAGTAGGTCCGCGTCCTGCTCGACGAACTCGCGCCAGTCGAGATCGACGGCGGAGAACGCCGCCTCGCACAGCTCGCGCACCGAGTGGGTCTCGCCCGTCGCGATCACGAGATCCTCGGGCTCGTCCTGCTGGAGCATGAGCCACATGGCGCGGACGTAGTCGCCGGCAAAGCCCCAGTCGCGGCGCGCTTCCAGGTTGCCGAGCGCGAGCTTGCGCTGGAGGCCGAGCTTGATGCGCGCGACCGCGAGCGTCACCTTGCGCGTGACGAACTCGTGCCCGCGGCGGGGCGACTCGTGGTTGAAGAGGATGCCGGAGACCGCGAAGATGTCGTACGACTCGCGGTAGTTGACGGTCGCCCAGTGCGCGTACACCTTCGCGACGCCGTAGGGGCTACGCGGATGGAAGGGCGTCGCCTCGGACTGGGGCGGCGGAGCCTGCCCGAACATCTCCGAGGTCGAGGCCTGGTAGAAGCGGGCCTCCGGAGCGACGGAGCGCAGCGCCTCGAGCAGGCGCGTGACACCGAGCGCCGTCGACTCGGCCGTCGCCACAGGCTCGCTCCAGGAGGTCGGTACGAAGGACTGGGCCGCGAGGTTGTAGACCTCGTGCGGGCGCGCCCGCGCGAGCGCTCGCATGAGGCTCGTCTGGTCGAGCAGGTCGCCCGACATGAGCGTCAGCGACTCGCGGATCCCCTCCAAGCGGTCGAGGCGCTGCGTGCTCGCCCGGCGCACGAGGCCGTAGACCTCGTAACCCCGCTCGAGCAGCAGCTCCGCCAGGTAGCTGCCGTCCTGGCCCGAGATGCCCGTGATCAGGGCGCGGCGTGCTTCGGTCCCGCTCAAGGTGCAGTCTCCATCCCCCCTACCGACGACAGAGGGCCCGTTTCCTGCCCGTCGCTCCGGCTTTCCGCGGCGCCGGTTGCCGCGGCGCCGGTTGCGGCCGAACCGGGGCAGGCGACCTCGTAGAAGAGGTAGGGGGCGCGCCGCATGCCGAGGGCCTCGTACACCCTCTGGGCCCGGGCGTTCCCCGCTTCCACGTGGAGCCGCACGCCGCAGACGTCCTCCCGCGCCTCGGCCTCGGCCAGCACGCGGGCATAGAGGGCGCTGTAGACGCCCGTCCGCCGCGCATCCGGGGCGACGAAGACGCTCTCGATCCAGAGGAACCAGCCGTCGCGCCAGTCGCTCCACTCGCTCGCGAGCATGAGCGCGCCGACGACGGCACCGTCCCGTTCCGCGACGAGGTACCGGCCGCGCGCAGGGTCGGCCAACACCGCCGCGACACCAGCGTCGAGCCGCAGCGGGTCTTGGCGCTCGCCCTCCGTGTCGAGCGCGAGGCCGCCTGGAACGCGACGATGCGCGCCTTGTCATCGGGCCGCGCCGGGCGCACGGTACACGCGTCGATCGACGCCACTCAGCGCCCCCCGGACCCACCGCTCGTCGTCTCGCTCCGCCCGAACGCGAGCGTCGGATGTCGGTCCTGGTACCCGGTCGAGCGCTGCCACGCGTGCGCGAGCGACACCAGGCGCCCTTCGTCGAACAGGTGCCCCGTGAAGCTGATGCTCCAGGGGCGCCCCTCCTCGGTGAAGCCGGCGGGCGCGACGAACGTCGGATGACCGGTGAGGTTCGTGATCGTGAGCACGCCCGCCGCGAAGCTCGGGTGGACGAGCACGTCGACCTCCGCGAGCGCGCGGTCCATGTCGAGCATGAGCTGCGTGCGCAGGCGCTGCGCGCGGATGTACTCGACGGCGGGGATGAGGCGCGCGACGCGGAACCTGTTCGGCCACGCCCCGGAGCCCTGGCGCACGAGCAGGTCGTCATGTCCGCTGCGCGTCAGCTCGTCGAACGCCGCGGCCGCCTCCGCGTGGAGCACGATCAGCATCGCGCGGACCGGGTACTCCGGCAGCTCGACCTCGACGATCCCGACGCCGAGCGCCTCGAGCTCCTCCAGGACGCGTGCCGCGCGCTTCGAGCGCTCGCCCTCGAACGCGCCCTTCGGCACGCCGATCGTCCATCCGGTGACGTCCGCATCCGGCGTCCACTCGAAGGGCAGGTCGTACACCGTCGGGTCGCGCCCGTCCGGGCCCTGGATCGCCGCGAACACGATGGCCGCGTCCTGGGCCGAGCGACAGAGCGGGCCCAGCTTGTCCATGGTCCACGAGAGCGCCATCGCACCGTGGCGCGAGACGCGCCCGAAGGTGGGCCGCAGGGACGAGTTTCCGCACTCCGTCGAAGGCGACACGATCGAGCCCAGCGTCTCCGAGCCGATCGCGAAGGGCACGCAGCCCGCCGCGGTGGCGGACGCAGGGCCCGCGGACGATCCGGACGAGCCCCGTTCCACGTCCCACGGATTGTTCGTGCGAGCACCGAACCACACGTCGCCCATCGCGAGCGCACCGAGCGAGAGCTTCGCGACGAGCACCGCCCCGGCGGCGTCGAGCTTCTGCACCACGGCCGCGTCGAGCTCGAGCACCTGGTCCTCGAAGGGCTTGGCGCCCCACGTCGTCGGAGTACCCGCCACGGCCAGGAGATCCTTCGCGCCCCATGGGATGCCGTGCAGGATGCCCCGGTACACGCCCTCATCCAGCTCGCGGTCGAGCGCCGCCGCCTGCGCGAGCGCGCGTTCGCGTGTGTAGGCGATGACGAAGTGCAGCTCGGGGTCGTAGCGCTCCAGCCGACCGAGGAAGAGCTCCGCGAGCTCGACGCAAGTGACCTCGCGCGCGCGCACGAGCGCGGCCAGCGCCGGGATGTCGGCGAACGCCAGATCCTCGAGATCCGCGGGTCGCAGCGCCGAACGCTCGAACGTGATCGTGGTCTCGGGCGGAGTCCAGGTGCGGAGGCCGATGCCCGGCAGCAGGGGCGAGAACGTCGTCGCGGGCACGACGGAATTGTCGATGTGCGGCGCGCGCAGGCGCTCGAAGCCGGAGAGCGCCCGACCCACGTCGCGCACCATGAGCTCGAGCTCTTCGTCCGTGAACTCGAGCCCGATCACGCGGCCGGCCGTCCGGACGTCGTCGAGCGCGGGTCGGGGCGGCGCGGAATCCTGGATGAGTAGCGGGATGAGAATGGCTGCGATCATGGCGGGGCCTCCAGCGCGCCATGGTACGCGGCGACCGCGGATACGGAACCATCCGTCCCCGCGGTTGCCGCTACGCGAAGGCGAGCACCGCGCCGCCGAGCAGGGCGCAGTACACGGCGAACCACCTGAACGCACCGCGGGCGAGCGTGAGCAGCAGCAGGCGCAGTGCCGCCCAGCCCACGAGCGCGGCCAGCGCCACGGCGCCCAGGACGATGCCCGGCGGGACGCCCGCGAAGCCTTCCGCCGCTGCGTCCGGCAGCGTCACGATGGCGGCGCCCATGACGGCGGGGATGCTCATGAGGAACGAGTACCGCGCCGCCTGCTCCGTGGAGAGCCCGCGGATCAGCCCGGCGGAGATCGTCATGCCGGAGCGCGAGACGCCGGGCAGGATGGCGAGCGCCTGGGCCAGGCCCATGATGATCGCGTCGGCGAGGGCCGGCTCGCGTCCCCGGCCTTCGACTTCGTCCGGGACGTCGCCCGCCACGGGGGCGCGCCGTCCCGCCTGGACGCGCGCGCGCTCGGCGACCGCGAGCACGAGCGCCGTGAACACCAGGCCGCCGCCCGCGACGCGCGGCGCGAGGAACGTCGCCGCGATCGCGTCCTTGGCGAGCATGCCGACGACGCCGATGGGAATCGTCGCGACTATCAACCAGATAAGGACCCGGAATCGTCCCTTGAACACGTCCGACACGATGCTCCGCACGTCCCTGCGGTAGGCGATCAGGACGGCGACGAGCGTCCCGACGTGCAGCGCCACGTCGAGCGCCAGGCTCGACTCCTCCTGCGACCCCAGCGCGGCGTGGGCGAGCACGAGGTGTCCCGACGAGCTGATGGGCAGGAACTCGGTGATCCCCTGCAGGATCGCGAGCAGGAAAATCGCGGCGGATTCGCCGAGCTCCGGGAGGACGGTCGCGGTGGTGAGCATGGGTCTGCGGACGCGCGGGCGTCAGGCGCATCAGGCCGTCGCCGCCACCGCGTCCGGCGCGGACGTCCAATCCATGCCGAAGGCGCGTGCCACGGGCTCGCACGTGAGCCGGCCGCCGATCGCGTTCGCCGCGCTGGCGAGCGGCGCACTCTCCGTGACCGCCCGGGCGGCCCCCAGGTCGGCGAGCTGCTTCACCCACGGCAGGGTCGCGTTGGTGAGCGCGAAGGTGCTCGTGCGCGGCACGGCGCCCGGCATGTTCGCGACGCAGTAGTGCACGACGTCGTCGACGACGAAGGTCGGCTCCTCGTGCGTCGTGGGACGACAGGTCTCGATGCAGCCGCCCTGGTCCACGGCGACGTCGACGATCACGCTGCCCGCCTGCATGAGACCGAGGTCCGCGCGCGTGATGAGGCGCGGCGCCGCGGCGCCGGGGATGAGGACCGCGCCCACGACGAGATCGGTCCGGCCGAGCTGCTCGCGCACGGCCATGGGCGTCGAGTAGATCGTCGTGCAGTTCGGCGGCAGGATCTCGTCGAGGTAGCGCATGCGGGCGAGGTCGATGTCGAGGATCACGACGTCGGCGCCGAGGCCCGCGGCCATGCGCGCGGCGTTCGTGCCGACGACGCCGCCGCCCAGGATGAGCACGTGCGCCGGCGCGACGCCGGGCACGCCGCCGAGGAGGATGCCCGAGCCGCCCGCGGGGCGTTCGAGGTACTTCGCCCCGGCCTGGATGGCCAGGCGCCCGGCGACCTCGCTCATGGGCTCGAGCAGGGGCAGGCCGCGGCCCGGGACCTCGAGCGTCTCGTAGGCGAAGCAGTGCGCGCCGCTCCCGACGACGGCGTCCGTCAGCGCGCGATCCGCCGCCAGGTGGAAGTACGTGAACACGATCTGACCCGGGCGCATGAGCGGCCACTCGTCCGCGAGCGGCTCCTTCACCTTCAGGATCATCGCGGCCTCGCCGAAGACCGACGCCGCGTCCGGCGCCACGCGCGCGCCGGCGGCGCGGTACGCCTCGTCGTCCAGCCCGCTGCCCCGGCCCGCGGCGGTCTCGACGACCACGGAGTGTCCGGCGCGCGTGAGCTCATCCGCCCCGGCGGGCGTGAGGGCGACTCGATACTCGTGGGTCTTGATCTCCTTGACGACGCCGATCTTCAACGCAGAATCTCCGTGGGCGCGGCCGCAGCATGGCCGCCGAGGATGGGGTCCGAGCCGTCCCGGGCGGGGCACGGCGGGCAGTCATGGTAGTGCCCCGTCCGCCGACTTGCATCGAGTCCCCGGTCCCGGTCGGCCGCGCACTCTCCATGAAAAAGCGCTTGGCAGCCCCCGCGGGGGGTCCTAGTCTCTCCGCCCCCAGCCCCGAGTCGGCTGGCACCGAGTGGGCCATTGGCGCAGTTGGCTAGCGCGCATCGTTGACATCGATGAGGTCACTGGTTCGAGTCCAGTATGGCCCACCATTCCTCCCGTACCCTGCACGGGACGCGCATGGAGCCGGAACCCGCCCCGTCCGCGCGGCGTCCGGGAGCTCTGGCAGGACGGCCGGTCCCGGCCCCGGTGCCCGGGACTCACACTTCGGACCCCGGTCCGTACTCACTCCGCGACCGGGTCGCGACCGTACGCGGCCGGGTCCGAACGAAAGGTCATGCCGCGATGAATCCGATCCTGGCCCTACCCCTCCTGCTCCCGCAGAGCCTGTCGGCGGACGAGAACTACGAGATCCTCCAGAGCGTGGAGCGCATCACGCCCGTGGTGCGGATCGTTCAGGCCGTCTCACCCTCCGTGGTCTTCATCGAGACGGAGAACACGAAGCGCTACACGAGCTTTCTCGGCGACTGGTACCGCACGAACAACGGGTCCGGAACCGGCGTCGTCATCCACCCGGATGGCTACATCGTCACGAACTACCACGTGGTGCGGAACGCGCAGAAGATCCGCGTGTCGTTCGAGCACAAGCCGCAGTCCTACCAGGCCGAGCTGATCTCGTTCGTCCAGTCGGAGGACCTGGCCCTGCTCAAGATCCAAGCGGGCGACCTGGACCTGGTGGCGGTCCGCATGGGCACGAGCTCCGACCTGTGGCCCGGGGAGCGCGTGATCGCCATCGGCAACCCCTACGGACAGACGCACACCGTCTCGACCGGGATCATCTCCGGCCTGCACCGTGGGGTGAGCATCCCCGACCACCAGCTCGACTTCCAGGACCTCATCCAGACGGATGCGTCGATCAACTTCGGGAACTCGGGCGGGCCGTTGCTCAACATCCGGGGGGAGATGATCGGCATCAACACCGCCATGAACCAGCAGGCCGAGAACATCGGCTTCGCCATCCCCGTCGACCGGGTGCGGGAGGTGCTGACCGACATCCTCTTCCCCCAGGCGCGCAAGAGCTGGCTGGGTTTCGAGCTCAGCCCGGACGACCGCCTGATCGTCGACTCGATCGTGGCGGGCAGCCCCGCCGCGCTCGCGGGGATCTGCGAGGGCGACCGGATCGTGCGGCTCGGGGAGCGCGCGGTCTCCTCGCAGGACGAGTTCCTCCACGCGAGCCTCGAGCTCGAGCCCCATCGGTCGGTCACCGTCGGCTTCCAGAGGGGCCGGCGCCAGAATCAGGCGACGTTCGACACCTGGGACCGCGTGGACGGCCTGCTGTTCCAGCGGCTCGGCATGACCCTGCGCGAGAAAGGTTACGGGCGCAATCACTGGCTCTTCGTGGACCGCATCAGCGACGGCGGGCCCGCGGACGAGTTGGGGCTCCAGGCGGGGGACCTCATCCCCGCCATGCGGCCCAAACTGGGGCGCCGTCCGAAGAGCTGGCGCATCCACAGCCGGACCACCCTGGCCCAGATCGTCGCTCAGCTCGAGCCCGGGGTCGAGATCGATCTCGACGTCTACAGGGACGTGAACGGCGATGCGAGGTACGACGAGGACGAGCTGTATCAGGGGACCTTGCGGGTGCGCTAGTCGCTCACGTGTTCGGGCGCGCGTCGCCCGGGCGCGGGCCCGGCGCGGGCCCGTTCGGGGCGACCGCCGAGGCCCGACGCGCGGGTCCCGACGGGACTCCACACGGACCCTTTTGCGAGTCGGGACGCACCGTATACTCATCGCCCCTACGCCCCGGGGGCACACGAGGATCGGCTTCAGGCCCACCGCCCGGCGGGTCGAAGGAAGCCTCCCCACCCTGCCATCCCCCCCTCCCTCCTCCACCTGCCGCCCCACGGGCGCCCACGGGCGCCCACGGGCGCGACGCCGATTCCCATGAAAGCCCTGATCCAGTTCTCGGAGAGGTTCGGGAACATGCTTTCCCGCGCGTTGCTCACGGTCCTCTACTACGTGGTGCTCGGGCCGTTTGCGATCTTCTATCAGATGATCGCCGACCCGTTGCACCTCCGCCGGCAGCCGTCCGGCAACTGGACCGCATGGAGCCGGGGCACCGATACCCTGGCGGCTGCGCGGAGACAAGACTGAATGAACGTCCTCGGGCTCTCGTTCTACTACCACGACTCCTCCGCCGCCCTCGTACAGGACGGCGTCCTCGTCGCCGCCGCCGAGGAGGAGCGCTTCAGCCGCAAGAAGCACGATTCGGGCTTCCCGGGCCTGGCGATCGACTTCGTCCTGAAACGAGCGGGCCTGACTGTCCACGACGCGGACTACATCGTGTTCTACGAGAAGCCGTTCGTGAAGTTCGAGCGGATGCTCCTCACCGCGATGAGCACCTTCCCGCACTCCGCGCCGGTCTTCCGTGAGTCGATGCAGCGCTGGATCTCGGACAAGCTGTGGATCAAGTCGATGATGGCGAAGAAGCTCGGGATCCCGAAGTCCAAGCTGCTCTTCGCCGACCACCACATGTCCCACGCGGCCTCCAGCTTCTACACGTCCCCGTTCGAGGAGGCGGCCATCCTCACGGTCGACGGCGCCGGCGAATGGACGACGTCGACGATGGCCGTGGGCCGGGGCAACAAGATCGAGATCATCAAGGAGCTCCGCTTCCCCCACTCGCTCGGACTCCTGTACTCGGCCTTCACGGCCTACTGCGGCTTCGAGATCAACGAGGGCGAGTACAAGCTCATGGGCATGCACCCCTACGGCAAGCCCGTGCACGTGGACAAGATCTACGAGATCATCGAAGTGGCGGAGGACGGCAGCCTCTGGCACGACATGAAGTACTTCGCGTACCACTACTCGACGAACGACACGCTCACCAAGGCGTTCGAGGACCACTTCGGCCGACCGCGCCGCGACCCGAAGCTCCAGGACCAGTCGCTCGATCCGTTCTTCTGTGACATGGCCGCCAGCATCCAACGCGTCACCGAGGAGATCCTGCTCAAGATGGTGAACCACCTCCATGAGATCACCGGCATGAAGGCCCTGTGCCTGGCCGGCGGAGTGGCGCTCAACTCGGTCGCCAACTACACGATCCTGCGCGAGGGGCCGTTCGACGACGTGTACATCCACCCCGCGCCCGGCGACGACGGTGGGTCCGTGGGCGCCGCGTACTGGGCGTACAACCACCTGCTCGATCAGCCGCGCGGGCCGGCGCTGCAGGACGCGCTGCTCGGCTCCGAGTACAGCGACGAAGAGGTCCAGGCGTTCCTGGAGAAGCACGAGATCCCCTACGAGAAGATCGAGGACGACGAGGAGTTCTACCAGTTCGCCGCGCAGTCGCTCGCGGACGGCCAGGTGTGCGGCTGGTTCCGCGGGAGGTTCGAGTGGGGTCCGCGCGCGCTCGGTGCGCGCTCGATCATCGCCGATCCGCGCAAGCCCGAGATGAAGGAGAAGCTGAACGAGAAGATCAAGTTTCGCGAAGCCTTCCGCCCATTCGCGCCCTCCGTCACGGAGGAACGCGCGAACGAGTTCTTCGATATTCCGGAAGCCGAACGGCACCTGCCCGCGCGCTTCATGCTGTACGTCGCTCCCGTGCGCGAAGAGAAGCGTTCCGTCCTACCGGCGATCACCCACGAGGACGGGTCGGGGCGGTTGCAGACCGTCTACGAGGCGACGAACCCCGGCTACCACAGGATGATCACCGTCTTCGGCGAGCTCACCGACGTGCCCGTCGTCATGAACACCTCGTTCAACCTCAAGGGCGAGCCGATCGTGGAGTCGCCGGCCCATGCGTTCAACACGTTCAGCCTCTCGGGCATGGACCTGCTCTTCCTCAACAACTACATCGTCAAGGCCGACGCCAAGAAGAAGATCGCCGACACGGTCTTCCACCTGCGTCACGAGGGTGACTCCGTCACGCAGATGGTGAGCTGAGGACGCGCGGCATGAAGGCTCTCAACATCCTCCTGTCCGTCATCGTCAGTCTGCTCCTGTGCGTCCTCGTGCTCG
>SMVB01449156.1_pt1 | contig 32435 bp, 31 predicted proteins | sample 2456461 | NCBI WGS metagenome assembly SMVB01 (sample SAMN11095934, study PRJNA526329) | marine sediment metagenome | biome: Marine sediment; feature: Surficial sediment; material: Deep marine sediment; isolation source: Hadal surficial sediment | place: Pacific Ocean | collected 2014-05 | depth... | reverse complement strand
CCCGAGATATAGGCGGCGGCCGGACTGCAGAGAAAGAGTACGGCGTTCGCGATATCCGCCGGCGACCCGACATAGCCGAGAGGGCAGCGCGCATCGCGTTCATCGCCACTTCCGATCCTCTCCATCCCTTCGGTCCCACCGATCGCACCGGGGGCCAACGCGTTCACCCGCACGCCGTAGGGCCCGAACTCGACCGCGCAGGTTCGCGTCAACGAATCGACGCCCGTCTTCGCGGCTGCGACATGTGCCTGGTAGGCGACACCCATGCGTTCGAAGGGCGCGGTGATATTCACGATGTGCCCGCCGGCCTGCTTGAGCGCGCGCTCGAAGGCCGCCTTCGTCACGTGATAGGTCCCGCGCAGATCGATATCGACGACGGCCTTGAAGCCGTTGTAGGAGAGGCCCTCGATCGGCGCCGCGAAGTTGCCGGCGGCATTGTTGATCACGATATCGAGCCGATTCCAACGTTCGAGGATCGCTTCGATCACGGCCTCGACCTGTTCGGGCTCGCGCACATCACAGGGCACCCACATCGCTTCGATGCCGTCCTCTCGCAGTTCCTTGACCGCCGCTTCGAGGACTTCCGTGCGCCGGCTCGCGATACAGATCTTGGCGCCATGCTCTCCGAGGGCTTGCGCGATCCCGCGTCCGATTCCCGTGCCACCGCCGGTGATCAACGCCACACGCCCCTCACACAGATCCGCTCGAAAATCGCTCATCATCGCTCCTCCTCGACCCGCAGGGCAGGCTTTCGAGCATAGGGGACCCGGGGCCTGCCATGGCACGCGAAGTCCAACTTCGAGGCGTCCCGCCACCCCGAAACATCTCTATAATGCGATTCCCTCTTACCCTCGCACCCGGCCGGCAGGTCGAGAAGGAATCAGCCATGGCGGATCTGGTGACGATCGATATCCGGGATCACGTCGCCGACGTGAGACTCAATCGGCCCGACAAGATGAACGCGGTAAATCATGAGATGTGGATCGCGATCGGCGAGGCGGGCGAAGCGCTCATCGACAACCGCGAGGTGCGTGCGGTCGTGCTCTCGGGAAACGGCCGTGGCTTCTGTGCCGGACTCGACATGGCAAGCTTCCAGGGCATGGCGGATCAGAGCGGCGATTCGCCCGACCAGGGAAATCGCCTGAAGAGCCTGGGCGATCGACCCGAGAACTTCTTCCAGCGCGCCGCGATCGTCTGGAAGCGGGTTCCCGTGCCAGTGATCGGCGCGATCCACGGCGTCGCCTACGGCGCGGGCGCTCAGATCGCCCTGGGTACCGATATCCGGATCGCCGCACCGGACATGCGCTTCTCGATACTCGAAATCAAGTGGGGTCTGATCCCCGACGTCGGCATCACGCAAACACTCCGTAATATCGTGTCTCTCGACGTCGCCAAGGAGCTGACCTTTACCGGGCGAATCCTCGACGGCCCGGCCGCCAAGGAGCTCGGTCTCGTCACGCACGTTTCGGAGAACCCGCTCGCCCAGGCGCTCGAGCTGGCAAGCGAGATCGCGAGCAAATCCCCCGATGCGATCCGCTCGGGCAAGCGGCTTCTCGACGAAGCCTGGTTCGCGGATGAACGAACGGGCCTGGAACTCGAAGCCCGGCTCCAGAGCAAGCTGCTCGGCAGCCCGAATCAGATCGAATCGATCAAGGCCAACTTCGAAAAGCGCATCCCGGACTTCCAGCTGCCCGAGCCCCAGAAGGGTTAGTCGCCCGCCCCCACCAGTTCGGCCATCAGCTCGAAGCCCTCTTCCTGCTCGGACCGCACGGTGACCCCCGTGTAGGGCATGTCTTCCCAGAGTGCCCGCCAGCGCTTCTTGATGCGCGCGACGTCCCCGAAGAGACCGCCCTCGTCGACATATTCGTCGGGGACGGCTGCAATCGCCTCCTCGCGCTTGCCGGCCTGGAAGAGTTCTTGAATCCGGTCCGCGGCTTCGCCCCATCCTTCGCGATGCATCCGCTTGTTGTGGAAGTTGAGTTTCGGATGTCCCATCCCGCCGACGTAGAGCGCGATGAACGGTTTGCTGGCCTGGAGTGCGCCCTTCACATCGTTCGTGATCGAAACCGACACGCCTCCCTGAATCTCGAAATCGTCATAGCCCTTGCCATTCCCCGCGCGCGCGAATCCCTCCTCGAACCAGGACTTGAACAGTTCGACGTTGCCCCGACGCATCCCGAACGCGAGCCAACCGTCCGCCAACTCGGCGGTCATCTTGACCATCTCCGGTGCGCCGGTCCCGAGCCAGATCGCCGGTTTCTTGTCGTAGTGAAGAATCGACTTGAGCGGCTTGCCCATTCCGGAGGATCCGGGACCGTCATAGGGCAAGCGGATCTCGGGTCCAGCGTGTTCGACGGGCCCCTCACGCGCAAAGATCTTCTTCATGATCGTGACATAGTCGCGCAGCCGGTTCTTCGGATTGCCCCAGGGCGTCCCGTACCAGCCTTCTACGATCTGGGGCCCCGAGAGCCCGAGCCCCCCGATCACCCGACCGCCTCCCGCCAGATGGTCGACCGTCCCGAGCGACATCGCCGTCATCGTAGGCGTCCGCGCGCCGATCTGGATCACCCCCGTGCCGAGCCGAATCTTCTTGGTATGCGCGGCGATATAGGCGAGCGGCGTGATCGCGTCGGAACCGTAGGCCTCGGCGGTCCAGACCGAGTCGTAGCCGAGCTTCTCGAGCCGCTTGATCCGCTCGATCGGAATCTCGACGGACTTTCCTGCATATTCGACGGCGCAGCCAAGCTTCATGAAGATCGTCCCTTGCTAGATTATTGGACTCGGATCATACGGAATCTACCCGGGGCCGGAGAGCGCTCTTTCCGGGACCGCGTCGGTGGGAGACGGCATTCATGTCAGATCAATCTGCGTCCAAGGCCCATCCACATTTCGGTCGCGGCGGCTCCCGGCTGCTCGCTCTGCTGGTCCTGTTCACGCTCTCCGGGGGTTGCGATGCGACGCCCCCCTCCCGCTCCGACCCGCGTTCGAGTCCGGGGGAGCGGACGATCCAGCTGGGCCCGCGCCCCTTCTACCTGAAGGACCAGATGGCTGCGGGCGCGCTTCGCGACCGACTCGAGTCCTGTAGCGAAGGACCCTTCCGCGCGACACGTTTTTCGATTGGCCACCGCGGCGCCCCCCTTCAGTTTCCCGAGAATACGCGCGAGTCCTACGTCGCCGCAGCGCGCATGGGGGCAGGAGCGATCGAATGTGATGCGACCTTCACGGCGGATCGAAAGCTGGTCTGCCGCCATTCGCAATGTGATCTCGCCACGACGACCAACATCCTCGAGACCTCGCTCGCCGCGCGATGCAGCGAACCATTCCACCCGGCGACTTTCGAATTCCAATCCGAATCCGAATCCGATTCACCGCAATTGCTTCAACCCGCCGGGGCGCGCTGTTGCACCAGTGACCTCACGCTCGAGGAGTTCCGCCGGCTCGAAGGCCGGATGGATGCCGCCAATCCCCAGGCGACGACGGCGGCTGAATATGTCGACGCAACGCCCGTCTGGCGCACCGATCTCTACTCGAATGGCGGAACCCTGATGACCCATCGCGAGAGTCTGGAACTCTTTCGCGAGCTCGGCGTGGCGATGGTGCCGGAGCTGAAGGCGCCGGAGGTCGCGATGCCCTTCGATGGGGACTACAGCCAGCACGCCTACGCGAAACAGCTCCTCGACGATTTCCAGGAAGCGGGCGTACCCCCCGAGGACGTAACCCTCCAATCCTTCGACGCTGAGGATATTCGTTTCTGGCTCGGGGTCGCCCCCGCCTATGGCGCCCGCGCGATCTGGCTCGTCGAACCCTCACCCGAGATTCCGCCACCCTCCGAGGCCGAATTCGCCGCGCTCTTCGAGGAGGGCTTCCGCACGATCGCCCCGCCCATTTCGACGCTGCTTCGCCTCGACGAAAACGGGGCGTTTCGGGCCACCGCGTATGCAAAGCGCGCGCGCGCCGCGGGCCTCGAGATCGTTGCGTGGACCCTCGAACGTTCGGGACGGATCCGAGACGGGCGAGTCGAAGGGAGCGCGAAAGACTTCTATCTCGGACCTCTGCTGCCGGGCCTCGTCGATGACGGCGACGTATTTCGGGTCATCGACGCCCTCGTCCATGAAGTCGGGATCCGCGCCCTCTTCTCGGATTGGCCCGCGACGACGACCTACTACGCCAACTGCTTCGGGCTCGAGTAAGCGGGTCGGCATGTCCCACGAGACGAACAAGACGAATGAACAGACCACCCCGCCGCCATTCTTTACGCGCTACGGGTTTTCCCGAACGAACGAAAGCGACGTCGAACTCACGATCGACCCCTATCCCGAGATCTGCGTCGGCGGCGCGCTGCGGGCGACCGTCGTCGCCTCGGCGATCGACCTCGTCGGCGGATTCCATACCCGGAAGATCGCCGGGACCGACGCCACCTTTACGAGCGATCTCTCCCTTCGTATCCCCTGTCCCGGCATGCCGGTTCGGATCGAGACGCGCGGAACACGGCTGCGTTCTGGTCGGCGACTCGTCTCGACGAGCGTCACCCTCGAAGCCGATGGTGCGCCCTATGCGTTTGGTACGACCACATTCTCGCGCATCGGTCGTCGCCCGGAGGAAGCGCCCGACCTCGCCGCGCTCTCGACTCCCCTCGTCATCGAGCGTCATCCCCTCGAACGGTCACTCGACGAAGAGGTCGGAATCGAGCGGGTCGACGCGGCGAGCGGCCTCGTCCGGCTGACTCTGCGACCGGCACTGCTCAACCCCGAGGGCGTCATGCAGGGCGCTCTCGTCGCGCTCGTCGTCGAATGCGCCGCCCTCGCCCTCGCCGATACGGGTCTTGCCCGGCCGCAGGTCGTGACCGAGCTCGACCTGCGTTACCTCGCCTCGGCTTCTGTCGGTCCCGTCGAGAGCCAGGCGCTCTGGATCGGGGCGCCCGCGGATCGGATGATCCGGGTCGAGCTGCGCGACTCCGGAAGGGCGCAGCGATTGACGACCGCTGCGCTGGTGCGCGTCGCGGATGCACCCGGCTGAGCGGGTTCGCCTGCGGACCGATCTCGCCGCTATCGTGTCCCGATGGACGTCAATCGCGAGATCCAAACGAATCTGAGCGGCCACACGATCATCGTCACCGGAGGAACCCGAGGCATCGGCCTCGGCATCGTCCGCGTCCTCGCCCGCGCCGGCGCAGAATTGGTGGTGACCGGCCGCAAACCCGAGCGCCTCGAACGGATCGCCGAGGAATTGCGCGCGGCGGGGGTGCCCCATCGCACGCTGCAAGCCGATGTCGCAAAGCCTGAGACGAGTCAGGCCGTCGCCCGCGCGACGCTCGATGCCTTTGGAAAGATCGATGGTCTCGTGGCCAACGCGCAGTCGTTTCGTCCCGTGACGCAGCTCGAGGACGTGACGGAATCAGACTTCGATCTCGTACTCGCAACCGGTCCGAAGGGAACGCTCTTCCTGATGCAGGCGGTCCTGCCCGCCATGCGCGAGCGAGGTCGCGGCCGAATCGTCACGTTCGGTTCCTCTATGGGGAATACCGGCGTTCCGGGCTACGGGCCCTATTCCGCGGCCAAGGAAGCCGTCCGCTCGCTCACGCGAACGGCCGCCCGCGAGTGGGGCCCATACGGCATCACGGTCAACTGCGTCTGTCCGGCCTCCGTCGCCCACCGCATGCCCGTCGCGGACGAGGGCAGCGAACGCGCGAAGGCCTTCGCCGAAATGTACGCGGACCATCCCCTCGGACGCGACGGCGATCCCGAACAGGACATCGCGCCCGCCGTCACCTTCCTGCTCTCCGATGCCAGCCAATACCTCACCGGTCAAACCTTCATGGTGGATGGTGGCGGAACCATGCGCGCCTGATTTTCTGCACCCCTCGAATATCCGTCCCCGACTCGCCGTCGAAAGGAAATCCCCTGTCCCTGAAACTCTCCTCCGCAAAGGGCGACTCCCCCGAAGTCGAGGCGTGGAAGCGTTTCTGCCAACGCGTCGAAGCGCTCGGTGAGCGGATCCTCGAAGACGATTTTCCGAACGAGAGTGCGGACCGCGTCGAGGGCATCGCCCACCTCGCGGACCAGGTCTCCTGCTGGCTCGCCTGGGCGATCCCCCATGCGGACACCACGGCGCCCTTCTTCCATCGCTCGAATGATCTGGCCAGCCAATGGGGGGGGCCCAATCAGGACAACGCCTATCACCACGCGCAAATCGATCCGAAACGCCGCTACCGCGTCCGCGGCAAGATGCACAGCTGTGAACATTTCGTCATCACGCTTCGGGTCGGCTTCATGCACATGAAGGAATGGGGGACGAGGGCGGCGATCTCGTCCGTCGACCGCGGGATCGAGGCGGGGGACGATTTCGAGATCCTCTTCGGGGGCGATGGGACCGACCCCGATTTTTTCCCGATCCCGGAGGACGTCACGACACTCTCCCTGCGTGAGTACTACGTCGATTGGCAACCCGCCGAGCCCGCCGTCATGACCATCGAATGTCTCGACGATCTCCCGGCGCCCGAGCGCCCGCAGGCCGAGACCCTGGCGCGCCAGCTCGACCACGCGCTCGAGCAGGTCGAGCGTTCCCTGTTCGGCTGGAACGACTACATGAAGGAGCATCGGGCGAAGGCAACCGACAACGAATTCGCAGCCCAACAGACGGTGGCCAAGGGACTCAGCGATGCCCGTTATGCATTCCTCTTCTGGAACCTGGCACCCGACGAAGCGCTCGTGATCGAAACGGACGTCCCAAAGGCCCGCTATTGGGGTCTTCAACTCGCCACCCTCGGCTGGTTTGAACAGGTCGACCCGATCCATCGCATCACATCCATCAATCAACATCAGGCCATCCCGAGCCGTGACGGCCTGGTTCGCTTCGTGCTCGCCCACTCGGATCCCGGCGTCCCTAATTGGCTCGATACCGGCCAACATCACGACGGCCTGCTGACCTATCGATGGTTCTGGCCCGAGAGCGATCCGACCCCGACCGCACGGGTCATTCCTTTGACAGCCGTTCGCGATGCGCTGCCCGCGGATACGCCATCGATCGACGCAGCCGCACGGCGGGCGGAGATTCGCGCACGCAAGGCCCACCTCGCATGGCGATTCCGAACTTGATCCGAATCGAACGCGATTCGACCGCGGGTCCGCCCAAATGAGCTGGACGCCGGGCGAGCGGCCGGAATGGGTGCGCGCGATCAACGCGGGCGAGATCGCGCCGATCGCGGAGGAGGCGGCGCTTCCGCTCAGCCTCGACGCGCTCGTCGCCGAAGCCGCCGCACGCCAGGGCCGCGCCGACACGTTGACACTCCGAAAAGCGGGCAATAGCCATCGCGCTTTCGATCACCCCGACTTCCCGGCCGAGCCCGCCTTCGAGGCCCTCCAGCGTTTCCTCGTCGCGCTCGAGCAGGAAGCGCAGCTGACGCCGATGGGCCGCTTCATGACGCGACGCTTCCTGCTGCGCCTGCTCGAGGTTCGCCTGCAGTTGATGGCCTATCTCGAACAGGACCCGGGCGTGCAGGAAGAGCGGATCGAGGCGCCGCTCTTCGTGGCAGGGGCCCCGCGCACCGGAACGACGATTCTCCACACGCTCCTCGCGGCGGATGCCCGTCACCGCGTTCCGGAGGGCTGGGAGCTCCTACGCCCGGTCCCGCCCCCCTCGCCGGACCCGATCGAATTCGCGAAGGACCCGCGGATCGCGCTGGCCGACCGCGAGCTCGTTCGACCCCAGACCGTCGTGAGTGGGCTGCTTTCGATTCACGAATACGGCGGTCGAAAACCCAAGGAATGCCTCTCCGCGATGTCCTTTGCCTTTCGATCCGAGGAATTCACGGCCCGCTATGCGGTCCCGAGCTTCGAGCACTGGCTCGAAGCGTCGGACATGCGCCCCGCCTATCGGATGCACCGACTCGTTCTCCAGATCCTTCAGCGCCGCCACGCGCAGACGACCTGGGTGCTGAAATCCCCCGTCCACCTGCACGCTCTGCCGACGCTCTTCGAGACCTATCCCGACGCGCGTGTCGCCCTCACCCATCGCGATCCGCTGACCCTGCTGGCCTCGCTCACGAGCCTGATCGCCAATCTGCGCTGGGCGCATAGCGACTCGGTCGATGTGGCATCGATTGCCGCATCCCATGTCCGTCGCTACCGCGCGAGCTTCGAGCGCCTCGTCGACTGGACCGACACGGGCAAGCTGCCCGCGGATCAGATCCATCACAGCCATTTCGCAGACTTCCGGGAGGCACCCATCGAGACGGTCCAGGAACTCTATACGCGCTTCGGGATCGGTTGGTCGAACGCGGCCGAGGCCGCGATGCGTGCAGCGCTCGAAGCCCATCCCTCGGACCGGCACGGCGAACACGTCTATTCCCGAGAGGACCTGGGGGCCGACCCCGACGCCCTGCGTCGAGATTTCGCGCGCTATCAGGCACGCTTCGACGTGCCCTCGGACGTTTGATCCGGTCGCGCGGACAGCGGAGCGATTCTACGCCACCCTCCTCGGATGAATTCTCGGCTGCTTCGATTCGGTCTCTTTGCACTCGTCGGACTCGCCACCCTACTCCTTGTCTTTCTACTCGTCTTCGTCGTCATTCCCGGACTGGGTCGCGTCGAGGATCCCGGCCTGGACCCCGCCTTCGACGCCAAGAGTGCCACTCCGCTGCCCACTCGATCCCGGATCCCCGCGAATCCAGAGCGGAACGCGTGGTTCGGGGACCTCCACGTCCACACGAGCTATTCGACGGACGCCTTCATCTTCGGGGTCCGCGCGCTGCCGGATGACGCCTACCACTTCGCCAAGGGCGGCACGATCGAACACGGCGCGGGCTATCCGATCAGCCTCTCGAAGCCACTCGACTTTCTCGCCGTCACGGACCACGCGGAATTCCTGGGAACCGCGCGCGTGGCAAAGGCCGATATCCCTTCGCTCCGACGCCCACTGCGCGACATCCTGAAGACCGGAAATCGACTCGCATACTCGATCTACTGGGCGGAGAGCGTCGCCCTGATGACCGGAGGCGGCTTCGAGGCCTTCGAAGCGAACCCGGCCGCCAGCCGTGCGGCCTGGGAGGACACCATCGCCTCCGCCAATCGCCACGATGATCCCGGCGTCTTCACCGCCTTCATCGGATACGAGTGGAGCAGCCTCGGCATCCACCGCAACGTCGTCTACGGGTCGCAAAGGGTCCCCGATCGCCCGTACAGCTCGCTTGATTCCGGCCGCCCGCAGGATCTCTGGAAAGCGCTCGAAGCCCAGAACGCCGCGGGCCAATCCGTGATCGCCATTCCGCATAACATGAACGAGAGCGGCGGGCGGATGTACCCGAGCCAATCGATCGAGGATCTCGTGTGGAGCGAAGCGAACGCGATGCGCCGTCGGCGAATCGAACCCGTCAGCGAGATCTATCAGATCAAGGGCTCCTCCGAAGCCCACCCCACCCTCTCTCCCGATGATCCCTTCGCCGACTTCGAGATCATCGACCTTCCCGTCTATCGCGGGGCCAAGGGCGGACCCGCAGGATCGTATTCCCGGGATGCCCTCCGTATGGGTCTCGAACTCTCGATGCGCGACGGCTGGAACCCCTACGTGTTCGGCGTGATCGGGAGTACCGACAGCCACAATGCGAGTTCCCCGGTCGAGGAGGACCGCCACCACGGCAAGCTCCCCATCCTCGATGGCAGCGCCGGAATCCGGTCCGCTGAGATGCTGCTGATTCCGAGTTCCGAAACCCCCGGTGCAACCTGGGGGGGTGGCGGCCTGGCGGGCATCTGGGCCGAGGAGAATACACGCGCCTCCCTGTTTGCCGCCCTAAAGCGCCGCGAGACCTTCGCCACGTCGGGACCCCGCATCCGTGTCCGCTTTTTCGGCGGATGGGATTTCGCCCCTTCGATCCTCTCGAGTCCAAACGTCTTGCGCATCGCCTATCGCGAGGGCGTCCCGATGGGCGGCGACCTGCCGACCCGCAGCGGCAGCGCACCGACCTTCGTCCTGTGGGCCGACAAAGATCCGTCGGCCGCCCACCTCGATCGACTCCAGATCATCAAGGGCAGCCTCGACGCCGAGGGCCAGAGCTACGAGCGGATCTATGACGTCGCGGCTTCCGGCGATCGGATGCGCGAGAAGCAGTCGGGACTCTTCGAGTCGGTCGGCAACACCGTCGACATCCCGAACGCGCGCTATACGAACACGATCGGCGCCCGCCACCTCGAAGCGGTCTGGACCGACCCGGATTTCGATCCCGAACGCGACGCCTTCTATTACGTCCGGGTCCTCGAGATCCCCACACCCCGGATGTCGACCTACGACGCCCGGACGCTGGGTATCGAGGCACCCGAACCCGCGACCCTCCAGGAGCGTGCGGCCACGTCGGCGATCTGGTACGCGGCGCCGCGTTAGCCCTCAAAGTCGGACAGCGTATCTCGAGGGCGATGCTCTCAGTCCTTGCGGTACGCTCCCGATCCGGCCGACGCGTTGGACGGGGACACGCTCGACCCTCTGCGAGCGGCCGACCGAGACCGACCGAATCCGGAGACGACGTGGAGACGCGGACGGTTTGATCCAGTATCTGACCGAGCACTGGAATACCTGGCACGCCTACAATGTCCTCTTCAACAATTTCGACCTGGAACCGGCCCACCCGACCCGCTCCGCCTCCGACTGAATGAAAGGCCCGTCAGCCATGGAACTCGACATCATCGCGCACCCCGGAAATCTCAAGGAATCCCAGGAACACGCCCAACAGGTCGAAGCCGCCGGTTTCGGCTCCATCTGGTGGACCGACTCCGGACGCTCCGCCTATCTTGCCGCGACCGCCTCGGCACTCGGAACCGAGCGCCTGCAGATCGGGACCGGGATTGCCGTCGCCTTCCCGCGTAGCCCGATGGTCACCGCAGGCATCGCCTGGGAACTCGCCGCCTCGACGGGCGGTCGATTCGTCCTGGGTCTCGGCAGCCAGGTCAAGGCCCACATCGAACGCCGCTACAGCGCCGAGTTCGCCCCACCCGGCCCACGCATGAAGGAATACGTCGAGAGTGTGAAAGCCATCTTTCGCGCCTTCGCGGGCGTCGAGAAACTCTCCTACGAGGGCAAATACTACAACTTCTCGCTTCTGCCCGCGGCCTGGAGCCCCGGCCCGATCGAGGTCGATGCACCACCGGTCTATATCTCGGCTGTCCTTCCCTATATGAGTCGACTCGTCGGCGAAATCGCCGACGGCATCCACATCCATCCCTTCCATTCCCCGGAGTACGTGAAGGACGTCCAGTGCAAGGCCATCGAGGAGGGACTCGCCCGCTCCGGCCGTTCGCTCGACGCGATCACGTTTTCGTGTCCGATCATGACGGCCGTCGGCGACACGGACGAGGAACTCTCGCGCACGCGGGAACATGCGCGCACGATGGTCGCGTTCTACGGCTCGACCCGAACCTACTCCCCGATCTTCGAACACCACGGATACGATGGTTTGTCGGAGGAGTTGCACGGGTTGCAGAAACGCGGCGATATCCCGGGCATGCAGGCGCTCATCACCGATGAGATCCTCGACCACTACATCATCACATCGAACTGGAACGACCTCGGCGGAAAACTCGTCGAGCGCTACCGCGGCCTCGCACCGAAGGTGCGCGTCACCTCCTATACCGCCGCCGACAACTGGAGTGACCCGGCCTGGCGCGAGAAGTGGTCGCAGGTGACGAAGCAGATGCGCGCCGCGGGCTAGCGGAGATCAGCCGGGGTTCGCGAGGATCAGAATCCTGCAAACTCCCGGAGCGCCGCGCGGCTTTCCAGGTCTTCGATCGCAGCCGAAGCCCGCTCCAGAAAAGCGGCGGCGAAGCGCTTGCGACGGTCCGTTACGTCCTCCGGGAAGGTCACGATCTGACACGCGGCCGGCGCCAGGTAGGACGCCTGAATGCGATGTGTCTTCCACGCCTCGTCGAAGGAGATCGCGGAACCGCCGAGCGCACTTCGAATCTCCAGGTAGTGCCGGATGAGTTCGCGCTCGTGCCCGCGGCGATCCTCGACCGACAGGCACATATTCAAGAAGTAGCTGAGGTCGCGGAGCGGCGTACTCACGACGACGAGTCCCCAGTCGAGAAAACCGGTGACCCCGTGGTCGTCGAACAGGTTTCCGATGTGCGTGTCCCCGTGGATGACGGTCTGCGGACCCTCGTGCCAGAGTGCCTGGAGCGCATCCGGCCTCTCGATGTAGAGCGCCGACATTTCCGCGAAAGCGTCGCTCAGCTTGTCACGATGGTGATCGAGGCCCTCCTGGAGCCGCACCGTTCCGTAGTCGCTCGGCGGATCGGGCCCCGAAACCCAGCCCGCTTCCCTGCGACGCGTGCCGGGATCCTCGAAGCGCACATGCATCGCCGCCAGATCTTCGAGCGCCTTGGCTGCGGCATCCGGCGTCGGACTCTCGGGACCGGTCGAGACGGTGCAACCCGATTCATTCAGGTCTTCGAGCAGCAGGATGAACGCCCCGCCCTCGTCCTCCTCGTAACGGACGACGTGTGCGCGGGGCACGCGCAGGGCGAGCTCCGGCGCGAGCCTCTCGTAGAATTTCGCTTCGCGTAGACCCATCTGGGTCTGGGCGATCAACACCCGACGCGTGGGATCCATCGGGAGAAGCTTGCAGAAGAGCGACTCCGGGGCTCCCGCGTGCGCGGCACCGTCACGCGCATAACGTACACGGAGCCACGCGTGCGAGTTCGTCACCTCGGCGCGGTCCACGATCTCGACGGACTCGACCTGCGCGCCGGGATGGCGGTCCGCGAGGGCGGCGGAAAGCCAGCTTGCGTCGATCGCTTCGGAACTCGCGGGAATGAACGCCATCCGCTCAGTTCCCGCTCTTCACGCGACCGAGGATCTCGTCTGCGCCCATCGAACCGAGATGCGGCCCCGCCTGCAGATCCCCGAGCGTCCGAATCACCGAACGCCCTCCCCGCGCCTCGATCGCCGTATGAACCGCCCGTTTGTTGACCGCGAGCACCGCCGAAGCCGTGCCCGCCATCCGTTCCGCGATCGCCAGCACCCTCTCTTCGAGTTCCGCTGCAGGGAAGGCCTGGTTGATGATTCCGGCGGCGACCGCCTCGACCCCATTGAACTCGCGCCCCGCGACCTGAAGCTCCATCGCCACCCGGGGCGACAGATGGGTCGGGAACCAATCGAAATCGGGCAGCGCAAAGCGTGTCACGGGATGCGAGAAGCGAGCATCTTCCGCCCCGTAGGCGAGGTCGCAGGCGCCCACCAATTCGAGTCCGCCCGCCATCGCGTAACCATGAACCTGCGCGATCACGGGCTTGTAGAGATCCCAGATCGAAGTCCAGCCGGCCGTCACGTGACGGGCCCACCTCATCCCCACTTCCGAGGTCCAGTAGGGCTGATTCGAACCCAGATCCGAACCCAGGTCGTAGCCGGACGAAAAAGCCTTGCCCGCACCCCGGATGATCGTCACGCGAATCGCATCATCCCGGTCGGCGGCCTGCAATCCCTCGAGCAGCTCGCCCCGGAGCTGGTTCGACAACGCATTCCGTTTTTCGGGACGGTTCAGGGTCAAGCGGCGAACTCCGGGAATCGGGTTGTCGATTTCGACGGTGGCGGTAGTGGCGGTGGCGGTGTCGGTGTCGGTGTCGACGGCGGCATCGGCCATGACGGGTCCTCGCGTAACGGGGTTCGGAATTAGGCTCGGGGCCCGGCGATTGTGGCCCCCGCGATCGACTCTAGCCCGCCCCTCCCAGAGGTCCCAGTCGGATCTTGCGCCGAGCGAGCGGCGGACAGACGAACGGGCATTGCTACACGATCAGCGCGCCGGCCGTGACGTGCAGTTCGATGCCCGTGACGTTGCGCGCGCGATCGGAACCGAGGTAGAGACAGGCCTCGGCAATATCCTCGGGATCCACGTGACGCTTGAGCTCGGTCGTCGATGCCATCTGGCGACTCATCTCCTCGCCGGTCTTCCCCGTCCCCTGCCCCATCTCTTCGAAGAGTCGCGTCAGTCCGACGCCCGTCGTAAAGCCCGGGGTCACGATGTTGACGCGAATATTCTCACGTCCCATCTCTCTCGCCATCGTTTTCGACATCGCGATCATGGCCAACTTGGTCGAGCTGTATTCCGCGTTCTTCGCCATCACGGCCGTCGTGCTCAGCGTGCCGATATTGATGATCGAACCACCTCCCGTCTCGACCATCTTCTTCGCGGTCTCGCCACACAGCTGCATGGTCCCGACCACGTTCAGCTGCACCGATTGGCTGTAGCTCGACCAATCGAAGTCGACGACGCGTTGGCGCAGAAATTTCGAAGTCGCAACATTGACGAGCACGTCGACGCGACCGAGTTCCGCGACGGTCCGCTCGACGAGCGCCGTGCACGCGGCGGGGTCCGTGATGTCACAGGGAACGGCCAGCACGCGACGACCCGTTTCCGCGGCAATCTCCTGCGCGAGGGCTGCGAGGGGTTCGTGGCGACGGGCCGCGACGACAACGTCCGCGCCGTCCCGCGCGAAGGCCAATGCGGTCGCGCGACCGATCCCCGGGCCGGCTCCGCTCACGATCCCCACCTTGTCTCTCAGCGTGCGGTCCAAACTCTGCTCCCTCGCGCGATCCAGTCTGCCATCCCCGTCCCTTCGGATTCCTCGCGGCCATTCGAGAATCGCCCTGCACCGTCGAACACGCCCGGCGATCCAACGAGCCAAAACGCGGCCCTCGGGGCGCGCGGCGAGCCTAGCCAAATCCGCGCACGCCGGTGTCCGGCGCGGGAGCGCGTTAGACTCGGCCACGCGCTGCCCCGCCCGGCCCAGTAGATCGGAAACCACCCTGAGTACGTCTGCCTCGACCCCGGATACATTGTCCGCCGCAACCCCGAACGCAGCCTCGAGTTCTCTGCCCGCTTCCGGATCGGCCACCGGCGATCCGGCAACCGCGTTCGCGGAGGAGGCCGCCCGGCGGCGTCCACGAGGAAAGAACTTGCAACCGCTTCGCGGGTTGCTTCCGTTCGTCATGCGCTACAAGGCAGTCGTGCTCGCGGCATTCCTCGCGCTGGTCGCCTCGACCTCGGTGATGCTCTTGGTGCCGCTGAGTGTACGAAGCGTGATCGACGAGGGCTTCTCGACCGAGAACGCCGCCGTCATCGATCGCTATTTCCTGGCGCTGATGGGCATCGCCCTGTTGATGGGAATCACGAGCTCGCTGCGCTTCTTCCTCGTCTCGTGGATCGGCGAGCGGGTCGTGACGGATCTGCGTGCGGCGGTCTTCGACCAAATCGTCGGCCAGAGCCCCGCCTTCTTCGAAAAGAACCACACCGCTGAAATCCAGTCGCGTCTGACGGCGGACACCACGCTCATCAAGACCGTCGTCGGGTCGACGGCGTCGATCGCCCTGCGCAACGCCTTCACGCTCGTCGGTGCCATCTCGATGTTGATCTACACGAGCGCCAAATTATCGGCGCTCGTCCTGCTCGCCATCCCGGCGATCGCGTTTCCGCTGCTCATCTTCGGCCGGCTCGTCCGACGCCTCTCGCGCAAGAGCCAGGACACCCTCGCCGACACGAACGTCTTCGCCGGTGAAGCGCTTTCGTTCATCCAGACGGTCCAGGCCTTCACCCACGAGAGCGCAGACCGCCAACGCTATCGCGACGTCGTCGAAATCGCCTTCCGTGCGGCCCGCGAACGTTTGATCGCCCGCGCCACCTTGACCGCCCTCGTCATCTTCCTCGTCTTCGGGTTCATCGCCGGCATCCTCTGGGTCGGTGCGCAGGGCGTGCTCGAAGGCACGATGAGTGGCGGACTGCTCAGCCAGTTCGTGTTGTACGCGGTCTTCTGCGCGATGAGCATGGCCGCGCTGACGGAGGTATGGGGGGATCTACAGCTTGCCGCCGGGGCCTCGGAGCGGCTCTTCGAACTGTTGCAGATCGAGCCGGAAATCGATCGCCCCGCCCACCCGAAAGCACTCCCCGAACCCAGCGAGGGCCTCGTCTGCTTCGAAGGCGTCGAATTCGCCTATCCCACGCGCCCCGGGATCAGGGCACTCGACAATTTCTCTTTCACGGCCGCCGCGGGCGAGACGGTCGCGATCGTCGGCCCCTCCGGTGCCGGCAAGAGTACCGTCCTGCGCCTGCTCCTCCGTTTCTACGACCCGATCGGTGGGCGCGTCTGCGTCGATGGCATCGATCTACGCGATGCCGACCCGACCGAAGTGCGTCGCCGCATTGCGATCGTGCCTCAGGAGACCGCAATCTTCACCGAGAGCCTGCGCGAAAACATCCGCTATGGCCGTCCGGATGCGACGGACGCGGAGGTCCAGCAGGCTGGCGAGATCGCCCTGGTCGACGAATTCGTGCGCGATCTGCCCCGAGGCTACGACACGCTGCTCGGAGAAAACGGCATGACGCTTTCCGGTGGTCAGCGCCAGCGTGTCGCAATCGCCCGCGCCGTCCTCAAGAACGCGCCGATCCTGCTGCTCGACGAAGCGACGAGCTCCCTCGATTCTCAAAGCGAGCGCCTCGTCCAACAAGCCCTCGAACGCTTGAAGGCCGGCCGCACGACCATCGTGATCGCCCATCGACTCGCCACCGTCCGGGGCGCCGACCGCATCCTCGTCGTCGACGGTGGGCGCATCGTCGCAAAGGGCTCCCACGACGAACTCGTGCGCGAGGGCGGACTCTACGCCGACCTCGCCCGCATGCAGATCGACGGGCAGATCGACGCGGCGGCGAGCTGATACACGCCCCGGGTCCGCACGCGCCTCCTGGTCACCCGGGGCGGGGCGAGGAGCCGGCTCGGCCGAAGCCGCGCAGACACCTAGAAGATCCAGCCCGCCGAGCCCTCTTCCGGCACTTCATGGACCCAGTGGAACTCGAAGCCGTGCTTGACGGCATAGATCCGGTCGGCATCGCCGTCCCCGATGTGGATCCAACGCGTCGCCTGGGGAAAGCGCGCCTTGATCTCGTCGAGCTTGTGTTTGTGGCCGACAAAATCCATTTCGATTTCAAAACGCGCCCAGAGACGCCGCTGGTCGCTGACCACGCGATCCGAGGAGCTCCCCACGATATAGCCGAGAGCCCGCGCGCGGCGGATCAGCTCGAGGGGAATCCATCCGGGCGGGTCACCCACCTCCAGGGTGCCGTCGATATCGAGGCTCAACAGGACCATTCCTTCTCCGTTCTCGTCGCCGATTCGCTCGACACCAAGACCATACCAAGCACGCACCCGACGCCCCATTCATCCCGATCGGGGACGCCTGTCGGCCGGGGGGCCGGCTGGTATCCTGAATCGTGAAATCCCGTACGCCTTCCGCCCACACCCGAAACAGGGGACGCCCCATGACAGCCACAGAACGTTTGATCTCCTCAGACGATCACGTCGACCTCGCCCACGACGCGATCAAGGCAAACCTCTCCGCGAAATTTCATCCCGCCTATGACGCCGCACTCGGAGAATTCGGGGCGTCGATGGCGACGGTGATGAGCGCCGAAGCCAATGGTCTCTGGCGCAAACAAAGGGGAATGCCGCCGGGCGAGGTCACCGACATGACGAGCCTGGCGGGCCGCGCGCATGCCGCCGCGGGCCGACCCGGCCATACGGACCCCAAGGCGCGCCTCGAAGATCTCGACGCCGATGGCATCGAGGCCTCGGTGATGTACTGCGAGGTCAGCGCCTTTCGCTACCTCTACCTGCTGAAGGAAGGCAATCGCGAAGCCACCCGCGCCTTCAACCAGACGATGTCGGATTTCTCACAAGCGGACCCGACGAGAATGGTCGTCTCCTACCAGATTCCGATCCACGACATCGAAGGCGCGGTCCAGGAAATCCAATGGGTCGCGGGCCAGGGCGGTAAATCGCTTCAGCTCCCGGTCTTCCCCACCGAGCTCGGCCTGCCCGACTACTGGGACGAGCGCTACGACCCGCTTTGGATCGCGATTCAGGAAGTCGATCTTCCGATCTGCCTCCATATCGGACTCAACACCGGCCTCGAAAGCCTCGCGCGCAGGGATCCGACCCCCCAGAAAGGCATCTTCGTCGGATCGGTCGCGCTCACCACCGCCGAACCCCTCGGCATGTTCATCATGGGCGGCGTCTTCGAACGTTTCCCCAGACTGAAGGTCGTGTTTGTCGAGCCCGGACTCGGCTGGGTCAGCTGGTGGCTCTACATCGCCGACGATCTTCGACAGCGGCAGGGCTACGAATTCCCCGCCATCACGGAGCTCCCGAGCCACTACTTCCACCAGAACGTCTCGCTCACCTTCATCGATGAGCCCAACGCCTATCGCCATGCGACGGAGCGGCTCGGCGTCGACAACATCATGTGGTCTTCGGATTATCCGCATCCCGTGTCGAGCTGGCCTCGATCCCGGTCGATCGTGAACGAGATGTTCGACGGAATTCCCGCAGACGATCGGCAGAAGATCGTGAGCGGAAACGCCACTCGCATCTGGAATCTCTAGCCAAGACTGCATCATCCCGCCGCGACCGATTTCGGGGCCTCTTGTTTTGTCCGTAAAGCAGATCGACTAGCCCGACCACTGATCGTCGAATAGTGCCGCCGCGTAGTAGTCGGGCAGGTTCGACCGGGCTTCGTTGCCGACCGCCAATCCGCGTGCGACGGCCGGACGCTTGCGTACGGTGTCGTACCAGCGCGAGAGATTCGGGTACACGGAGAGGTCCTCGATGCCGTGGAGGAGGAGCGGCACCGTCGAGCCGATTGCCGCGATGTCGATGATCGAATAGTCGCCACAGATGAATTCGCGATCGGCAAGCCTCTCCTCGAGCCTGCCGTGGAATCGGACGCTGGCGTTCGTGAAGTACTCGTAGGTCGCCTGGCCGTAATCCGTCTTGTCGAAGAGGCGATATTTCGGATCGGTGTGAAAGGTCGCACCCGGTAGCCCAAGGGCGGCTCCATAGCTATTGACGACCCAGAAGAACCAGGCGTGAAACTCGGCGCGTTCGCGCGGGTCGCGGGGCATCAGCTTTCCCGTTTTCTCCGCGAGGTAGACGAGGATGGCTCCGGACTCGAAGACCGTGATGGGCTCGCCTCCGTCCGCCGGGTCGTGGTCGATGATGACCGGAACCTTTTGCATTGGATTCCGCGCCGTGTACGCCGGCGTGAATTGCTCGCCGGAGGCGATATTGACCGAGCTAAAGCGATAGTCGAGCCCCAGCTCCTCCAGCGCGATCGATGCACGCCAACTCATGGTCGTGATATACCCGAAATAGTCGATCATCTCGTTCTCCTTGCGATCCGCTCCTCACGAAGACTCCAGGATCCCACCGGTCGAAAATATTCTACAGATCGCCGAGGCGCGCTTCGACGGCCGCGCGTTGGCTCGCCGGTGCGGTGTAGTCGGCGTCGAGCAGCACCAACGTGACGTAGCCCTCGCTAAGCGCCACGGCGTCGGAGTCGTCGACATCGGCGCCACTCTGGGAAGGGGCGCGGAAGGCCGGGGCGTAGACACCCGGAGCCTTTTCCTCGAAGCCGAGTCCGAACTGAGCACTCGTACCCTGCACAGCGAAACGAACGCCTTGGGTCTCGCTCCAGGGGATACCCGGCACGTTGAGGTTCAGGCGAGTGCCCGCAGGCAGCAGGGGACCCCCGTCGGCCGTCGCCACCAGCCGGCCGATCACCTTCACGGCGAAGGCCGCAGTGTCCTCGAAATGCTTGCGATAGCCCGGCTCGCCTTCTTTGCCGACCTCGTTTGCGCTCACCGCAAGAGCGGGCACGCCACCGAATCCGACCGCCGCGGTGGTGGCGCCCACCGTGCCAGAAATGCCGGTGGCAGAGCCCACGTTGGCACCCGCGTTGGTCCCGGACACGAGCAGGTCGAAGGCATCGTTTGGATCCGCCATGGCGGAAAGCCCCAGCAGCGCACAGGTGGCGGGCGTACCGTCGACGCTGTACTCGCCTTCGGCCTTTCGCTCGACCCGGATGGCACCGAAGGTCATCGCGGCGCTACTGCCGCTGCGGTTTCCGCTCGGCGCCACCACGGTGACACGATGGCCGGCGCCTCGCAGCGCCTCCTTGAGGGTGCCGATGCCGACGGAATCGTAGCCATCGTCGTTGGTCAGCAGGATATGCAGGCCTTCTGCTTCAGCCGGCACGACCGAGGCGAATGTGAAGCAGACGGTCAGCAGCCAGAGGGTGCGTTGCATGGGTGGGGACTCCTTGGGTTCGGACCTTTGGTTTGGACGCGACGTTCGAAGCGACACGACGTCCGGGATGAACTGCGTTTCGGCGGGCGAGGTGAATTGCTCGAGTCTCCGCGCCCCCTTCCGGTTTCCGCTACGAGAGGCTGATTCCACCGCTCTCGATCGGAACGACCCCTTCGAGGGCCGAAATTCCAGCCGACTCGAGTGCCGCAAGCGCAACGGGATAGATCGAAACGTCCGGCCCGCCCTCGGTCTGGATCAGACGCAGGCTGAAGACACCGGCTTCGTGTTGGAACGTGTCGATCCAATTGCCGCCGATGCCCGGATCGCGATCGGCGAGGATGGCCAGAATCGATCCGTCCTCTTCATAGTTCGCGGTGAACTTGGTGATATAGCCCTGTCCATCCTCGTAGACGTCGAGGTTCTCCTGCCATCGATTGCAGATCTGGAGAATCCAATGCTCACATTCATTCGGTGTGAAGCGCACGACGAGGGCCTCGCCTGCGGGCTTCAGCCAACCCCCGAAGCCGTGAAGCCGATCGAGCACCCCTCCGTTGCTCAGGTAGGTCGCCTCCGAGAAGTCGATCGTATTCGGTCGCTTCGAAAGGTTGTCGAACCACCAGGCCCGAACGAGTTCCGCATATCCGAGCACGATCTGCCCCGCCTTGGCGAGCCCCTCGCTCATCTCGGCCGGCTCGATCGGACGCGGCTTCACATCGTCGAGGCGCGAGATCTCCATCGTCGGTGGCTCGACGGTGGAGCGATCGCTGAACACGGTTCGGATCAAGATACCGGTCGTCGCGGGATCGATCGCGAGTCCGTTCCGCTCGGGTGGGTTCTGGCTGAGAATCACTTCGAAGTGGCCATCGGCGTCGAAGTCGATGTCGCGACTCGACAGGAACGAGGTCGTCGTGAGATTCGTGGGATCAAATTCCTTCAGACCCGCGACGCCCTGGGGCGCCCAGTCGCGGCTTCCCAGATCTCTCGGCTGGGGCGCTGACCAGGTCGCCATGATGAAATAGGGGATCGTCCCGCGATGGCCCGTGATCCGGTATTCGTATTCGCCGTTCACGAACTCGCACATCAAGTGATCCTGGTCGGGACTCTGGACGTTGATGCTCTGGCGCCAGGGCGCATCGCGCAATCGCGGCCGGTCGGGCTCGCAATTTTCGATCATGCGTTCAAAGCCGTTGCGCACCATGCGGCTGAGAAAACGGAACCACTCGGCGCGCTCCTGATCGCTCGGCTCGTCGCCGAAGGCGTCGATCACCCGCCCCGCGACCTTCAACGTGTCGCAAAAATCGTCCCAGGCCTCGCCTCGGACGAGCCGCTCTCGCGCTCGATCTTCCATGCTTCCCTTTCTCGTAGTCACACACCTTCTCGCGACCACACACCGCGCACCACTCGTCCCACCATCGTTCTCAGCCCCTGCCCGGACCGCCGGTCACGATAGTCGACCGCCCGATCGCGTGCTGGCCCGGCCACCAGTGGGCTATCCCTCAGTTGGACCCAATCGAGGGTAGATGGATCAGGGCGCGTCGCCTGGCGCGCGTTCGGATTGTGAGAGGGTGCGTGGGACGCAGCAAACCCAAGATCGACATCACGCCGCGGGAGAGCGGATTCGGTGCGGTGGCGACCGGCGTCTGCCTGGCCGAGCCGCTGACGGAGGCGGACGCTGCCACGCTGCTCGACGCCTGGGCTCGCCACGGCGTGCTCGTCTTTCCGAATCAACCTCTCGAACTCGAAGCGCTCGAGGCCTTCACCCTGGCCCTGGGCGATTTCGGTGACGACCCCTTCATCGCCCCCATGCAGGACCACCCGAACGTCCTCGAAGTTCGGCGCGAGCCCGACGAGAAGGCTGGCAATTTCGGTGCGGGCTGGCATTCGGATTGGAGCTTCCAGGCCTGCCCCCCGAGTGGCACGATTCTCCATTCGAAGATCATTCCTCCCGTTGGCGGAGACACCCTCTACGCGGATGCACATCGCTCGTGGGAGGCGCTATCGAGCACGATGCAATCGATGCTCGAAGGGCTTCGGGCCATCCACAGTGCGGCACTACCCTACGGTCCGAAAGGAATTTTCTCGAAGGACACCGAACACCGATCGATGCAGATCCTCGTGTCCGAAGAAGCAGAGAAGACCGAGATCCACCCCCTGGTCAGGACGCATCCCGTCACCGGACGAAAGGCACTCTTCGTGAATCCGGTCTACACGGTCGCCATCGAAGGGCTCGAGCCCGCCGAGAACTACACGATCTTGAAATTCCTGTATGACCACATGACCCAGGACGAGTTCGTCTACCGACATCAATGGCAGCCGGACATGCTCGTCCTGTGGGACAACCGATCGCTCCTGCACTACGCCGAGGGTGGCTACGACGGCCACCGTCGTTTGCTGCATCGAACTACGCTCGCTGGAGACCGCCCCTCCTGAGTGAGCGAGCGAGGGAGTGAGATTCCCGTTACGAGTTGATCATTTCCGCGAGGTACCGCTCCTTGCCGACTTCCTGGACCAGGTGGAGCTGGGCTTCGTGCCAATCGACGGACTCTTCCTCCTCCTTGAGGATGTCTTCGAGAAGATCGCGCGTACCGTTGTCGCCCTTGTCCCGAGCAAGCGCGACGCCCTCGTTCAAGCTCTTCACGGCCTCCAGTTCGAGAGCCAGGTCGAGTTCATGTTGTTCGATCGGGTGCTCACCGACCTGGACGGGATTCATCCGCTGCATGTTCGGGACACCCTCGAAGAACAGGATCCGCTCGATCACGCGGTCGGCGTGCTTCATCTCCTCGATCGATTCTTCGCGCTTCTTCGCGGAGAGGCGATGGTATCCCCAGTTCTCGCACATCTTGTGATGGATGAAGTACTGATTGATCGCGGTCAGCTCCGCAGTCAGTACTGAGTTCAAGACCTCGACGATAGCGGCGTCGCCCTGCATGATTCGATCCTCCCCGCCCGATCGCTCCAGCTTGGAGCGAATCGACTCGCGTCCCCGGGAAAATACCCGGTGACCGCGGGGTGTCTAGCCAAGCGAAATTGAAAACCGCATTCAGCCACAGAGATCGATCGGATCTGCCTGGCCGGCATGCTCGGAAGAGGCGGAAACCGGATGGATCCAGCTCGATCCTTCCTGACGAGATCGACCTGAAATTCCTTTTTGCCTGCAGGAACGGCAGGCTACGACGCCGCGACGTGCCGTCCCGCACGGCGGCCGAAGAAGGTCGATTCGCCGAGGCAGGTCCCGCTCGAATAACCCGTCCCGTCCTGAGCGATATTCGAGGCGCAGCCGCCGATCGCATATAGCCCGGGCAGCGTGCCTCCGCCCTCGGCGACGACCTCGCCGTCGATCGTCACCTCGAGTCCCCCCAACGTGAAGGCCATGTAGGTCGCCTGCCCGACCGAAGCATCCAGCGCCGCATAGGGTGGATGATCGAGGGGCGTGAGCCATTTCTTGCCCTTGTGAAACTCGGGATCCTCGCCCCGGGCCGCGTGCTCGTTATAGCTCGAGACCGTTTGCTGTAGTGTTCCCGTCGGCATTCCGAGCGCCTTCTCCATCTCTTCGACGCTCTCGAAGGCGTCGACCAGCGGGTACGCCCCGTAGTGTTGCGGCTCGACCGCGTAGGTCTTCTCGTCGACGATCAACCAGCCCGCTCGATCGGTCTGCTGTGTGGTGAACATGCTCGAGCGCGAGTGATACGAATCTTCCGAGACGTACCGCTTGCCCTGCTTATTGACGAGGATGCCCTTGATGTGGCTCTCCGGCGGATAGAACGCCGCGGTTATGAGCGCACCGTCCATATGCTTGAGCACCCCCCCGGCCGCTTTGCCGAGCTGATGGCCGGCACCATCGTCGTAGGGCGCGAATTGTCGCGTGTAGGCCTCGTCGAGCAGCTCGGGAAGATATTCCTCGAGGAGATCTTCGTTCTCGGTGAACTGGCCCGCCGCGAGAATCACACCCTTGCGAGCGCGAAGGCTGCCCTTCTCCTCTCCGTACACGCGATAGCTCACGCCGACGATCCGGGCGTCTTCGCGAACGAGATTGTAGACGTGGGCGTCATACACGAAACGAACGCCGAGCGACTCCGCCTTCTCGATCAGGCACTCCATCATCTTGGCTCCCCCGAGCTCGCCGACCTGCGCGACCTTGTGACCGCGGGGTGCCGGCTTCGCCTTGTCGCGGAAGGGGTGGACCTCTTCGTTCCCCGACCAGATGAGACACTCGTCCGTCATCTGAAGGACGTGTTTGCCCTTGTACATCGTGTCGTTGAAAGGGACGCCCTGTTCGACCAGCCAGTCGAAGTGGCTGACGCTCTCGTTGCAGTAGAGCCGGATCTTCTCTTCGTCCGGTTCGGGTGTGTTCATCATCAGGTAGGTGAACATGTCCTCGACCGTATCCTCGACACCGACCGCCTTCTGGACCCGGGTCCCGCCGCCGAGATAGAGGTGACCGGCCGCCATGCCCGTCACGCCCCCCCCACCGCTGGCGCGCTCGAAAACCAGGACGTCGGCCCCCGCCTTCCGGGCCTCGATCGCCGCGCAAACACCGGCGCATCCGAGGCCGATGACCACGAGGTCGGCTTCCTGTGGATCGGTCACCCAGCTGGAAACTTCACCGGCCGCGATCACTGCGTATTCGCTCTTGCTCATTGCTCCCCCAGCCCGGGCCTCATGGATGCGAGCCCAGTCGAGTTCGGAGGCGGAGTCTAACCCACGGCAGGCTCGGGGGAGGACACAGCCTCCGCCTGCTCGAACAAATTCGCCCGGATCGCGGAAACACTCGAGAGGGTCGACACCACGTAGGGTACGACGGGGGTCAGCAACATCTTCAACCACCGGAGGCCATCGATATCCCCTCGCAGGATCGCATCCCCGTGATTGATCGCGATCAGCACACTTCCCACCACCCCGAGATAGATGAGCGCGCGACGCACCACGGGCCCCGACGTCGCCACCGCGAGTCGCGACGGGACGAGGACAGATCGCGGACCGGAGCCCTGCGGATTCGACATTATTTTCTCCCGCTGGCTCCAAGCTGAACGCAGGGTCCGATCGCGCTCTTTCTGCCTCTCACCATCGCCGAAATCGCACTGACGTCAACCGGGGGTTCTCCGCCCGCTCGAAGGGCCGACAATGCGGGACAGCGCGCATTATTCATGAATCCCGTGGCGAGGACGTCAAGAATGCGGGCTAGACTCCTGGCCGAAACGGCGCCGAATGCATCGGCCCCGAACAGAATTGGGAATGAACGCCTTGGATCACGCCGCACTCGACGAGATCATCCGAAATCGACGCACGATCAAACCGCCCATGATGAGCGCGGAAGCCGTGCGAGAAGACGACCTTCGCGCCGTGCTCGAGAATGCCAATTGGGCGCCGAGCCACGGGCTGACGCAGCCCTGGCGTTTCAAGATCTATCGTGGTGAAGCCCGTGCAAAGCTCGCCGATGCACTCGGGACCCTGTATGAAACGGCCCTTGCTCCGGAGGAGCAGAAAGAGGGCAAGGCCGACAAGATTCGCGCGATGGCGCGCCTGGCTCCGGTCGTGATCCTCGTCTGCATGGAGCGCCAGAAGATCGAGAAGATTCGCGAACTCGAGGAGATCGAGGCCGTCGCCTGCGCCGTGCAAAATATGCATCTGACCGCGACCTCTCGGGGCCTGGGTGCCTTCTGGTCGACACCACCCTTCCTCTACAAGCCCGAGATGAATCAGTGGCTCGGGCTCGCGGAGAAGGATCGATGTCTGGGCATCTTCTACCTCGGTTACCCCGCCGAATCCGACAAATGGCCCAAGGGTCGTCGCGGTTCGATCGACGACAAGATCGAATTCATCGACGCCTGAAGACGCGGCGTGACGCCCAGGACTGACGCGACTCACGTGAGTCCTGGGCGCGCTCGATCTGAAGCCTGATCGGGAATGGCCTACGCTCGACGGGCGCCTTCTTGCGAGCATCCACCCATGACGCTTTCTGCTGCCCACCAGCCCGTGACCGACCGCCTCCGGCAGGAGATCCTGTCCGGTGACTTTCCACCGGGCACGCGGTTGGTCGAGCTCCAACTCACACGCCGATACGGCGTAGGCCGAGCGGGAATTCGTTCGGCCATCGTGGAACTCGCAAAGGAAGGCCTCGTCACCCGCGAAGCCAATCGAGGGGCGACCGTCCGCGGCCTCAGCCTGGCCGAAGCAATCGAGGTCTACGAAGCCAGAGCGGCAATCGAAGGTTTGATGGCGAGGCACGCGGCCAGGCAGGCCTCGCCCGCCGAACGCGAACACCTGCGATCCTTCATCACGGCGATGCGTGAGGCGGTCGCAGCGTCGTCGACGACCCGATTCGTCGAACTCGGCCGTGAGTTACACGACCAGATCAGCAAGAGTGGCCGACATCGCGTCGCCCGCGACTTGATCGAGACGCTCCGGAATCAGTCACGCCACCACCCCAGCCATCTGCCCGCGGATCGAGGCCGCACCCAGCGCTCGCTAGCGGAACACATCGCGATCATCGACGCCATCGTCGAAGGAGACGCGGAGGGCGCAGAGCGCGCCGCGCGCGTCCACATCGATTCGATCATTTCGGAGCTTCGTTAGTCGCCGTCAGGCCTTGCGGACCCGCTCGTCCGCTCTGTTGTCTCGGGCGCCTGCGCACGCCCGGCCGCCTGCATCTCCTCGGGCATGAAGCCCTGCACTTCATTCAGGAAGAGCCCCTGCGGTTTGATGTCTCCACGAATCCACTTCGGATCGCCCGTGATATGCACGAGCGAACACATCAGCGTAGGCACACTGACGTCTTCGAGCGCCTTCGCGATTGCTTCGTCATCGTCTGTGATGGGCAGTCCGGCATGGGGGTTGGCAGACATCGGAGGGGCTTCCCATCAATCGAGAAGGGAACGCAGCACGGCACTCAGGGTTGAACGATCACCTTGCATTCCGTCGAAGGCTTGCGGAGGGCTTCGAAGGCCGCAGGAAGTTCATCGAGCGTGATCCGATCGGTGATCATCGGAAGCGGATCGATTCGCTCCGCCGCGAGCATGTCGATGGTCAGCTGATAGTTCTGGTGGGTGTAGTACGAGACGAACTGCATGCTGAGTTCTTTCGTGCCGAAGACGAGCGGCATGAAGTTGTCGGTCGCCATGCACATGCCCGCCGACAGGATCCGCGCCCCGCGATCGACGATCAGCGAGATCTCGTGCACCACGTCGGGACGTCCAACGCATTCGAATGCAAGCATCGGTGCGCACCCTGTGATCCGTTGATAGGCAGGCCCGAGTTCTTCGTTTGCCGGATCGATGGCCGCAGTCGCACCGTAGGCGAGTGCCATTTCTCTTCGATGCGGTGAGTAGTCGCTGACGATGACTTCGCGTGCACCCAGGATCCGGGCCCAGATCGAGCAGGCCAGACCGACCGGGCCCGCCCCCACGATCAGGACATCCTCACCGGTCCGCAGACCGGCCTTGTCGACCGCATGCAGGCCCACGGCGAGGGGTTCGACGGTCGCGCCGTCGGAACTCGTCAGGTTGTCGGGCAGTCGAAAGGTCATCCGGCCGCCACCGATCGCGTACTCCGCAAAGCCCCCACCGATCTCGCCGAAGCCCGTCACGCGAAGATCCGCGCAGCCCATCACATCACCGGCCATGCAGCGTCGGCAGGTCCCGCAACTGATCCCCGGCATCGTGCAGACCCGGTCACCCTCTCGCCACGGGCCATCGGGGCTCTTCGCGCCCTTCCCCACCGCGACGATCTCGCCCGCGAATTCATGACCCATGATCGCGCCGTGGGGCACGGCTCCGCCGAGCTCCGTCACGTGAAGGTCGGAACCGCAGATTCCACAACCCTTCACCGCGAGTACGACTTCGCCGGGGCCGGGTTCCGGATCGGGGACGTCCTGGATTTCGAAGGGTTTCCCGGTTTCGCTAACGCAGGCGGCGCGCATGACGATCTCCTCGTAGGCCCGAGCAAACCGACCGAAGCCTGTGCGGGCTCTTTTGAACGACCCTCGGATCGTATCACGCCGAAAGGGCCCTGCGGCGACTTCGGTTCGCGATCGTTACGCGACCGTTCCCCGACCGGGCCTCCCCGGATCGCGTGTCGCGATGCCTCGTATCGCGTATCGTCCGCGCGTGCCGAAAAATCTCACTCTGACCGTCGTCGAGCAATCCCCCGTCCGAAAGGGCGGCAGCGGGGCGGATGCGCTGCATGAAACCATCGAGCTCGCGGTCGCCTGCGAAGCGATGGGCTACGAGCGATTCTGGGTCGCGGAGCACCACAACATCGCGGGCATCGCGAGCACGAGCCCCGAGATCCTGATCGGCCAGATCGGCGCGGCCACCTCGACCATGCGCATCGGGAGTGGCGGCGTCATGCTGCCGCATTACAGTGCCTTCAAGGTCGCCGAAAATTTCCGCATGCTCGAGACGCTCTTTCCGGGACGCATCGACCTCGGTCTCGGGCGCGCGCCCGGCGGTGACCAGCGCACGATGGTCGCCCTGTCCTATCCGTCCAACCCGATCGATGTGCGCGCCTATCCCGAACAGATCGAGGACCTGATCGGCTATCTCGGCGACAGTCTCGCGCCGGATCATCCCTTCGCGACGTTGCGAGCGGGACCCCCGACCGAAAACGTGCCCCAGATCTGGCTGCTCGGTTCGGGGATCGACTCCGCCCAGCTGGCCGCGAGCCGGGGGCTTCCCTTCAGTTTCGCCCATTTCTTCGGGAGCTCGACCCAGGGCCCGTCGATCGTCGAGCACTATCGCCAAGCATTCCGCCCTTCAGCGGAACTCGCGGAGCCCCTCGCCCATATCGCCGTTCAGGTATTATGCGCGGACACCAGGGAAGAGGCCGAGTGGCACGCCTCCAGCATGAAGCTGGGCCGGATCCAGATGGCACTAAACCAAGGGGGAAGCGGAATCGTCTCGCCCGAAGAAGCCGCGGAGCACGTTTTCACGGAGGAAGAGGAACGTTTCCTGCAGCATTCCGGCATGCGCGCCACCGTCGGCAATCAGAGCGAAGTCGTCGCTGAACTCGACGAAATCGCGGACGACTACGGGACCGACCTGCTGGGCATCGTCTCGATCTGTTACGACTTCAAGGCCCGCCTGCACTCCTACGAGTTACTGGCCGACGCCTACCTGAGATAGGCCGCACGATCGTCTATTTCCGCGGCGGCATCCCGTGCACCAGCTGCAGGAACTTCATCACGGTTCCCGCGCGGCGATGCTCGGAGAGTGCCTGGTATTCCGGGTCGGCCCACCAGGCCCGCGCCGCTTCCTCGGACGGAAACTGGAAGATCACGAATCGGCCTTCGCGCTTATCGTCCCCTTCGAGCGTCTCGGAATCGTCGTCGACGGTATGAAAGCTTCCACCGTGCTTCTTCAGAATCGGGAAGAAGCCCTTCTCGTAGACGCGATATTTTTCGGCGTCGTGGATGTGGAAATTCGCGACCAGATAACACGGTGCGTCAGCCATGGCGATTGCGACCCCTTAGTCTTCGTATTTGTTCATGACGGGCGCACCTGCCATGAAAGCGCCGAGGGCCTTACCAACATCGCCCATGGCGGCGGAGGTCATATGCGCTTCGAGATCTTCCGCGGTCGCCCAGCTCTCGACCATCACAAAGCGCGTCGGGTCATCACAGCTCTTGAACAGGTCGTACATCTCACAGCCCTTGTCATCGGCACGTACGCGAGCCAGCGCGGGCCCGGCGGCGGCTTCGAAGGCGTCTGCTTCGCCTTCCTTGATCGGGAGCTGAACGGTCAGTCGGATCGACATGTTTTTTAGCCTCGCTGATTGAGTGCGCGGTGACGTGAGTGCGCGGAATGTTTCGACCGGATCACTGTCGCGGCGCGCTCGTCGAGCCGCGTATCGGGTGATCGGGGACTGCCGACTCTACCGCAGGCAGCCGCATCGGCGCCCCCTTTTCCCATCCAGCCCAGCACCTCAGAATGGCCTGATCACGTGCGCCCGGCGGGTTATGATCGGCGCCTCGACCCGGATGGATGCAGTCTCTCCGAGATCGACCAGAAGGAGATGACGATGACCGAAGAGAAGCTCAAGGGTTCGATTCCGACCGGCGGACTCGAAGGAATGGCCGTCCTGGTCACAGGGGGTGGGACCGGAATCGGCGCCGCCTGCGCTGCACGACTCGCGGCCGACGGCGCGGCGGTCACGATCTGTGGCCGCACCGAGGCGAAGCTTCAGGACGCTGCCAAGAAGATCGACGCGGGTGCCGGTCACGGTGGCAGTATTCAGATCATCGCGGGCGACGTGACGAACGAAGACGATGTCCAGCGCATCATCGAAAAATCCGCGCAGCCCACCGGCCGCCTCGACGGCGTCGTCGCCAATGCGGGCGGGGGCGGCGGCATGGGCCCCTACCACCTCCAGGACACCGAAGAATTCATTCGCGTGCTCCACCTGAACGTACTCGGCACGATGCTCTGTGTGAAACATTCGGTCCCGCTCATGGTCGAAGCCGGTGGGGGCTCCTTCGTCGGCATGTCCTCGATCGCCGGACACGTGACCCATCTCTATTTCGGCGCCTACACGGTCGGAAAGGCCGGCATCGAAGAGATGATGAAGAATGCGGCCGACGAGTTCGGCCCGAGTCATATCCGCTTCAACTCGATTCGCCCGGGATTCATCGCCACCGAGATCATGGAAGGCGTCCCGCGAGACAGCGAAGTCTACGCGTCGTATCTCGAAAATACGCCGATGGAGGGTGTCGGCGAATCCGAAGACGTCGCAAATCTCGCGCGCTTCTTGATCGGACAGGAGTCGCGCTGGGTGACCGGCTGCGCGATCAATGTCGACGGCGGACACGCGCTTAGACGAGGGCCGAACTTCACGCAGTTCGTCGAGCCGGCGATCGGCAAGGCCGCCCTCTCGGGTGGGCCCGTCCAGAACTGATTCCGATGGGCTCCGGAGCCGACCCACTCCGGAGCCCGAGTGTCGCGCGCTTTACGCGCCGGAGATTCGACTCGATGTCCCAATCGACAGCCCAGTCGCAAACCGGAACCACGATCTTCTTCGAAGACATCGAGGTCGGAAGCGAGCAGACGAGCCCGTGGTTCGACGTCGAGCGGGACGAGATCATCGAGATGGCAAGTCGCTGGGACCCCTACCCCTTCCATCTCGAAGAAAAAGCGGCCGAGGCTTCTGTCTTCGGAGGCCTCGCGGCCTGCGCTCCCCACATCTTCGCGATCTCCGCGCGCCTCGCACACGACCTACCCGGTCCACTCGCACTGATCGCAGGACTCGGCGGCGAGGGCCTTCAGCTGCTGGCGCCCGTTCGTGCCGGCGCGCGCGTTCGGTTGCTCCGCCGCTTTACCGCCGCACGCCGATCGAAATCACGTCCAAACGCCGGCATCGTCTCGTTCGAGGACACCCTCGTCACGCCCGAGGGCGAGGCCGTATTTCGAACGTCCGGATCGATTCTCATCTCGAGGTGCGAAGGCTCGCGCTAGTCCTGAAATTGTGGAATCACCTTCTTCGCGTAAAGCGAAGCTGACTTCTCGGCTTGCGCCTGGGACAGGCTTCCGTATTTGGCCATGATCAGGACGTCGTGGTCGACGCCGAGAATCTCCTTCTGGGATCTCAGCTGCTCGCCGATCTCCTCGGGTGTGCCGTAGAGATTCACGCTGGCATACATCTCCGCCATCTTGTCGAGACCCATGGCGCTGATCGCATCGGCCGCGTTTCCATAATGCTCGTAACCCTTCGTGTTCTTGAAGTGCTCACCGGCAATTTCATAATGTTCGACGACGGTAAAGAAATACTCCTTCACAAATTTCGTTCCGAGTTCCCGAGCGCGATCCCCGTCTTCGTCGCAGTACATGAGTTGCCCACAGAGCGGCACCGGCGGCGGCGTATCGCGGAGTGACGACCACTTGTCTTGATAGGGCTTGAGTGCCGTCTCGCGGAAGATCTCCCAAGGCTGCTGCGCGAGCACCATCAATTGCGCACCAAGCACCGCCGCCTGGACCGCGGAATCCGGGGACACCCCGATCGCAAACACCCGATCCTGAAATCCGCGGGTCGGCCGCGGCCGAAGTTCGATCCTGGGTCGCGAGAAGAATTCGGTGTCGGCTTCGAAGAAGCCTTTGTTGAGTGCTTCGAGCACGAGCGCCGTTCCCTGGTCGAAGCGACCGCGCGCCTCTTCCATCGGTAGATCGAAACCGGCGTATTCGCGCTTCGACAGACCCCGTCCGAAGCCGAGCAGCGCCCGCCCGCCACTCTGCTGATCGAGCAAAGCCATCTTTGCAGCGACTCGGTATGGATCGTTCCAGGGCATGATGACCGCACCCGTCCCGAGCTTCACGCGTTCGGTCTCACCGGCAACCTGGG
>SMVB01202743.1_pt1 | contig 32469 bp, 29 predicted proteins | sample 2456461 | NCBI WGS metagenome assembly SMVB01 (sample SAMN11095934, study PRJNA526329) | marine sediment metagenome | biome: Marine sediment; feature: Surficial sediment; material: Deep marine sediment; isolation source: Hadal surficial sediment | place: Pacific Ocean | collected 2014-05 | depth... | reverse complement strand
GATGAGGGTGAATCCCGCCTGCCTACTCTGCATGGGGTCACGGCGCCCATGCGCACGGATGTATTTGTTCATTTCCAGAGTCCTCCGAACGATGCTCGAATGGTAACGCGGCACAAACAAAAAGGGCGCCACTACGGGCGCCCTTCCTGCACGTTCTGAGACGTAGCTCAAACGTTAGATGCTAGCCCAGGTAATGATCATGCTTCGCGGGGTCAATCCCTCATAGGCCGGCAGGTGCATCGTAATCACGGCAGTCGCCGTGCCGCAGTTGGCGCATACCAAGCCGACGCTTCCATCGGTGATCTGCACCCCGGTCGGTATCGTGGCGACGTAAGCCGACTGACCCGAGGGAGACTTCGCATTGCCCTGCGGATTGACCAGCGCATTCCACGCGTCAAAGTCTACCGGCATGTCAGTCATATCAGCTTGACCAATGGCCATCTGCGTCTTCAGCTTGCGCAACTCGTTGCCGACAAAACGACCGGCTTCTTCGTAGTGCGATACCACTTTGGTCTGGTTCGCAGACCGGATGTAATCCTGATAAGCGGGCAGGGCCACGGCAGCGAGGATGCCGATGATGGCCACCACGATCATCAGTTCGATGAGGGTGAAACCCTTCTGGATTGATTTGTTCATTACAACTTTACTCCGTTACTTCTGGCGTCAAATCATGATTCGGTTCGAAGATCGGTGGCGCGAACGCTCCAAATCGTCCAACTCACGCCACAGTTGTGCAATCTGCATGCCAGGTCGCCGGCTGTGGCGCCGCCCAAACTAGAACATCATATTAATCAATGTCTTAGCATTAGATGTCGGACAACGCCGACGCCCAACGTACGTCCGGGGCGGGCGCGACCCGCATCCCTCGCCACGTCACAAGCTGACCAATCGTGTCATCCACGTGCTGCGTAACGTTTGCGGGCATTGGCCCCAGTGTCAGGAAGCCCTGTAGTGTGAAGCACTTATCGACAGCTTCGTGAACCCGGATTAGACTTGGCGGCCCTGCGAACGCTATGGTTGCTCGCTGGAAACAGCCTAGCGACAAGGACTGCATTCGTACATGGCTACTCAAACGGTACCGTTGTCAGGACTGGCCAGACGGCTGGTTGAAGACGGGTTGTTGGATGCCGAGAGCGCACAGAACGCCAGCGAAGAGGCTCGCAAGGCGGGCACACCATTTGTCAGCTACCTGGTCGCCCACGAGATCGCCGACGCGCGGGCCATCGCAAGCTCTGCGTCCGAGGAGTTCGGCGTACCGCTGATCGACCTCTCTGCCTTTGATCTGGAGGCAATCCCCAAGGATCTCGTCAAAGAGAAACTGATCCGCCAGCACAACGCCCTGCCGTTGATCAAACGCGGCGTCCGATTGTTCGTTGCCGTTTCCGATCCGACCAACCTGCAGGGGTTGGACGAGATCAAGTTTCAGAGCGGCATCAACACCGAACCCATTCTGGTCGAGGAAGATAAACTCGCTACCATCATCGAGCAGTTCCTCAGTCAGGAAGAGAACGATGCCTTCGGTGATCTGGACGACGCCGAGCTCGACGACTTCGACCTCGAAGCCTACGACGAAGCGGACGACGACGAAGACGTCAGCTCCGGTGCGGATGAGACGCCCGTCGTTCGATTCGTCAACAAAATGTTGCTCGATGCCATCAAGATCGGCGCCTCGGATATCCACTTCGAACCGTACGAGCGCACCTATCGCGTCCGGTTCAGAACCGACGGCATTCTGCATCAAGTCACGTCGCCCCCTGTAAACCTGGGCACCCGGCTGGCCGCTCGCCTGAAGGTGATGTCCGAACTCGACATCTCCGAGCGCCGCATCCCCCAGGACGGTCGCATCAAAATGAGGCTGTCAAAGACCCGAGCCATCGACTTCCGGGTCAACACGCTGCCAACCCTGTGGGGCGAAAAGATCGTGCTGCGGATTCTCGATCCGCAAAGCGCGAAGATGGGCATCGACGCCCTGGGCTTCGCCGAGGAAGAGAAAGAGCGTTACATGGATGCCCTTCACAGGCCCCAGGGCATGATTCTGGTGACCGGACCGACTGGAAGCGGCAAGACGGTTACCCTGTACACCGGACTGAACATCCTCAATACCGAAGAGCGAAACATCGCCACCGCGGAAGATCCGGTCGAGATCAACCTCGAAGGTATCAACCAGGTACATGTGAACAACAAGGTGGGTCTGACCTTCGCGCACGCATTGCGATCGTTCCTGCGCCAGGACCCAGACGTGGTGATGGTGGGTGAGATTCGCGACATCGAAACGGCGGAAGTCGCGATCAAGGCAGCCCAGACCGGTCATATGGTGCTATCGACGCTACACACGAATTCCGCGGCCGAGACGCTGACCCGCCTGCGCAACATGGGCGTACCGGCATTCAACGTTGCCACGTCGGTGAGCCTGATCATTGCGCAACGCCTGGCGCGACGCCTGTGCACAAAGTGCCGTTCCGTGATGGATGTCCCAAAAGAAACGCTGCTGGCCGAAGGATTCACTAAAGAAGACCTGAAAACCGACTTTGAGGTCTTCGGGCCCAAACCCGGTGGCTGCGACAAGTGCAAAGATGGCTACAAGGGCCGTGTGGGAATATATGAAGTAGTTAAAATTACGCCGGAACTGTCTCGTATTATCATGGAAGACGGAAACAGCATAGACATCAGCGAGCAGGCCCGTAAGCACGGGTTCAACGACTTGCGCAGGGACGGCTTGTTGAAGGTGAAGGGCGGGTTGACCAGCCTTGCCGAAGCAAACCGAGTAACCACGGGGCACTAGCTTGAATCATGGCTGAGAGCGCAACTTTCGTCTGGGAAGGTACCGATCGCCAGGGTCGCAAGACCAAGGGTGAGATCACCAGTTCCAATCCTGCCATCGCCAAAGCCGAGCTACGCAAGCAAGGCATCGTGGCAACTCGGGTCAAGAAGAAGAGTAACGGCCTGAACTTCAATATCGGCGGCGGCGTCACGCCCGCCGACATCTCGCTGTTCACCCGCCAGATGGCCACCATGATGCGCGCCGGCGTACCGCTGGTGCAGTCATTCGAAATCGTCGCCGACGGAGTCGACAAACCCAAGCTGCGTACGCTGATTAATGCCATTCGGACGGACGTGTCCGGCGGTAACTCGTTCGCCTCGGCGATCCGCAGGCATCCGGCCCACTTCGACGACCTGTTCTGCAATCTGGTCGACGCCGGGGAGCAGTCCGGTTCTCTGGAAACCATGCTCGACCGGATCGCGACCTACAAGGAGAAGACCGAGGCCCTGAAAGCGAAAGTCAAAAAAGCGATGACCTATCCCGCCGCTGTTATGGTGGTCGCTCTCATCGTATCCGGCATCCTGCTGATCAAGGTGGTCCCGCAGTTCGAGCAGGTTTTTGCCGGCTTCGGCGCCGAACTGCCCGCGTTTACCCAGATGGTGATCCGCTTTTCCGAGTGGACTCAGGAATACTGGTTTCTGGTGGTCGCCGGCGTCGCCGGCGCGGGCTTCGCGTTCATGCAGGCCCGGAGACGATCGGAGGCGCTCAGAAATCTAATCGATCGGGTCTCGCTCCACATCCCCGTAATGGGCAACATCATTGAAAAATCGGCGATCGCCCGCTTCGCGCGCACGCTTTCGACTACGTTTGCGGCCGGGGTACCGCTGGTCGACGCGCTGAACGCCGTCGCCGGCGCGGCTGGCAACTCCGTATACCACGCGGCGATTCTGAAGGTTCGCGACGACGTCTCAACCGGTCAGCAACTCCACTTCTCTATGCGCGCCACCGGCGTGTTCCCCAACATGGTGATTCAGATGGTCGCCATCGGCGAGGAGTCCGGGGCGCTGGACTCGATGCTGGAAAAGTCGGCAACGCACTACGAAACCATGGTCGACGACCTGGTCGACAACCTGACCGCGCTGATGGAGCCGATGATCATGTCGGTACTCGGCGTGCTGATCGGCGGATTGATCATCGCCATGTACCTGCCGATCTTCCAACTCGGCGCGGTGGTGGGCGGCTGACCCTAGCCAACGACGTCTGATCCCCAAAACCTGAATATGTCCCTCGATGCGCTGCTGAGCCAGGGCTGGCTCATATTCGGGCTGTTGCTCTGGACAGGTTTGAGTGTCGGCAGTTTCCTCAACGTCGTGGTGTACCGATTGCCGGTCATGCTGCAGCGCGGCTGGCGCGCCGAGGCACGGGAGGCGCTGGAGTTGGAGCCGGTGCCGCCCACGCAAGCGTTCAACCTGATGGTGCCGCGTTCTCGCTGTCCGCACTGCGATTCGCAGATCAGCGCCTGGCAGAACATTCCGGTGTTCAGCTGGCTTGTGCTGCGCGGTCGTTGTGCTGCGTGCAACGCCCGGATCTCGACCCGCTACCCCGCGGTCGAAGTGCTGACTGCGCTGGTTTCGCTGACGGTGGTCGCGGTGTTTGGCTACACCTGGGACGCCATGTTTGCACTGTTGTTCAGCTGGCTGCTGATCGCCATGGCATTGATCGACTTCGACACCCGCCTGCTGCCGGACAACCTCACCCTGCCGCTGCTCTGGTTGGGGCTGCTTTTCAATCTGCGCGGCGGTTTCGTCGACCTGCAGTCAGCCGTTATCGGTGCCGCCGTGGGTTATCTCATCCTATGGGGGATCTACTGGGCGTTCAAACTCCTGACCGGAAAGGACGGCATGGGCTACGGCGACTTCAAGCTGCTCGCCGCGCTTGGCGCCTGGCTCGGCTGGCAGGCTCTGCCGATGGTGATTCTCATTTCATCGGTAGTGGGCATTCTGCTCGGCGGCACGGTCCTGTTGATCCGCAAAATCCGCGAACCCATTCCGTTCGGTCCGTTCCTCGCAATCGCGGGTTGGGTCGGTCTGGTCTGGCATGATAGCGTTGTCAGCTTGGTCCTGACCTAGATTCCGAGTATGTTTGTTGTTGGGCTCACCGGTGGAATCGGCAGCGGTAAGACGGCCGTGTCCGACCGATTCGCCGCCCGCGGTATTGAGGTGGTGGACGCCGATGTTGCCGCACGGGCAGTCGTGGAGCCGGGCCAGCCGGCCCTGAAATTCATCGCGGAACACTTCGGCAAGGTTATACTCACCGCTGATGGCCAGTTGGACCGCGCGGCGCTGCGCGCACGAGTTTTCAGCGATCCCGCGGAACGCGAATGGCTGGAGGCGCTGCTCCATCCCCGAATCTCCGAGTGGATCGCCGAACAGTTGGCCGCTGCCAGCTCAGCGTATGTGGTGCTGGTGTCCCCGTTGCTGTTCGAAACCAATCAGGTCCGGTTCACAGACCGGGTGCTGGTCGTGGACGTGTCCGAGGAGCTGCAGCTGGAACGGACCATGGCGCGGGACAAAAACGATGAAGCGCAGGTGCGCTCGATCATGGCCGCCCAGGCATCGCGTGAAGAGCGCCTCGATAAAGCGGACGACATCATCGTCAATGACGCAGATCTGGAGACCCTCAACGCTCATGTCGAGGAATTGCACATGAATTATCTTGCAGCCGCTCGAAATGCCTAAGCGTCCAGAACCGGCGCGGATCGTGGCGTGCCCAACCTGCCGCAAACCGGTGTCCTGGTCGCCGACCAACCGTCACCGTCCGTTCTGCTCCGAGCGCTGTCAATTGATCGACTTCGGCGGTTGGGTGAACGAATCCAACCGAATCGCGGGCGACGACCACGACGACCTGGTGTCCGAGGACCTCGGAGAACCGAACTAGGTCCGGTATTCGGCGTTGATCCGCACGTACTCGTAGGAGAGATCGGTGGTCCAGATCGTCTCCGAGGCGGTGCCTCGGCCCAGATCGATGCGCACCTGGAACTCCGGCGCCGACATGACCGCTGCGCCGGCGGCGTCGGTGTAGTCGGGCACCATCACTCCCGCGGCGGCAACCCTCAGGTCATCGAGCCAGAGGCTGACCTTGTCCGGATCCAAACCCGTCACCCGGGCGCGGCCGATCGCCATACAGAAGCGACCCCAATTCGGATCACCCGCGAACAGGGCGGTCTTGACCAGGGGCGAGCCGGCAATCGTAAAGGCAACCTCGAGGCATTCATCCGCCGAGGCTCCGCCCTGCACCGTGATCGTGACGAATTTCGTGGCGCCCTCGCCATCCCGAACAATCGCCTGAGCGAGTTCTGCGGCAACGCCGGTGATGGTCCGTGCAAGCAGTTCGAAGCGCGGATCTTCGGAACTGGTAATGGCCGGCATGTCACTGGCGCCCGTGGCAATCAGCGTAAAGGCGTCATTGGTCGAGGTATCACCATCGACGGTGATGAGTGAAAAGCTCGCCCGGTTGGCGCAGGCAATTAAATCGTCTAGAGGGCCTGGCGCAACGCGCGCGTCCGTGGCCACGAATGCGAGCATTGTCGCCATGTCGGGGCGAATCATTCCTGCCCCTTTGGCGATCCCCGTCACCGCGACCACCCGATGATCGAGTTCCACGGACCGACTCACGGCTTTCGGCATCGTATCGGTGGTCATGATGGCCCGAGCGGCGTCCAACCAGGCGTCCGGCGCAAGCCCACCGACAAGACCGCGCACGCAATCCCGCAGTGCACCGACCGGTAGCCGCTCTCCGATTACCCCCGTGGAGAACGGCAGAACGTTCGCGACGTCGATATCCAACGCGTCTGCGACCGCCTGGCAGCAGGCGATAGCGTCCCTGAGACCTTGGGTTCCCGTTGCCGCATTGGCGTTGCCGCTGTTGATCAGCAATGCCCGGGTGGGCGCTTCTGCGCGGTGTCGCTGAGCCAGCCGCACAGGCGCCGCTTTGAAGGCGTTCTGCGTGAACACCGCCGCGGCGACGGATCCCTCCGCCAGTTGGATCAACACGAGGTCGTCACGATCGCCGGTCTTGATACCAGCGCAACCCGTTGCGAGGGTAACGCCGTCGATGACCTTCAGTTCGGTGGGTGGGTCAAGATTGACCGCCATTCAGGCCGCGCGCCCGTGGCAATGCTTGTACTTCTTGCCCGATCCACAGGGGCAGCTTTCGTTGCGCCCTACCTTGCGCTCCCGACGAACGAAAGTCCCGGGCTTGGCAGCGTCCGGTCCGGATCCAGGAGCCTGAGGATCAGGACTGCCGTTGAGCGTCGCAGCCTGCTGGTGCTGAAACTGCATGCGCCTCACCGCCTCCTCCCGGCGCCGGCGTTCCAACGCTTCCACCGAGTCCTGGCGCTCGATCTCCACCCGGGACAACAGCCGCACCACGTCGCGCTTGATGACGAACAGCAGTTCCTGGAACAGTTCGAACGACTCTCGTTTGTACTCCTGCTTCGGCTGCTTCTGTGCATACGCCCGCAGATGGATCCCCTGGCGCAGATGGTCCATGGTCGACAGATGTTCCTTCCAGCGTTGATCGAGGATCTGCAGCATCACCTGCTTCTCCACGACCCGCATGTCGACGCCCTGGGCCGTCCAGGCCGCTTCCTTTGCTGCGTACTCCTCGGCGATCTGCACGTGGATCTTCTCGCGCAGCGTTTCTTCGTGCAGCTCGTCATCCGAATCCAGCCATTCGCGCAGGGGCTGCTTCGAGCTGAACTCGGTCAGCAGGGTCTGCTCCAGACCCTCGATGTCCCACTGCTCTTCAATGCTCTGGGGCGGGAGGTACTCCGTCACCACGTCATCGACGACTTCTTCGCGCAGGCCCGTGATCATGTCGGAGATATCGTCCACGCTCATTAGCTCATTGCGCTGCTGATAGATCACCTGCCGCTGGTCGTTGGAAACGTCGTCGTACTCCAGCAGATTCTTGCGAATGTCGAAGTTGTGTCCTTCAACTTTGCGTTGCGCCTTCTCGATCGCGTTCGTCACCATACGGTGCTCGATCGCTTCGCCGTGCTCGAGCCCAAGCGACTGCATGATTCCACGCACCCGGTCGGAGGCGAAGATACGCATCAGGTTGTCTTCCATGCACAGATAGAAGCGCGAAGAACCCGGGTCGCCCTGGCGCCCGGAACGGCCCCGCAGCTGGTTGTCGATGCGCCGCGACTCATGTCGCTCGGTGCCGATGATATGCAGCCCGCCCGCGTCGATGACCTGGGCATGTCGCTCTCGCCAACTGCTTTTGATCGCGTCTACTACGGCGTCGGCTGGCGCATCGAGTTTCGCGATCTCCGCCTCCCAGCTGCCGCCGAGCACGATGTCCGTACCGCGACCGGCCATGTTGGTCGCAATAGTCACCGTTCCCGGCCGCCCCGCCTCGGCAACGATGTCGGCCTCTCGTTCGTGCTGCTTGGCGTTCAGCACGCTGTGTCCGATCTTGCGGCGGTTCAACTCGTCCGAGATGCGTTCCGAAGAATCAATCGACGCCGTACCGACCAGCACGGGCTGGCCGCGTTCGATGCATTGGTTGATGTCCTCGACGATCGCGTCGTATTTCTCCGCGATGGTCAGATAGACGAGGTCGTTGGCATCGTCCCGAACCATCGGTTGGTGAGTTGGGATGACCACCACATCGAGTCCGTAGATCTGATGAAACTCGAACGCTTCCGTATCTGCCGTGCCGGTCATGCCGGCGAGCTTGTCGTACATGCGGAAGTAATTCTGAAACGTGGTCGACGCCAGCGTCTGGGTTTCGTTCTGGATCGCCACCCCTTCCTTTGCCTCAACGGCCTGGTGCAGACCCTCCGACCAACGACGCCCGGGCATACCACGCCCGGTGTGCTCATCTACGATTACCACTTCGCCGTTCTGAAGCATGTAGTCGACGTCGCGCTTGTACAGGTTGTGCGCGCGCAACGCGGCGTGAATATGATGCAACAAGCCGAGGTTCACGGGTGAATACAGGCTTTCTCCTTCCTCGAGAAGACCCTGGCGGGCCAACTCCTCCTCGACAAAGGTGTGACCGCCTTCAGTGAGTTCAATCTGCCGGTTCTTCTCGTCGACGATGAAATCGCCTTCCTCGATGATCCCCTCCGCATCTGTCTCGATACCGACCTGGGCCTTGAGTTTCGGTGCCAGTTTGTTGATCTTCTGATAGAGGTCCGTACTTTCCTCGGCCGGCCCCGAAATGATGAGCGGCGTGCGTGCCTCGTCGATCAGAATCGAATCGACCTCGTCCACGATCGCGCAGTGCAAACCGCGTTGGAATTTGTCACGCAGGGTGAATGCCATGTTGTCGCGCAGGTAGTCGAACCCGAACTCATTGTTGGTTCCGTGGGTAATGTCGGCCGCATACGCTGCGCGTTTGGTTTCCGGATCCTGCCCGGATTGAATGACGCCAACCTCGATGGCCAGCGCTTTGTAGATCGGTCCCATCCAGTCCGCGTCGCGACGGGCGAGATAGTCGTTGACCGTCACGATGTGTACGCCTTTGCCGGCCAGCGCGTTCAGGTAAACCGCCAGCGTGGCCACGAGGGTCTTGCCTTCGCCGGTGCGCATCTCTGCGATGCGCCCTTCATGCAGGGTGATTCCGCCGATCAACTGGACGTCGAAGTGCCGCTCGCCGCGGGTCCGATTCGATGCCTCCCGAACCACCGCAAATGCCTCAGGCAGCAGCGCATCAAGCGACTCCCCCTGGGTATGTCGTTCCTTGAACTCAGCGGTCTTGGCAGCCAGTTCCGTGTCGCTCAACGCGGCGACAGACTCCTCGAGCGCATTGATACGCGCAACGATGACGCCCATCCGCTTGAGTTCGCGGCTGTTCTTCGTGCCGAAGATTTTCTTGAGTATTCCGCCGGACATACGTTGGCTGCGCCTAAACGTGAAATTTTACCGCGTTTGCTGAGGCGATTGGACGAAATTCGAGGAGGAACGTTCCGCAGAAACCAAGTCAGGGGGCCCGGCTCTACCAGGGGATCTCCTAACTTGGTCTAGGTGGCGCGACGCCGTGCGACGTATCGTGCCGGATCGACCTGCCGACCGTCCTTGAGCACCTCGAAGTGAACATGCGGTCCGGTCGACCGGCCGCTACTGCCCATACGGCCGATGATCTGTCCCTTCTTGACCACGTCTCCCGCAAAGACCACCAACTGTTCGTGATGACCATAGCGGGTCACGTAACCGCCGCCATGATTGATCTCGACCATTTCTCCATAGCCGTTCCGTTCCCCGGCAAAGACCACGACCCCGGCGGCAACCGCCACCACGTCGGATCCGTGTTTGCCGGCAAAATCGACGCCTGCATGCCACGCCATCCGCCCGGATATTGGATCGACCCGGCGGCCGAAGGACGATGACATCCAGCCCTTCGAGATCGGCCGACCGGCGGGCGCTACATCCTGGTGAAACTTACGATTCGTCAGCAGCGATTCAAGCACCCCGAGTTGATCTGCGCGGGTCTTCAACTGATCAGACAACTCTCCCACTGCGAGATCGAAGTCTGCAATCACAAGATTGCCCTCGATCAGCGAGGTCTCCGGTCCACCCAGGGCGGGGGACCGATGGAATCTGAACTCGTCAGAATCCAGCTTGGCGACCTCGGTCAGCCGCTCTCCCAGGGCCTCCATACGCAAAAGCCGCGCCTGCATGGTTGCAAGGCGCCGGCCAACCGCGTCCATTTCAATGCGCGATTGCGCCCGAATCCGCTCGACGTCGGTCTGCTGTGTCGACAGGCGGTCCCGCCATGCGGCGATGACCTGTTCGTCGAGCAGGTCCTGGTCGAAATAGCGTGCCAACAGATACGCATCGCCAAGCAGGCCGGCGAGAACCACCGCCGCTATCGTTGCGAGAACGCCGCCGGAAATCCCCTGCGAGCGTGCTCGACCTCGTTTTTCCCTGAAGAGTATGATCTGCATTGTTCTTCTTCACCGCACGATCAACGACCGGCCCAGCTCGTGAGTACCAGAACGCCCACAAGACCTTCCAGAAGTTCTTCCAGTAAAACCGTCAATCACGTGCTTTCGACTCAAAGCCGTCGGCCATCGCCTCTGACACGCCTCCTCCAGCGCTCGATGAGCCGGGACGCATGGAGCGCCCAGCTTCGGGCCCTGCTTCCCCGAGAAATGGGTGCCCAATGTCAGGTCGCCAACGTACGCGATCACATCCTTTCTGTCCATATCAACAACGCCGCCTGGGCAACGCGATTCCGGCTTCTGCTACCGGACCTCCTGCCGAGGCTCAATCAACTCGCCGACTTCGCGGCGGTCACGGAGATCCGCCTCAAGGTCGAGCCATTCGGCCAGCAGTCCGTCGGTTCACAAGCGATGCGGGACGGGGTTCACACAAGAAGCCCCAATCCTCCACATCGAAAAACCCTGACCGATCTTGCCGGCACACTGCAGTATGACCAGTTGCGCGAGGCGATTCTGAGACTTGCTAGCCATGCGGACCTGCCAACCACGACACACGATTCGAGCCACGGCGATCCTGCAGTCAGTCGGCCTGCCGGCGAAGAAACGCTGGAATGTCCAGATAGTTGAGATCGGGAGCTTCCGCACTGCCCCCAGCCCGCTCCCGCTGGAGCGCCGATTGCTGCCGTAGCACCGTCGGCCGATCCAGGTCCCGGTAGTTCACGTCGCCATCCAGCGTCGTGGTGATCGTCGTGTTGTCGACGATCACGTTGGGCCGTCCGATCCCGCCCAGTCCGGTTGCTACCACCGTAACCCGTAGTTCGTCGCCGAGCTCCGGGTCAATCACCGTACCCAACACCACGGTCGCATGTTCAGAGGCAAACTCGTCGACAATATCACCAACGTCCGAAAACTCGCCAATGCTCAGATCCGGCCCGGCGGTTACATTGACGAGGATCCCGCGCGCACCGTGCAGGTCGATGTCCTCCAGCAGCGGACTGCGGATCGCACTTTCCGCGGCATCACGTGCACGATTCTCGCCAGTGGCACGACCGGTACCCATCATGGCCATGCCCATCTCCGACATCACCGTACGCACATCGGCGAAGTCGACGTTGATCATGCCCGGACGGATAATCAGATCCGCAATGCCCTGAACTGCACCCAGCAGCACGTCGTTTGCGGCGCTGAACGCATCGAGCATACTGGTCCGCTCGCCAAGCACCGCCAGCAACTTTTCGTTCGGAATGGTGATCAACGAATCGACGTGTCTGGACAACTCTTCGATGCCGGCTTCCGCCACCTCCATCCGTTTCTCGAAGCGGAATGGCTTCGTCACCACCGCTACGGTGAGGATGTCACACTCGCGGGCGATTTCCGCAATGACGGGGGCCGCACCCGTTCCGGTACCACCCCCCATTCCCGCAGTGATGAACACCATATCGGCGCCCGCGAGGACCTCCGAAATCCGGTCGCGGTCCTCCAACGCCGCCTGCCGTCCGATCTCCGGATTCGAACCCGCGCCGAGCCCTTTGGTAATCGAGCTACCAATCTGCAAGGTCGTTTGGGCATCGAGACTCTTCAGCGCCTGGGCATCCGTATTGGTGGTGATGAAATCCACCCCCTCCACTTCTCTGCGCACCATGTGCTGCACCGCATTACCACCGCCCCCGCCGACACCAATGACCTTGATTACGGCGTTCTGGGGCGCACTGTCTACCAGTTCAAACATAACTTGGCTCCTTCTCTCCTGATCCGTAGTACGCATCGAAACCAACCGGCGCATTCACGCTCGGCGGTCGCAATCTTCAGAAATTCTCGGCAATCCATCGTCGTAGTCTCCTCATCAATCCCGTTCCGCCCCTCCCGCCCGGCCCCGCGTCCTCTTCCTGTTGCCGGGCGTACAGAAGCAGGCCGACGCCGGTCGCGTAGATCGGGTTGCGGACGATGTCTGTAAGTCCGGTTATGTGACGCGGCATGCCGATGCTCACCGGCATGTGAAATATTTCTTCGGCGAGTTCAACCACGCCTTCCATCTTTGACGAGCCGCCGGTCAACACGATGCCCGCCGCGATGAGATCCTCGAATCCGCTGCGCCGAAGCTCTGCCTGAACCAGTGTGAACAGCTCGTCATAACGCGGCTCCACGACTTCCGCCAGGGCCTGACGGGACAGGTCACGCGACGGCTTGTCGCCCACACCCGGCACCTTGATCGTCTCGTCGGCCCGCGCCAGCTGAGTGAGCGCGCAGGCATATTTTATCTTGATCTCTTCAGCGTTCTGAGTCGGCGTTCTGAGCGCCATAGCGATATCGTTGGTTATCTGATCGCCCGCGATCGGAATGACCGCCGTGTGTCGAATCGCGCCCTCAGTGAACACCGCGATGTCGGTTGTGCCACCGCCGATATCCACCAGACAAACACCCAGCTCACGCTCATCGTCCGTGAGCACGGCGTAGCTCGACGCCAACTGTTCGAGAATGACATCCTTGACCTCGAGGCCACAGCGCTCTATGCATTTCTCGATGTTTTGCGCGGCATTCACTGCGCACGTCACGAGATGTACTTTGGCTTCGAGACGAACGCCCGACATGCCAAGGGGCTCTTTGACGCCTTCCTGCTCGTCGATGACGTATTCCTGAGGAAGGATATGAAGAATCTTCTGATCGGCTGGAATCGCAACGGCCTGGGCCGCATCGATGACCCGGTCGACATCCTGCGGGTAAACTTCGCGATCCCTGATCGCCACGATGCCGTGGGAGTTCAAGCTGCGTATGTGACTGCCAGCGATTCCCGCATAGACCGCATCGATGTCGCAGCCCGACATCAGCTCCGCCTCCTCGATCGCCCGTTGAATCGACTGCACTGTTGATTCGATGTTCACTACCACGCCTTTCTTCAAGCCATGCGAAACATGCGAACCAATACCAATGATTTCCACATCGCCCGAAGGAGTCAGTTCACAGACGATCGCGGCGACCTTACTGGTACCAATATCGAGTCCCACAATCCGGGTACTACCGTTGTCTGATGCCATCAGTCCCTCACCTTCAGTGTGCTCTGGCCAGCGCGAGCTGTGCCTGGTTGGCGTCGCGCCACCGTACTGCGACACCGTTCATGTACCTGGCGTCGACCCACTCGACCTCCTCCGCCCGATCCGCCAGCACGTCCCGACGCACCGCCAAAAACCGATTCAGCCGAGGCGCGAGGTCTTCGCGACCCAGCGCAACCCGAAATCCATCGTCCAGTTCGACGTGCCACTCTCCCGAAGGACTCTGTTCGAGTAACGCGATGGAGGTCCCCGATGAACCAAGCACCCCATGCAACAGCTGGAAAATCTGCATCGCCCGCGGCCCGTCGCCTTGACCCGCCCGCAACATCGGAAAATCAACGTCCAACTCGACATCGGGAAAAACTTCACCCGCACTGTTGAGCGCGCCGTGTTCGCCCCAGCGCGCCACGAATGTTTCCTTGACCAGACGTACCACTAATTCGTCGGGCCATTCGCGCCGTACGGTGACCAGCCGCGGCCAGGCGAGCTGTCGCATGGTTGCGACGACCTCGTCGAGATCCAACGTCAACATGCCTTGGCCAACCAGGCTGTCGATCGCACCTCTGACCTGTTCCCGCTCGACGGCGTTGAGTTCCGCTTCTACCCGAACCACCTTGACGGGTCGATTCATCGCAAACAGCACCGCCGTCGTCGCCAGCAGCACGGCGGCGAGCAACATCGACCCGAGCAATCGGATCAATCGCGGGGGTGGCTGAGAGCTAACCCTTGTTGGCATCTTGCAGCCTCGTCGAAAGTTCACTCACGTTCCCCGCTCCCTGGACCAGCAATACGTCATCGTCTAACACCACTTCGGTCAGTATTTCGAACGCCTCGGCCGGATCGCTCGCATACACCGGGTTAACCCGGCCGCGCTCCCGGATGCCTTGCGCCAGGGCGTGCCCGTCGGCGCCGGCAATGGGCGCTTCTCCCGCCGCGTACACTTCCAACAGCACCAGCCGATCCACCATCGACAATACCTTCACGAACTCGTCGTAGAGATCCTGGGTGCGGCTGTAACGATGCGGCTGATAGGCCATGACGAGGCGGCGCTGCGGCCACACCTTGCGGGCGGTCTCGATCACCGCCAGTATCTCGGTCGGGTGGTGTCCGTAGTCGTCCACCATGTGGACCACCTTGGCGCCCAGGTGAACCTCTTCGGTCACTTCGAATCGCCGATCGACCCCCGCGAACTCCTGCAGTCCGGTATAGATGGCCGCATCGGAAATCTGCTCCTCGGTCGCCACCGCAACAGCCGCCAGGGCATTGCGTACGTTGTGCAATCCGGGCATCGCACTGCTGACGCGCAGCGGCTCCACGCCACCGGGACGTTCCACCGTGAATCCCCAGTTGCGTCCGCGATCGTCCAGCTCCACGGCACGAAAATCGGCATCGTCCGAAAATCCATAGGTCAACATGGGACGAGCAATCCGGGGCAGGATCGCACGCACCTCAGGATCATCGATGCACAGCACCGCCGCACCGTAGAACGGCAGGCGATGCACGAACTCGACGAAGCTCTCCTTGAGGCGATTGAAGTCGCCACCGTAGGCGGATAGATGATCCTTATCGATGTTGGTAATTACGGCGAGCATCGGCTGCAGACGCAGAAACGAGCCGTCACTCTCATCGGCTTCGGCGATCAGATAGCGGCTCTGGCCGAGCCGCGCGTTACTGCCTGTACTGTTCAACAACCCACCCACCACAAAGGTCGGATCGAGTTCCGCGGCCTGAAATATCGACGTGATGAGGCTCGTGGTGGTGGTCTTGCCGTGGGTGCCCGCCACGGCAATGCCGTGCCGGTAACGCATCAACTCGCCCAGCATTTCCGCGCGAGGAATCACCGGAATGCGTTGCTGAAAGGCGGCCCGGACTTCCGGGTTGCTGGCGTCGACGGCACTCGACACGACCAGCACATTGGCAGCGTGTATGTTTTCCGCGCGATGGCCGATGGTTATATGCGCGCCCAGTTCCTTCAGCCGCCGGGTCGCCGCAGAATCGCACAGATCCGAACCGGATATTTCGTATCCCTGATTGAGCAGAACCTCGGCAATTCCGGACATGCCGGAACCACCGATTCCGACGAAGTGCACCTTCCGAACCCGACGCATCTCCGGCATGTCGTTCATCGCCAGGTCTCCGCGTTCAGTTCCACGCTGACCCGATAGCTGAGACCCGCGAGCGCACAACACACCAGCAAGCTGTTGCCGCCATAGCTGATAAACGGCAGTGTCAATCCCTTGGTCGGCAGCGCGCCGGTGCTGACTCCGACGTTGATCAGACTCTGCAAGCCGATCAGTAGGCCCGCTCCATATGCAAGGTACGCTTCGAACGCCCGGTTGCGTTCCAGCGCCAGCCGACCGATACGAAACATTCGCAGCACGATAGCGATCAACAGCCCGAACACAGCCACGGCACCGACCAGGCCGAGTTCCTCGGCGATCACCGCAAAGATGAAGTCATTGTGCGCCTCAGGCAGATAGAACAGTTTCTGGATACCCTCGCCGAGGCCCAGGCCGAACAGCTCGCCCCGGCCAAAGGCGATCAGCGACTGCGTCAGCTGATAACCGCTGCCGAAGGCAACCGACCATGGGTCGAGGAACGCCACCAGGCGCTCGATTCGATAAGGCTGCAACACAGAGATCAACGCCAGCATCGCAGCCGTTACGATGACGATCAGCAGAAAATGCCGCAGGCGGGCGCCGGCGATAAAGAACATACCGCCGGTCACACCCGCCAGAACGACGACGGATCCGAAGTCCGGTTCAAGCAGTAACAGTATGCAGACCGCACTCACCACCGCGAGCGGCCGAAACAACACGACCCAATCTTCGGCGAGTTGATCACGATTCCGGCCGAGATAACCCGCCAGATAGACCAGCACGAGAAACTTGGCGAACTCCGAAGCTTGTATCGAAATGCCGCCCAGACCGATCCAGCGGCGGCTGCCGTTGATCACCTGACCAATCCCCGGGATCAGCACCAGCACGCAGAGCAGCAGCGCCAGGATCAGGAACGGGCGGTGCGCGTGCCACCAGAGTTTCAGAGGCAGCACGGCGAAAAAACCGAACGCGGCGATACCTGCGAGGGTGTACACCCCGTGTCGAACGACAAAGTACGACGGCGCGCCGTATGAGCTGGCCATCGGGTAGGATGCGGACGCGACCATGACCACGCCCACCACGAGCGCTATCACCCACAACATCACCAACGTGAGATCGGCGGACCGGATCACAAGCCGAGCTCCCGTCGAACTTCCATGACGAAGGTTCGGCCCCGTGCTTCGAAGTTGTCGAACATGTCGAGACTGGCGCACGCAGGTGACAGCAACACCACATCCCCGGCAACGGCTTCGCGCCGCGCGATCTGTACAGCCTCCCGGAGATCCTCGACGCGCGTCACCGCGACGGCCGGCGAAAGCACGTCGGCCAGCCGGTCTGCGTCGCGCCCAAGCAACAGCGCGTGTTTAACGCGACCCGACACCGCACGGCCCAGCGCGTCGAGGGAAGCACCTTTCGCATCGCCACCGGCAATCAGCAGAATGTGCGGCCGTTCCTCCGCCAGGCCATCGAGCGCTGCGACCGCCGCACCCGGATTCGTGGCTTTGGAATCGTTTACGTAGGTCACTCCATCGTACTCGACGACGGTCTGACAACGATGTTCCAGTCCTTCAAACGCCGCCAGCGCATCCAGACTCGCCATCGCGTCGAATCCGGACGCGCGTACGATGGCCAGTGCGGCAAGTGCATTCAGCTGATTGTGCCGTCCGCGTAGCCTCAGACGATCCACGGAAATCAACCGCTCCCGGCCGTAACACAGGTACGCGCTACCGCCCTGTTTGCAAACGCCCCAGTGCCCCTCGTCGGGCGCATCGAGGCCTATCGAGACTTGTGCTCTGGTTGCCTCGGGCGGCACGGTGCGCGGGTCGTGGCGATTGAAGATCGCCACCCTGCTCTCGACGAAGATGCGCTGCTTGCTGCGGGCATAGGCATCGAAGTCAGGGTATCGATCGAGGTGATCGGGGGAGACATTCAACAGCACTGCCACGTCCAGGTGCTGGGCTCCCAACCGTTCGAGCTGAAAGCTCGACAACTCCAGCACATACCGATCGCACGGCGTCTGCAGAAGCGCCAGCGCCGGATGACCGATGTTGCCGCCGACCCCGGCGATAGCACCGACTTCGCTGAGCAGGTGCCCCGCCAGCGCGGTCACGGTGCTCTTGCCGTTGGTGCCGGTGATTCCGATCACGGGCGCATCCACGCTGTCCAGGAACAGCCCGATATCGCTCTCGAGCGGCACGCCTTGCGCGCGGGCCTTGCGCAGCAGGCAGCTGTCCAGGGCTATTCCCGGGCTGACAAGGATCCTCGCGGCGTCAACCAGCAGGTCGGCATCGATCGCGCCACAGATGATTTCGACGTCCGGGAAGTCGCGCTGCGCCGCCTCGAGGAATGGCGGCGCTGCACGAGTATCGACAACCAGCAACGGCGTCCGCCCATGCAGATGCGCAAGGCAGGAATACCCCGTGACGCCGAGGCCAACAATGATGCTTCGTTCAGCGCTCATCGGTCTTCATCGCAACTTCAACGTCGAGAGGCCGATCACCACGAGCACCAGCGTAATGATCCAGAACCGCACGATGACCCGCGGTTCCGGCCAGCCTTTCAGCTCGAAGTGGTGGTGCAGCGGAGCCATGCGAAAGATCCGCTTGCCCGTCAACTTGAACGAGGCGACCTGCAGGATCACCGACACGGCTTCCAGCACGAACAGGCCGCCCATGATGAACAGCACCAGCTCGTGGCGGACTATGATGGCCACCACGCCAAGCGCAGCGCCAAGTGCCAGGGCCCCCACATCCCCCATGAATACCTGGGCCGGATAGGTGTTGAACCACAGAAACCCCAGGCCAGCACCGATGAGCGCGCCGCAGAACACCGCGAGTTCACCTGCACCATGGATGTACGGGATCTGCAGGTATGCGGCGAACTCGACATGTCCCGCAAGATAGGCAATCAGCCCCAACGCCGCACCGACCATCACCGTGGGCAGAATCGCCAGGCCATCGAGCCCATCGGTAAGGTTGACGGCGTTGCTCGTTCCAACGATCACGAAGTAGGCGATCACCATGTACATCGGGCCGAGTTCGATCGCGACCTCCTTGAAGAACGGTACGATCAACGCGGTCTCGGCGGGCGTGGCCGCGCTCCAATACAGAAACCCGGCGGCACCGGCTCCGACCACGGATTGCCAGAAATACTTCCAACGCGCGGCGAGGCCCCGAGCATCCGCCTCCGTGAGCTTGAGGTAGTCGTCATACCAGCCGATCAAGCCGAACAACAGCGTGACCACCAACGCCACCCAGATGTAGTGGTTCCCCAGATCCCCCCAGAGGATCGTAGTGACCACGATGACGACCAGGATCAACGCGCCACCCATGGTCGGGGTACCGGCCTTCGAGAAATGGCTCTCGGGCCCATCGCTGCGAACGGTCTGACCGATCTGGTATTGGCTCAGCTTGGCAATCATCATCGGGCCCAGCAGCAGTGCCATCGTCAAGGCGGTCAGCACGCTGACCATGGTTCGAAATGTCAGGTACTGAAACACCCCAAATCCGCTGACGAACTGCGCGAGGTAGTCGGTCAACCAGAGCAGCACGGTCAGCCCTCCAAGACGCGTCGGACGGCGTCGATGTCGCTGTACGGACGGCGTTCGCCCGCGATTTCCTGATACGACTCGTGACCCTTGCCCGCGACCAGGACCACCCCCATCGGACCGGCCAGGTCGACGGCGGCCGCAATCGCGCGCTCGCGGTCGAGTTCGACTTCAACCGGTATGGCCCCCGAAAAGCCCCGGCAGATCGCTTCGGCGATGTCTTCCGGTCGCTCGCTGCGCGGGTTGTCATTGGTCACCACCGCTACATCCGCGCAACCCTCGACCGCTTCGGCCATCAAGATTCGCTTGCCCGGGTCACGATCGCCACCACAGCCGAATACGCAGACGAGCCGGCCTTCGCCGTGCGCGCGCACGGCCGCGAGCGCTTGCTGCAGGGCGTCGGGCGTGTGTGCGAAGTCGACGACGACCACCGGGCGTTCCGACACCCGGATGAACTCCATTCGCCCGGGGGGTGAGCGCAGCGTTGTCGCGGCCGCGAGCAATCGATCAATGTCCGCCCCGGCGAGGCAGGAAACTGCCAGCGCCGTCGCAAAATTGTGAAATGCGAAGTCTCCGTACACGGGCACCTGGACCTCGTGGCGACCCCAGGGGGTCTCCAGATTGCCGCGAGTGCCCTCCATGTCGAACAGCAGCTCGCCGAAACGTATGTCGGCTTCCGGTGCGTGGCCCACGCCCAGCAGTTCCAACGCGACCGATTTACTCCGATACAGTTCAACGCCGAGCGGATCATCCAGGTTCACGACACCCCGGCTGAGGCTCTCGAACTCGAACAGTTTGCGTTTGGCCGCGGCGTAACTGGCCATGTCGCCGTGATAGTCGAGATGATCGCGCGTCAGATTGGTGAACACCGCGATGTCGAAGTTGACGGCCTCGATGCGATCCTGATCCAACGCATGGGAACTGGCCTCCAGTGCAACCCAGCGTGCACCTTCGGATGCCAACCGGGCCAACCGCCGCTGCACCGTCACGGCATCTTCCGTCGTCAACCCGCCACCACACAGCCGATCCCGGAAGCCCCAGCCCAGGGTCCCGGCATAGCCTGCGGGTTCGCCGACTGCGCTCAGTAACTGGGCGATGAAATAGGCCACCGAGGTCTTGCCATTCGTACCCGTAATGCCAATGCAGCCAAGCTCGACACTCGGATCCCCCGCGAGCCGAGCGGCAATCCGACCTGCCCGGCGGCGCGCATCGGGTGTGACGACGACCGGCACGCCGCGGGTGCGAACCGGCCGCTCCGAGAGGATCGCGACCGCACCACGGGCGATGGCCTTGTCCACAAAATCGTGGCCGTCTGCCGCCGCACCGGCACACGCCACAAACAACTCGCCGCGCTGCACCTTCCTCGAATCGAGTGCAATGCCGCTGATCAGGATATCCGGCGGGTTAGGGATTCCGGGGAGGCAATCCGCCAGCGAGGTGACGCCCGCCCCGATCACACCGCGCGCCCCATCTCAGTTTCCGGCGCGACACCCAGAACCCGCAGTGCCCGAGCCACGATCCGCGCGAATACCGGAGCTGCGACATCGCCACCGCCCACGCGTTCGCCCTTCGGCTCGTTGACCACCACCACGACGACAACCCGCGGGTTCTCAACCGGCGCCATTCCGGCAAAGAAAGCAACGTGCCTGGAATCGTCATAGCCCGTCGCGCCGACCTTGCGCGTTGTACCGGTCTTGCCGGCGACCCGATAGCCCGGCACCCGGGCCTTGGGCGCCGTTCCGGTTGCCGTCGCCACACCCTGCATCATTCCCACGAGGGCACGTACGTCGCGCTCGTCGAACACCCGTACCATTTCGGGTGCCGAGTCCAGGCGCAGGATCGACACCGGCAGCGACTGACCCAGGGTGGCCAACCCAAGATATGCCTGCGCCAATTGCAACGGAGTGACGGAGATTCCGTATCCGTAGGCCATGGTGGCGCGCACGATCGGGTTGTTCAACTCAGCATCGCTCAACCGGCCTGCTACTTCGCCCGGCAGACCACTGCCCGGATAGGTGCCAAATCCGGCCCGAGTAAAGACATCGAATACAGCCCGCTTCTCAAGCTTCAGCGCAACTTTGGCAATGCCGACCTGACTGGACTTTTCGAGCACCTCGCGAAGTGAAATGCGGCCCCGGTTGACAGGATCTTCGATCAGCTTTTTGCCCACCCTTACGTAGCCTGGCGCGGTGTCGATGGACGAATTCGGAGAAAATCGTCCGGATTCGAGAGCCGCGATGATCGTCAATGGTTTGACCGTCGAACCCGGTTCATACAGGTCTGTTATCGCGCGGTTTCGCATCGCCCCGTGATCAATCCGGCTGATCCCATTGGGGTTGAACGAGGGCTGGTTGACCAATGCGAGGATCTCACCGGTGCGAACATCGAGCATCACCACCGACCCTGAGACGGCTCGATGATGCTCCACCGCGGATTTCAGCTCGCGATACGCAAAGAACTGCAGGCGTAAATCGATGCTCAGGCGAAGGTCGTTGCCGAACTGCGGCGCGGCCAGGTACTCGAGGTCGCGTACGATCTGACCTCGGCGATCCTTCAGCACCTTCTTGCGACCGGCGATACCGCGCAGATGCTTATCGAAGGACAGCTCGACCCCTTCCTGGCCACGATCGTCGATATCGGTAAAGCCAACCACGTGCGCCGCCAGCTCTCCGGCCGGGTAGTAACGCCGATACTCGCGTTTGAAGCGTACGCCGGTGATACCAAGATCGGCGACCGTGTTGGCCAGATCCGGCGTTACCCGCCGAGCGACGTACATGAACGATTTGTTGCGATAAAGTTGCTGCCGCTCGGCCAGTTGGGTGACATCGATCGCCAGCGTCCGCGCCAGTGCCCGGCGCTGATTCGCGTCGAGTCGCGTCGCGCTCGGGTCGATCCACACGGACACCACGGGCGTGCTCACCGCCAACGGCTCGCCATGACGGTCGAAGACGATGCCGCGATGCGCAGCCAACGACTCGACACGTACCGAACGCGCGTCGCCCTGACGCTTCAGAAACGCGGAATCGTTGATGTTCAGCGCCGCAATTCTGCCTACCAGTACGGCTGCAATCGTCAGGAATGTGAACACCAACGCGAAATGCCGCCACCGACTCATTGCGTTACACGCTCCACCCGCTCCGGAAAACGCATGTCCAGCGTCTGTTCGGCGATCTCGTCGACGTTCTGGTAAGCGGTGAGTGTGCTGCGTTCGAGGAGCAGCCGACTGTACTGGGCCAACAGGTGATCCCTGGTGTCCTGATTCTGCTCAACCGCCAGGTTAAGCGTCCGCATTTCCTGACTCGAACGTGCCACCAGAACACCCGTCGCAGCGACTCCGAGGTAGATCACGGTTCCAACCAATAACCAGCGCGGACCGGGCGAGTGAGCCCGGCTGCGGCGCTTCGCACTCCCGCGCTTCTTCACGCGGTCTTCTCGATGACTCGCAAGCGTGCGCTCCGAGCGCGTGGATTGCGCTCGACTTCCATGGCGTCAGGTGCCTGGGACTTGATGATCAGCCGCGCGCGGCCACGGCGTTCGCCCGGCACCGGCAATCGTCGCGGCAGCGGTTCGCCCTCGGTCCAACGCCGGAAGCGCCGCTTGACGAGCCGATCCTCCAGGGAGTGGAAGCTGAGCACCGCCAGCCGGCCCTGAGGTTCGAGTAATTCGAATGCCACGTCGAGCCCTCGATCGAGCTCCTCGAGTTCGTCATTGATCCGAATCCGAATGGCCTGGAACACCCGCGTCGCAGCATGCTTGTGTCTGTCCGGACGCGGCTGAGCCGCGTCGATGATGCCCACCAGTTCATCGGTGCGTCGCAGCGGACGGATCTTTCGATGCTCGATGATGGCCCGGGCAATTCTGCCAGCGTAGCGTTCTTCACCGTACTCTCTGAACGTTCGCGCCAGCTCAGTGACATCCGCGGCGTTCAGCCAGTCGGCTGCGCTCTGACCGGATTCAGGGTCCATCCTCATGTCCAGGGGCGCATTAAAGCGGAAGCTGAATCCTCGGTCGGGGTCGTCGAGTTGTGGTGACGACACACCGAGATCCATCACGACGCCTGATGCCGTCTCGAACCCGGCGTCCCGCGCCAGTTCGCGTAATTCACTGAAACGGCCCCGGGCAACCCGTACCCTGGCATCGATCGCGGCCAGCCCCTGAGCCGCCGCAATCGCTTCCGGATCGCGATCCACGACCAACAGCCGCGCATTCGCGGCCAGCCGTTCAAGTAGCACCCTGCTATGCCCGCCGCGCCCAAACGTTGCGTCCACGTATGCTCCGTCGGGCCTCCACAGGAGCGCGTCCGCAATCTCCAGCGGCAGGATCGGAGTGTGCTCCACGGCCGGTCAGACCGATAGATCGGAGAAGTCATCGCTGTCATCAAGAACGTCCCCGGCCCGTTCATCGAGCCATTCTTTGAGGCGTTTCTGCCACAGATCCTCAGCCCAGATCTCGATCTTGTTACCTTGTCCCAACAGCACCAGCTTTTTGCTCAAGCCGGCAAATTCCCGAAGCATGGCAGGCAAAAGCAGACGACCGTTGCCGTCCAGTTCAACGTCGGTGGCATGTCCGATCAGCAGCCGTTGCACTAAGCGCGCGCTGCGGCGCATGTTCGAGAGACTCTCCAGGCGCGCCTGGATGACCTCCCATTCCATCAGGGGGTAGAGCAACAAACAACGCTCGCGAGTGTCGATGGTCACCACGAGGCTGGCGTCACCACGTTCGCCTAGGGCCTCCCGCAGGCGCGCCGGCAAAGCCATCCGGCCCTTGGCATCGAGATTGACGCTGTTGATCCCGCGAAACATAGAGTGCCGGGTACCGGATTCCCCAACATGGGTCGTCGAAGCTCAGAAGCTCCCCACGAGCCCACGCGGTTCCCGATTGGCCCACGATTACCCACAAAATCCCAACATTCACCACTATAGGAGGGGTGCCGGGAACGATCAAGCACGCGCTGCAGCGCGAACCCGCCAGACCCCGCAGTCCGGGGTCTCGCGCGAGAGGCCCACAGTGAAATGAGGGCTCTCCGAGCGAATCGACGTGTAGATAGTTGTTTAGTTACGTCCGGTAGCGCGTCTTAGCTAGAAACAGCATGAATAATAAGACTTATTCCGTATAACGACAGAAAATATACTTGAAAAAAGAAATAAGGAGTCGGCCGATAAGCCGGGTTCTGTCGTGAACAGTCATTCATCTGGGACGCGCGTCACCACGTGCCTCTAGCGGCCTACCCGGATCCGGTGCGGGCCGCACCGTTGGATCCCTATTTGGCCTTGCTCCAGGTGGGGTTTACCATGCCGCTTCCCGTTACCGGGCCGCGCGGTGCGCTCTTACCGCACCCTTTCACCCTTACCGGCGCACCGTCGAAACGGCGGCGCGCTTAGGCGGTCTGCTCTCTGCTGCACTTTCCGTAGGCTCGCGCCCCCCAGGTGTTACCTGGCACCGTGCCCTGTGGAGCCCGGACTTTCCTCTACCCGGCCGAAACCGGATAGCGACTGTCTGGCCGACTCCGCTGGCTAGCATAGTGCTGCAGCCCGGGAACGCAAGATCAATCCACCGAGGCGCCATGGCGCAGGCGCATCGCGTAATCATACAACTCAGCACGCTGCACCCGGGTTGCCTTGGCGGCCAGACGCGCGGCCTGGGCAGGCGGCAGCTCTTCGCACAGCACCTGCATCAAGCGCCGAGCTGCCGGCCCCAAATCCGCGCTCGCATCGTCAGCTCGCGGTACCACGCAAACGAACTCACCCTTGCCCAGCAGCCCATCACTCCGTTCGGCCAGCGCCCGTACGGTTCCCGATTCGATTCGCTCGTGGATCTTGGTCAATTCCTTGGCGACGACCATCTCCCGATCCCAACCCAGCACCTCGCCCAAGTCATCCAGGGTCTCGGCCATGCGTCGCGGCGACTCGAAGAACACCACCGAGACGCCGAGCTCGTCCAGCTCCGCCAACCGCCGCCGCCGCTGGGCTCGCCGCGACGGCAGGAACCCTTCGAAGAAGAATCGGTCGACCGGCACGGGCGACACCGAAACCACCGCCATCAGCGCGCTCGGGCCCGGTATCGGTACGACCTGGAGACCAGCCGCATGTGCAGCGCGGACCAGTTCGAACCCTGGATCGGAGACCAGCGGCGTTCCGGCATCCGACACCAGCGCCACATCGGACCCGCCCTGAAGAATCTCGACGATCATGTCAGTACGCGCGGACTCGTTGTGATCGTGCAGTGACAGAATTCGTTCCGGGCTTGCCCCGAGGTGCGTCAACAGATGTCGGCTCCGTCTGGTATCCTCCGCGGCCACAATCGGCACCGCCTTCAGGACATTTACCGCTCGCAGCGTAATGTCCTCCAGGTTTCCAATGGGTGTCGCCACGATGAACAGGCGTCCTTTGATTTCACCATCACTCATGTCGATTCCCAACATCCTTCGATCGGCACTTGCCAGCCTGCTCATTCTGACAAGCGCGGGCTGTCAAATCACCCAGCCAGTGGGATCCCCGCCGGCGTACGTGGATGGGAGCGTCAAGGCCCTGCTGCGTCAAGCCGCGAACGCGGGGCCCTCGCAGGCCGCGGTGTTGCGCCTGACGGCGGTACAACAACTGCAGGATCTGGGTGAGGCGAAGCGCGCATACGCAATTTTGACCGTCATCGACACAACGCTATTGAAGAGTCCGCAACGCTTCGACCATCACTGGCGCGCAGCCCGAGCGGCGCTCGATCTCGGCGCCGTAGATGACGCCTGGCGCTGGATCCAGGCCGCGCGGCCCACGGACGCAAGGCAAGCGTACTTGCGCGATCTGGAGACGGCCCAGATTGCCCAGGCACGAAACGACTACGTAGTCGCAGCGCACGTGCTGATGCGCATCGATATCGGGCGAGGAGCGGCTGCGGACGAGTGGACTCAGCAACAGCTCAACGACGAGATCTGGAACACGCTTCGCGGCGCACCGAGTTCGAGCGTCGCAGCGTTGGCTGGCACCTCGACCGACCCGATCGCAGCGCCCTGGTGGCGTCTGGCCGCCGGCATCGATCGCGCGTTCGATTTGGCGGAGCAGCGACGCGTGCTGGACGCCTGGTTGTCCGCACACCCGGACCACCCCGCATCCGTCACGCTGCCCACCGGGCTGACCGCACTCTCGCAACTCACGGTCGAAGCATCCACTATCGGCCTGTTCCTTCCGCTCAGTGGTCCGTTGGCGGGTGCGGGTAGCGCTGTGAGAGACGGCTTTCTTGCAGCGTACTATCACAACCCGGAGCACCACCCGGAGCACACGACCGCGAAACCCCGCGTGCTGCTCTATGATACGGGCCAGGCGTCGCCCGACGCATTGTACGAACAGGCGCTCGCCGACCGTGTCAGTCTGATCGTGGGCCCCCTGAGCAAATCGGCGGTGGCGACTTTGCACGCCCTTGCCTTCCGGCAGATACCGGTGCTGGCGCTCAACTACCTGCCCGACACTCCGGCAGTTCTAGCGGAATCCGATACGATCCCGCGTCGCCCTGATGGACCGCCCGGCACTATCGCAGCATCCGCGAACGGCGATTTTTTTCAGTTCGGGTTAGCGATCGAAGACGAGGCGCGAGCAATTGCCAAACGTGTGGCCGGCGACGGCGCCACGCGCGTCCTGCTGCTGCTCTCGGACGCCGATTGGCCTGAACGCGCTGCAGAAGCATTCGTCGCCAACTGGCAGGCAGATGAAGATTCCGTGTTGGAGACAGCCTACGTCGACGATGTCAGATCAATGACCCATGTGGTCGGCCACGCTTTGCACGTAGACGCAAGCACCACGCGGATGCAGACGCTCGCCGCCGCAATCGAACAGCCCGTCGAGTTTATCCCGCGACGCCGGAGAGACATCGATGCGGTCGTCGCGCTGGTGGACGCAGAGCAGGGAGGCGCCGTCAAGCCCGCCCTCGCCTACCATTTTGCCAGCGACATCCCCGTGTATGCCACCTCCCAGGTCACCAGTGCGCCTGGCTCGAATCGGTTGGGCGAACTGAACCTCATGCGTGTCTGCCAGCTGCCATGGTCGGTCTATCCGGACCAGGTCAAAGTCGAATTCGCTGCCGCGTTCGCTCGCCAGTCTCCGGGCCCATTGCACGCGCTGGGCGTGGATGCATATCGCCTCGCGGACCGACTGGCGCTGTTCGCTGCTGACCCTCAGGCACGCCTGCTGGGCGCCACAGGTATCTTGACCCTGGACGGATCCCGGGTATCCCGGGACCTGATCTGGTCAGTGGTTCGCAACGGTCGCCTCGAACCGCTCCCGATCGTGGTGTACTGAAACGGGCCGTCATCGACCCTCGTCGACTGCCACCGGGCGATCGTCCGAAAACGCGGCCGGTAACTATCTCACCGGACGGGGGTTGACGCTGGTCACCAGGAATTTTCACAGCTCTCGCGGCGAGATCGATCTGATCATGCTGGACCGCGAACTGCTGGTGTTCATCGAGGTGCGTTTCCGCGGCCACGGCGCCTTCACCAACCCGGTGGAAAGTATCACCCGGCGTAAACGTCACCGGATCATCGCGACGGCGCGGTACTTCCTGCACACTCACCGCGAGCATGTCAGGCGGCGCTGTCGGTTTGACGTCGTGTCGGTAACGCGGCGACACTACGCGCCGTCATGTCCCGATTCAGATCAATTCGAATGGATCCGCGACGCCTTCGACGCCTCCGGCGCCTGATCGCCGCTCTCGTCGTTGCTGCCACCGCCTGCGGCATCGGCGGCTGCAGCATGCTCACCGGCAGCGAGCCCGGCGTTCGCACGCCGGGCGAAGCCTTCGACGATCAGATCATCGAACATCTGGCAAAGAAACAGATTCACGACGCCGACCCGGCTCTCGCCGACGCCAACCTGGTGGTGGTCAGCCACAATGGCGTGGTCTTGATAGCCGGAGAGGTCTCCCGCGAGGATCTACGTGCAAAAGCCCAGAGCGCCGTCGAGACCCTGTCGCGTGTGCGTCGCATACACAACGAACTCGAAGTCACTGAGAACGCCGGCCTCGTTGATCTATCCCGCGATTCCTGGCTGACCAGCCGGATCAAAACGAAGATGATGTGGCACCCGGGCGTGGATGCCGGCCGGATCAACGTAACGACACACCGGCGCATCGTCTATCTGATGGGCCGCGTTCCACGCGATCAGGCCGACGGCGCTGTCGATGCGGCACAGAGTGTCCGCGGTGTCGAGAAAATCGTAAAAATATTCGAGTACGTCGAGACGCCCGTTACTTCACAACCTTGAGGTGGACGCCCGAGGGCTCGCCTGGCCGTGGCGAGCCGCCATCGGATTCTTCTTCGAACGCCATGCCCTGACCCGTTTCCTTGGCATAGATGGCAAGCAAGCCGCCAATCGGCGACCTGATCCTGTGTGAGCGACCGGCGAAACGGCCGTCAAAGGACACGGTATCGTTCGCGATATGGAAGTCCCTCACCGCCGTGGCTGATACGTTCAGCACGATCTTGCCATCCTCGACGTAATCGAGCGGTACCTCGACGCCCGGCAGTTCGGCGCTCAGGACGATGTAGGGAGTGCAGTTGTTATCGACGATCCAGTCAAACAGCGCGCGCGCCAGGTACGGCCGGTTCGACGTCATTCGCGCATTTCCAACTCGGATTCGGTCAGACTGGCGCGGAACGAGTCACGCTCGAACATCTTCTGCATGTATTTCTGCATCGGCCGGGTGGAGCGTTCCGGTAACTTGATGTCCAGCACGTTCAGGCGCCAGAGAATCGGTGCTACGCAGCAGTCGACGAGGGTAAATTCATCGTTCATGAAAAACAGGACCTCATCAAAGATCGGCGCAATGCTGACGATACTTTCGCGCAACTCGTTGCGGGCTTTATCCCGTACCGTTTCGCGTCCCTTGCCTGCCATCAGTAAATCCACGCGCCCTGACCAATCCTTTTCGATGCGGTGTATGAATAATCGACTCTGCGCCCGGGCCACCGGATACACCGGTAGCAACGGGGGGTGCGGGAAGCGTTCGTCCAGATACTCCATGATCACGGTCGATTCATACAATACGAGCTCTCGGTCCAGCAGCGTCGGCACACTGTTGTACGGATTGATCGTCGCGAGATCTTCCGGCATGTTGCTCGGATCGACCTCCACGATGTCCACCGCGACCCCCTTTTCGGCGAGCACCATGCGGACCCGATGACTGTAATGGTCCCGGGGATCAGAAAAAAAGGTCATTAACGATCGTTTGGTGACTACGCTCATGGCAGAAATCTCGTTTTATCGGTCTTGATGGAGCGGCGCGAACCCGCGTGGAATCAATGGAACTCTTTGGCGTACTCGCGGCCAAGCAGAGACGTGAGAACGAACAGTACGACCAGGAACAATAATACATAGACGCCCAGCCGGTACCGTTCCATCCGGGTGGGCTCCGCGACGTAGTACAGGAAGTTCACTATGTCGTAGACAGCCTCGTCATACTCGACGGCCGTGTATCGTCCTGTGCCTTCTACAACTTCGAGTTGCCCGCACCGTTCGCCGGTTATTGCCTTTTGCGGGACCAGCGGATCACGCATCTGCCCGCCGTCGTCCGCCGTCCGGGACACCTGAGTGCAGACTTCCCGCTGAATCCCCTGCAACTCGAACAGCGCATGAGGCATCCCGACGTTGGGGAAAACCTTGTTATTGACACCCGTTGGACGTGACTCGTCGAGATAGAAAGTCTTCAGGTAATTGTACAACCATTCGGTGCCGCGCACCTTCGCGACCATGGTCAGATCCGGTGGCGCAGCGCCAAACCAGTTTTTCGACCGCGCGGGCATTGCCGTTTCCATGAGGTCACCGATCCTCGCGCCTGAAGGCACAATCTGTTCCGTGAAAATCTCATGGGGTATTTCGAGATCGTCCGCGGTTCGCTCATAGCGCTGGAAGCGCAGCGAATGACAACCCATGCAGTAGTCGGTGTACAGTCTCACGCCACGCTGCAACGACGGCTTGTCATGCGAGTTGGGCTCGAACGGAAGCATCTCCCAATCGACACCCGAGGTCGCAGCAACCGCGCCGGGAATTCCCAGCAGCAACAACAACGCCAGACGCTTCATCGCTGGATGATCCGTTCGGGCTCCGGCTTCGTTTTCTCCGCACGCGTGTACCACGGCATCAGGACGAAATACGCGAAGTACACCAGCGTGCACACCTGCGCGAGCGCTGTCGCGCGCGGCGACGGTGCGACGGTGCCAAGATAACCGAGCACGAAAAAACTGATCACGAACAAGCCGAGCATGAGCCGTGACGGCAGGCCTTTGTAGCGGATCGATTTGACGGGACTCTTGTCCAGCCACGGTAGCACCGCCGGGATCACGATCGCTGCGGCCATCACCACCAGCCCCCAGAACTTTGCATCGACCCCGAGCAACGGATAGGTCGCGGCCCGCAACATCGCGTAGAACGGTGTGTAGTACCAGACCGGTGCGATGTGATCCGGCGTCTTCAACGGATTGGCCTGTTCGAAGTTCGGCATCTCGAGGAAATAGCCGCCGCCCTCGGGAAAATAGAACACCACGGCACAGAACACGATCAGAAAGCCCACGATGGCGGGCAGGTCGTGACCGATGGTGTAGTAGGGGTGAAACGGGATGCCATCCTCCGGGATGCCGTCGGCGTTCTTGTGCTTTTTGATCTCGACGCCGTCGGGGTTGTTCGACCCAACATGGTGCAAGGCGACGATGTGGACGAACACCAGCATCACCAGCACCAGCGGCAGCGCAACGACATGCAACGCGAAGAACCGGTTAAGCGTGATCCCGGACATCAGGAAGTCACCACGGAACCATTCCATCAGATCTGGACCGACCAGCGGGATGGCACCCACCAGCGACACGATTACCTGCGCGCCCCAGTACGCCATGTTGCCCCATGGCAACACGTAGCCAAAGAATCCTTCGGCCATCAGCACCACGAATATCACCATGCCGATCAACCACAGTAGCTCTCGCGGCTCGCGATAGGAGCCATACATCAAGCCACGGAACATATGCAGATACACGATGATGAAAAATGCCGAAGCGCCGGTGGAATGCAGGTAGCGAAGCAACCAGCCGAACTCGACATCGCGCATGATGTACTCGACCGAAGCGAACGCGCCCTCACCGCTGGGCACGTAGCTCATGGCGAGCCAGATGCCGGTCAGGAATTGCATCACCAAGACGAAGGTGGCCAGAATCCCGAAGTAGTACCAGAAGTTGAAGTTCTTCGGCGCGTAGTACTTCGACATGTGGTATTCGAAGGTCTCGGTCGCGGGGAACCGCGCATCGACCCAGACCATGAAACGTGACCACGCGGCCGGAAAGCCTGAATCCGGCTTTTCCATCAGGCGGTCTCCTCATCTATACCGATGACGATGACGCTATCGGATTCATAGCTGTGAGGCGGAACTTCGAGGTTTGCCGGCGCCGGCACGCCTCTGACCACTCGCCCGGCGAGGTCGAATCGGGAACCGTGACATGGGCAGAAGAACCCGCCTTTCCATGTGGGATCGAAGGGCTCCGGCTGTACCTCGCCATAATACTTTGGCGAACAGCCCAGATGCGTGCACAGCCCCAGATAGACACCGATCTCCTGGCGTCGCGAACGCCAGGGATTCTTCGCGTAAGCGGGCTGTTGCTGCCGGTTCGAATCCGGATCGGCCAGCTCCTCCGTGTCGGCCTGGAGGCTGGCGATGGCCGCAGCGTCGCGCGCTATGATGAACACTGGCTTGCCGCGCCATGCGGGCATTGGCCCGAGCATTTCACCGTCGCGCAGCTTGGAGACGTCCACCCTGATCGGAGCGCCGGCGGCTCTCGCTCTGGCGCTCGGAACCCAGGACTTCACGAATGGGATCGCGGCGCCAACCACGCCGGCACCGCCGACCACTGAAGTTGCGCCGATCAGGAAGTAACGACGCTGCCTGTTGACGCCGTCGTCGCTGTCACCCGCGCTGACACTCTCCTCGCTCACCCGTCAATCACCCCTTACTCACCTCCACGCTCGGCGCGCGATGGCCGCGCCGATTGAGTCTTGCTCGTTGAAATATCAGCGCTTCGAGTACTGCGGGCGTTTCCG
>SMVB01148639.1_pt1 | contig 32471 bp, 25 predicted proteins | sample 2456461 | NCBI WGS metagenome assembly SMVB01 (sample SAMN11095934, study PRJNA526329) | marine sediment metagenome | biome: Marine sediment; feature: Surficial sediment; material: Deep marine sediment; isolation source: Hadal surficial sediment | place: Pacific Ocean | collected 2014-05 | depth... | reverse complement strand
TGGCCGCCTTTCAGGTCATCCTTGCCACTGCTGCCCACAATCAGGTCGTTGTCATCGCTGCCCTTGAACTTGCCTTTTTGGTCGGCGGCAAACAGCGCCTCGTCATCAGCGTACAGGTGCAGGGTGACCGTGCCATTGGCAGAGTGATCGCCGTCACTGGCGGTGTAGGTGAATTCCACCTGGGACTCGCCTGCCACCGGGGTATAGCTGAACTGGCCCATATCAGCATCAAACACAAAGTCACCCAGACCCGTGGTACTCATAGCTGACACGGTAAGTGTATCGCCCTCGGGATCAATGTCATTGGCGAGCAGTTCAGTGAATTCAAACGTGTTGACGGTATCCTTTTGGCCGTAGAGGGTATCGTCGCCCAAATCGGGTGACCCCTCCGGCGCCGCTTCTGCCACGTCTATGCTTACCAGCGCTGTGTCGCTGGCGCTGTCATCTGACACCTCATACTCAAATGTCGCTGTACCGACAAACCCCGGGTTGGGCGTAAAGGTGATTGTTTGCGCCCCAGCATTGAGCACCGCCAGGCCATTGAGGCTATTGCTTACCGCTGTTACCGACAGGCTATCGCCATCAACGTCGGTGTCGTTGCCTAGCAGGTCCGCAAATCGAATCTCCAGTGCTGTATCAATAACTGTCGCCGCAGTGTCGTCCGTAGCCACGGGGGCGTCGTTCACCGCAGCCACGGTTACCGCGACCGCCACCGGCACACTCACGGTGTTATCGCTGAGGGAGTACTCAAAGCTGGCGCTGCCGTTAAAGTTTGCATCCGGCGTGAAGGTAACGGTTTGTGAAACAGTATCAAAACCAACTGCGCCGTTAACAGCATTGCCGACACCGGCCACCGTGAGTACATCACCATCGATGTCGATGTCGTTGCCCAACAGTGTGTTAAAGCCCAAAACCAGTGGCACATCTTCCACGGCGTTGACGGTATCCGCAGCGCCTTCCGGGTCATCATTGACCGGCAGTACATCGACGCTAACCGTAGCCGTACTCACATCCATTCCGTCGCTCACGACATAGGTAAAACTGGCGGGGCCGTTGTAATCGGGATTCGGGGTAAAGCTGATTTCCCCGGCTGCATCATCAAAGCTGACCGCGCCATTGACGGCATTACCCACGCTATCAATATTCAGGCCGTCGTCGTTGTCGTCGCTATCATTGAGTAGCAGGTCAGCAGCAAGAATCACCAGTGTGCTGTCTTCATTGCCCTGTGCAGTATCCGCCACCGCCGTCGGTGGGCTATTGGGTTCGGCAATCGTAATAGCCACTGTAGCTATGGAATCCAGGCTGCCATCGCTAAGGGTGTAGTCGAAGGAGGCTGCCCCGAAGTGACCGGGTGCCGGGAAAAACGTAATAGTCTGATTTTCTGCATCCCGTATCACGGTGCCATTTACCGCGTTGCTAACCGCTGAGATTGTCGGTATATCACCATCAATATCGCTGTCATTATCCAACAGCTCGGCAAAGGTAATCAGCAACGGGATATCAATCACGCCGCGCAGCTCATCGTCGACTGCAGTGGGTGCATCATTTACCGGCGCCACGGTGACAGCAACGGCAACCTGCACACTCTCCTCGCCGTCGCTGAGAGTATACTCAAAGCCTGCACTGCCGTTAAAGTTGGCATCCGGCATAAAAGTAACGGTTTGTGTAGCCCCGTCAAAATCGACAGCGCCGTTGACCGCGTTGCCCACTGCGATCACAGAGAGATCGTTTCCGTCTGCGTCGGTATCATTGGCCAGCAAGGTCGATGCGTCTATCAGTAGCGCCTGATCTTCGGTGGCACTCGCCTGGTCCGAGGTTCCGGTTGGGGCGATATTGTTCACGCTGCTATCGTTGGCGACACCGAACAGCACGAAGCTGGTTCCAGAGAGGGACCCGTTGGGGTCGTCATACGGGGCCCCGATAATCAAGTCATCAACCCCATCATTATTGACATCGCCGGCCGGCGAGACGGAGTGACCAAGCCAGTCACCGAGACTAATGCCATTAATCGCGAATCCTAGCGAGCCGTCCCCGGTGGCTAGGTCGGACAGGTCCAGGTTGCCGTCACCGCCAGAGATATCCTGTTCTGAACCGAACACCACATACACAGCTCCGCTCTCATACGAGTTAATGGAGGAGCGCACCGCACCGATGATCAAGTCATCGATGCCGTCGTCGTTCACATCGCCCACATAGGCTACCTCGTGGCCAAGGTGATCCCCGTTCAACGCACCGTGCATGACAAAGCCGGTGGAGCCATCACCATTGACGATGTCCGACAAATCGAACTCTCCGGTACCACTGGTGATGTCTGCAGTCGAACCATACACCAGGTAAACCGCCGAGTTCCCATTGCGGCCTGCTGAGTGAGCGTACGCAGCAATGACCAGATCATCAATTCCATCGTTGTTGAAGTCGCCTGCCGCAGCCACTGAATTGCCGGCCTGATCCCGTGAGCGCGCACCATTTATCACAAAACCCAGGGACCCATCGCCATTGAATATCGCGGAAGACTCCAGTACGCCATCGCCGCCGGTAATATCCTGTGCCGAGCCAAATACCACAAAGCTCTTGGAAACGCTGCTTCTAGCGGCCTCGCCTATGATCAGGTCGTCAATCCCATCGCCGTTTATGTCTCCTGCAGCCAGTGATCCTCCACCCAGGTTGTCAGGCGGATTGGGCCGGTCGATAACCCAACCCCTCGATCCATCACCGTTCTCCAGTGATGCCAGATTAAAACTGCCAGTAGCATTAGTGACGTCTTCATCTGACCCAAATACCACATAGATTTTATAGGACCCGTAGCCCGGGCGCTCGGTATAAATTCCCACAGCCCAGTCATTGATGCCATCGTCGTTGATATCTCCAGCTGAAGTTACGCCCAGGGTAGCGCCGGATCCATTGCCGACAGCACTGCTGTCAATTGCGAATCCCAGTGAACCATCACCAGCCTCGATCTCTTGCAGAGTTATTTCACCATCGCCACCAGTGATATCCGTGGTAGAACCGAAAATGACATAGTTCGGACCGAGCCCCTGGTTTCCGGTGCCGCTCTTTGCTCCGCCAATTATCACGTCATCGATGCCATCTGCATTGATGTCGCCCACGGCCGTTACCTGGATGCCGCCGTACTGCTCATCTCTAAAGCCATGGATGAGAAAGCCCAGCGCACCGTTGCTGCTGGCAATGTCCGACAACTCAAAGCGCCCATCCGAGCCGGTGATATCCTGCTCTGAGCCGAACACCACGTAAACCGCGCCTTTCTGAGAACCAAAGTTTGAAGCGCCAATGAGAAAGTCACCGATACCATCCCCATTGATATCACCTGCCGACGATACTGCGCTGCCGGCCTGGTCCCATTGGTTGGCACCGTTGAGAACGTAACCCAGGCTGCCATCGCCATTCTCTATCGTGCTCAGATCGAAGACTGCATCGGGCGAGACGGGATCGGCGACATCCACAGATACCGTGGCTGCAGCGGTGGATCTGCCATCACTGATCGTATAGCTAAAGCTGGCACTCCCTGAGAATCCTTGTTCCGGCGTGAAAGTAACGAGCTCAACACCGGCTTGATACACCACGCTGCCGCCAATGGCATTATCGACGCCAACAAAGGAAATGGGGTCTCCCTCCGGGTCAGAATCATTGGACAGTAAGTCGGCAACCGGGATCTCCAGCGCCTGCTCAAAGTCTGTGGCTGCCTGATCTGCTTCTGCTACAGGAGGGTCATTGGGCACCTCACCCACGTAAATGCTGACGCTCCCCAGGGCACCCGCATAGCCATCTGATACTACATAGTCAAACTCTGCCGAGCCGCTATAGCCCACCTCGGGAACAAAGCTGACAGTTTCGTTTACCTCGTCCAACGATACACTGCCATGCAAGCTGTTGCCGACCGCGCTAATCGTCAGGGGCTGCCCATCGACGTCGCTATCGTTGGCCAACAAACTGGCAAATAGGATGTCTGCCGTTTCATCAATTCCAGTGACAAGATCATCATCAACGGCCACCGGCAGGTTATTTTCAACGGTCACCAGCAGGGACGCTGTTACGCTGGCGGCACCGTCACTGGCGGTGTAATCAAAAGAGGCCTCACCGGCAAAATTGTTGTCGGGAATAAAGGTGACTGTTTGGTTGAGTTCACTGCGAGATACGCTGCCATTAACCGCATTGCTCACGCTGATGATCGTTAACGGCCCATTATCGCCCGCACTGTCATTGGCCAGCAGGCTGGCAAAAGACAACACCAGTGGCTGGTTAACGCTGCGAGTAAACGACTCGCCCAGGGCATAGGGCAGGCCCACTGCAGAGGCGATGGTCTGTTGAGTCCAGTTTGTACCGGAACCGTAGAACTGGATGAGATCAATAGCATAAGTCTGGTTAGCGCTGCTGCCATAGTCTCTGAAGTGATCAAGAACCGTGACGGTCTCTGCGCCGGTGTCGATCAACAGGTTGTCACCCACCTTGCTCAGGCTGGTGCTGGCCGGATTTACCCCACCGGCCAATACCAGCACATCGTGGCCATTGCCGGCGTCGGTATTATCGATAGTGTCATCACCTTCGCCAGTCCAAACGGTATACACATCATCACCGAGGCCGCCAATCAGCGTATCATCGCCCTCGTCACCATCCAGGGTGTCGTTACCCTCATCGCCATAGAGCGTATCGTCTCCCCAGTTGCCCCGCAGCGTGTCATCGCCGCTACCACCATGAATAACATCACCGGCGCCAGTAGCGTTGTTGCCATCGCCATACACAGTGTCGTTGCCACCGCCGGTATTGATGGTATCGGACCCGGGGCTTCCCCATACAACATCGTTGCCATCACCGGTGGTGAGCGTGGTCGCCTCGTCCAGGGTAATTTGTTCTTCAAAGTTGGCGGTGTCTAGCGAGCCGCCACCGGCAAATTGGAGCTGCATGGTTTCAAATGTGCCGGGGGTAAAGGCGATGAAGTCGCCATTGTTAAGTACCAGGAAACGGCTGCCGCTATTGCCCTGCAGATGGGAGACTTCGGATACTGAAAATGCCAACTTGAGCACATTCTGGCCCTGGGTATCGTCGATGGTATCGATACCGTCACCGAGGGAGTACCAATAGTGATCGTCCCCGGCACCACCTCGCAACACATCGTTGCCAAGGCCACCAGTCAGAATGTCATCGCCCGCATCACCCTGCAGCTGATCATCTCCGATACCACCGAACAGATCGTCGTCGTCTTCACCGCCCCACATCTGGTCGGCGCCCTCACCACCATAGAGGATGTCGTCGCCCGCTTCGCCGATCAGCTGATCATCTTCACTGCCACCGTAGAGATCATCATCGTCTTCACCGCCGTATAGAAGGTCGACGCCGGCACCACCGCGAAGCACGTCATCGCCTGCCTCGCCATACAGCTGATCATCGCCCTCACCGCCAAGAAGTTCGTCATCGCCCTCGCCCCCCCAGAGCTTATCGTTTCCGGGGCCGCCATCAAGCAGATCATCACCGTGTTCTGAGACCGGTGCATCGGGGTCGTCACCATGCAGTTGGTCGTCATCTTTACCACCGAATACCTGGTCGTTGCCAGCACCACCGTACAGCGTATCTGCACCGGCACCGCCATAGATGTAATCGTCGTAGGTATAGGCCTCACCAAAACCGCCAGAGGATACTGCCTCGAATGAAAACTGACCGCTCTCCAGAACATCTAACAGCCCACGCATGTCGCCGTGAATAACATCATCGCCAGCATCACCGGCGAGAAAGTCACTGCCGGCACCACCAAAAATCCAGTCATTGTCATCACCGCCAAAGATGGTGTCGTTGTAATTGCCGCCAGTCAGCAGGTCGTCGCCCGCACCACCGACAATCAGATCACTGTCATCCACTTCTTCCGGAATGGGAGGTGAGAATGGGCTGTCAGGATCTATCCATGACTCGATATTGACAAACCCATTGGCGTTGCCCCAAATGGCATCATTGCCATCTTCACCGTACAGATAATCGTTGCCCGCCCCGCCCCAGATAAAATCATAGGTGTCGGCGGGGTTGTCGCCACCATGAATGATGTCATCCCCGCTGATACCCAGGATGAAGTCGTTCACATCTCCACCCGTCAGCCTGTCGGCCAGTTCACCCCCTTCTATTCCGAAGCCGAGAAGAGGCCCGCCACCGCCACCCCAGAAGACATCAGGATGGGCGTACGATCCATAGGTTGCCGCATCGAAGGTGAGTGAAATCTGGTTAAACGTGGTGGACCCGTGATTGGGTATTTCAAATTGCCGCGAGTTGTAGAAACGAGAAAATGGCGGTGGATACAGTATCTCATTCGATTCTGTATGCACGAAGGTCGTTTCGGCTTCGCCAAGCTCCGTAAACTCACCTTGGGTAAACACCCAGGAGCCGCCCTCGGGGAGCTCTTCATTTTGGTCCTCAGTTGTCAAACCAAACTTGTTCTCTGAGAAGGTGATACCAAACTTCTCAATGGTGACAAAACCACCTTCGCCCTCAAGGAAGTGGATATCCATCTGCTTGCCGCGATGGTTGAAGGTCGCTAGTACTTTGCCATTTGCATCCTGGTAGTTGTAGGCCGCAACCGTCGGGTCAGGCTGGTATAGCCTGGACACGTCTTTACCGTTGATAGTGAGCGTGTTGTCACCATCAATATCGAAGATTTTATCGTTGCCGGTGGCAAATACCGTGGTGTTGAAAATGTAAGTGTCGTCGTCTTTGCCGCCCTCCAGGCGGTCGTTGCCGGCAAGGCCTTCGAGTTCATCATTTCCAGCCATGCCGAATAAACGGTCATTGTTTGCGGTGCCAGCAAGCCCATCAGTTGGCCCATCAGCGCTATCTGAGCCAAAGCGGACTACGCTGGTCTCGTCAGTTAGGGCCGCCAGTACTGCCTCCCCAGTTGTGAGGTTGTACTCCGGATTCGTTTTATCTGAATAGAGGACATCCTTCCCATTATTCGGCTCGGTGCTTTCATCTGACGTGATGTCTTCCACATTGCGCTTCATAAGAAGACTGAGCATTGCCGCCCGATCATTCAGGTATTGCTTCGAGTAGTTGCTTGCGTCATATTTTGGATCGTCCATTGCAGTCGAGTGAGTATCTGAATAAATAGCGAAGGAATTAAGTTCCTCCAACGCGTAGCGATAAGCTCTCGCCTGCAATGTATCGGGGATAGCCAGAGTGGCTATATCTGTGGGGATGGATTCAATGACAAAGTCCCCTCCATGAAGTTCTACCGACACAACCTGATGGATTGACTCTACAAGTTGATGGTATTGATCACGGGCCGTGGGTGGTTCAGTGTCGACAAAGATCGGCAAAGAAACATCAATCCCAAATACAGCTGCTAAAGATTCAGTGAGGGATTCAATGGACTCTTCTGCCACATTGCTCGCAGAAACTAGAATCTGGGCAATTATTCCCTCGCTTACATTTGCATCCAACGTGGCAAACAAATCATAGAGCTTTAGCGAGTCAGCGAGCTGGACTTTGCTATGGCCAGCAAGTCCGAAAGCGCCCTGCACCTCAACAATGATCTCTCGTTGGGGGCTGAATGGATCGCCCGCGAATTCAGTTACAGCGTCCGCGTCATCCCCCGGGGCGGACGATTCTGATTGGAGACCAATTATTTTATCTGTAGGGACAGCTCCTGGGTGACCATTCCCAGTGATCTGCGCTATCGCGGTAAAAGCAATTTGCTTGCTTAACGGGCCATTGTTGCCTGCGCCATTATAGGTGTACGCGGCTTCCACCAAATCGGGGAACAACAACGTAGCGACTGCGGCAAGGTGTCCACCAAGGGAATGACCCGACACAATAATTTTTTCAGTATTTGAAATCAGGGCTTCTTCTTCTTTAACAACTATAGGATCCAACTCTTCAATGAAGTAGTAAGTGCTGATGAACGGGTTGCCAAAGAAAAGGTACTCACTATAGAGAACTTCTACATCATCTGGTCCAAAACCAGTTGGTCTTATCACGGACGAAAGAGTAACTTGCCTGCGTTCCCCCTCGAACAACCCGTTCACATAGTTATATAGGGCAATGGATTGCTTCAGTGCTATTCCAAGCAAACCTATTTCGAGAATATCAGCATCGAACAGGTCAAGATAAGGTTCCTCCGTGCCACGAATCGCCAGAATCTTCTTGTTATTGTCCTCAGTATCCCTGAATAGAGTGGCTGAAAAACCACTATTGGTGTCGTTTGGCTTATGACTGATGGCGTCAAACCTCAGGACAAATTCCTCGGCCTTGGTGGCGGTAAAATTAGCTGTGGGCTCCTGCAGCCTTAGTTCTAAGTCAACGGCATTCTCGCCAATCGAAGCCGGGGTTAGCTCTGCATACGCCGCTTGCATGGTCAGCGCGTAGTCGTAGTACTTGAGAATATCTTCATCCATGGGTTATTTCCTCCATTCTATGCCTCCCGAACCAAGTCCAGATAGCGGCTCTCGTTGCCTTCAAATTTCGCATTGTTCTGGAAACGAGGAATATCTGTACACCTGGTCGTAAACGTTGCGCCGATCTTCCCCAAATACTCATCGAGTTTTGTGAAGAACGTATAGTTTCGATGGCCTGCTACGGGGCTTCCTGTGTCTATTTTTGCTAGATAGATGTGACTAACAACTAGATTAAGAAATTCGGGGCCAACACGCGCTCTGGGATCGTCGTAAAGATACTTGACATGGCTATTCAGATCAGTAATCGGCTTCTCGACCAGTTCACCCTTCGCGTCCAAGGAAAAACGAACATAACCAGACTGCGTGCCCATCTCCACGAAAGCAAAACCACGATTTAAATACTGTTTGGCGATACGCGGACTTGCCCGACGCTCAATATAGAAACCATCTATACGCTCCTGGTGAAAATCATAAAGGCCGCCATCTTTTTCGCAATAGTAATCCAGGTAGTGCTTCCCCAAAATCGCCTCCCATGTAGGAACTAGAAACAGGGCAATGGCGAGAAAAGAGACCATTCCCAGACGTTTTGGTGTGGCAAATCCGCTCTTTTTCAATCGACGGTTAAGAAGTCTCAGCAAGAGGCCCACTGGAATAAAGTAGAAGATCGTAATCAGGATTAGTGATACATAACTCATATACATCAGGGTCGTTGTCATATCTTCATCACTCTAGAGGAACAGAGAGGGACGGGGTCAGGCCTTACACTTGGCACTTTCTTCATTGCACACCTCCAACCCATTGGGACCTATCGCACTCTCCAAGGGTCGCTTTGCGGTTAATTGCAGCACCACAATCGGCATGAGCTTCAAATTTTAGAAAAACTAGACGTGTGCGGAAAGAAAACAGTGACAGACTGCGGTAGAGGAAGAAAACGAAAAATCCGTCTATGGTCAACCACTCATCTATATCCTATATTCTTATTTTCCCCATATTCACTATGGGTATAATACTGCAATCCGTCAAATAGAGATTTACATCATATTCGGCCTTTGACCGCTCTAAAAACCGTCGATATATCGTAATTGACTGTAGACCAGTCGCTTCGGTGTCTGAACCAAGGTAATCCTGATTTTTCAACGACTTTCACACACAGAAAATCCAGGCCTGTCCTCAGTGCAATTTGAAAATAGGGATGGAGCGCCAGCGAATCCGGACTCTCATAGACTGCGGCAGACAACAACGCATAGTGAAAAGTATCTTCAACACTGCTTTCAGTATAGTCCATTGTTCAGATTCTCCAGCCTGCTTCTAAACTCAGAGCTAAATGCAAATTTGTATGGATTTGAGTACAACTTATTTTGCTTCAAAAGTTCGAGTTTCTTGCAACTGGGAAGCGTAGCGAAGGAAACAAATAGATTGTCTGTTAGCTTCGGGTGTCGGTAGTCGACCTCAACGAATTCAGCATAGATTTCCTGCGTATCAATGTTCTGCAAGAGTACTCTTCGCTGATATATCGATAGAGTACCGTTTTCGTGCAGCATTTTTAAAGCACCTTGCCGCCGTTCAATAGTATGAATCTCGGTATTTTCCTGCAGCGGAGAAATACCAATACATTGCCCTTGCAGGTAGTCGGTATTCCGTGATCTTGATGCCATAAACCTGTGGAACAGCGCACAGTCTGGGGCGCCGCTGGGAGCCAATTCCAGGACAAATTTGCCCTTCTGGCCAGAAAGTCCCAGATCAGGTTCGTCTTCAACAACAAAGGATCGTATGTCTGTTTGGGTCAGTTTCTTCCAGTTATTATCATTCCAGCTCGACCCAATTCCATAGACAAAATCCAATGGCGGGGGATTGTGCAGTACATAGTGTGTTCTCTCCTCGCATTCCTCCGCCCAAAGCTCGCCAAAGCTAGCGATACGATAATTCCAGTATAGAAAGGGAGAGGCTCCGAAGATCAGCGCGATTACCAGACGCAGGACACCCCGCTTGACGGATCCGAGTACGATTATCTTCTGAACAATCGGTGCGCCAAGTAACCCGACTATCAGGGACAACAATGCCCAACCTAGAAGCATTCCTACAATTACGATACCCATCTAACCCTCCCTAAGCTGGACGGCCACCACAAAAACTCCCCAGATCGCCAGAAAAGTTTGGAGGCCTGGCCCCGTTTCCTCAGCCTAATACTCTTACCCGCACCGACGGGCGCCATATCTGGATCGCAAGATCGTGGGAAAACAAAGACAAATAGAGCACTTCACCGATCGGACTATCACTATAATCCACTGTTTAGATCCTCAATCTCTGTTCTAAAGTGAGCGCTGAATGCAAAATTGAAAACTTGGGCCTGCAAATTATTATTCTCCAGGATCTCCAACTTCTCGCAGCTTGGAATCCTCGCGAACATCACGAAAAAATTGTCCGCGACACTCGGGTAGCGGTAAGAAACAGACACATATTCAGCATATACCTCTTTACTGTCCGCGTTCTGTAGCAGTGTGCGTGATTCTCTTACCAGCAAAGAGCCACTCTTGTGCAATATCTTCAACTCACCAGACTTTGTCTCCAGCTTTAGGACTTTAGCGTTGCTATCTAGCGGTTCAATAGCAATGCAACGTCCTCGCAAGTACGGTGTTTTCCTCTTCAACCTTGCAACATTCTCATAAAAGAGCGCGCATCCTGGATCATTTGCTTCAGCGAGTCGCAACACAAAGCTGCCGGCTTAACCCGTTAAACCAAGTCCCTGCTTGTCATTCGCAACAAGCGGAGCGCCAAGTAACCCTACTATCAGGGACAACAATACCCAGCCGAGAAGCATTCCTACAATTACGATACCCACCTGGTAATACCCTCCTTTTTAACGGAGGCCAGAAGTATAACTCGGGCTGCACAAATGCATGCTTTGAAGGAGAAGCCAGCCAGGATGCACAACTTCCAAAAGATACTGATCACGCCATTCAAGAAAACGGGTAAGCACTGTGCCTACTTCGCTACTAGGCAGCCGCATTAGGCAATTGCTGGGCAATCGCTTTGATACGCTTAGTTGGCTTTCCTTTTTGCCAGTCAGCAGAGCTGCGCAACCGCGCGAGAGTATGGCTGGTCTGCATATTGATCCAGCTCTCAGGTGATCCGCCAAACACATCAGATAACCGCATTGCCATTTCTGGAGTGACATCAATCTTGCCATTCAAAAGCCGGCTGAATGTCGCTCTGTGTACTCCAAGTGAATCTGCAACATCGGATGCTGTCAGAGCCAGTGGTTCAATATAGGCACCCATAATAAATTTACCAGGATGCATGGGCTTTTTTGCGCTCATTAGTGATAATCCTCATAGTTCACAACGTATGCATGACCGTGTTCCAATCTGAAAGTCAGGCGCCAGTTGCCGCTTACATCAACCGCGTGCAACCCCTTCATGTCCCCCTTCAAAGGGTGCAGGCGCCAACCTGGAACATTCATGTCAAAGACCTCAATGGCGGCATCAAGGCGAGTTAATTGCAATTCTAATTTGTTTGCGTGGTCCGTCTGAATGCCGCGTGTGCTCTCGGTCTCCCAGAAGCGCTTTAAGCCCTTGTGCTTAAACTGCTTGATCATGTATCACAGCCTATCATGCTGTTGCATGATGCGCAACATGCGCTTTCAGTATTACCTGGAACAGTCAGATCGGTACCCGCGCGCGCTTTTTCGAATTCCGCTATTTGCCCGATACAGCTCTTCATAAGCACCCATCCCCTTAGGCTGGTCCCACTGCCTTCAATCTTCGTTGGAACCCATAGTATGCCCACATGGCTAACGTTGAGCGTTCCCTCAACACCGATTTGCTGACCCAACTTCTGTGAGTGTGTAATGACCACTCAGGTAGACGACTGTGTCAAAAGTAAGACCTGAACCCGTTTCCGTGAGCATTGGCCGGATTCCTATTTCACAAGGGTGAAAGTGTTCGAAATAAGTTCAAGTCGAACGTTGGCAGGGAGTGCATCTTTCCCAAGTACAGTTCGGCATTTCCTGTTTTTTTGAGACATGAAGTACACAATTTGGGCAGAGTAATCTTTGATTTCGCTGAGGACTTTGCCGGACTTGAGATCCTTCAACACCCTCGAATGTCGGGCTATACCAGACTCCAGGCGCACGATGTCGAGTTCAAAATCGAAGTCACGATCGAAAACAGGGCGATTTAGCTCAATAGTTGATGACACTATATATGCCGTGTCATCATTTGACGGCCCTTTTGCTGGGTCAATCTCCAGCCAGTACTCAGGCCCCAGACTGACTTTCCTGTAAACAAACACGCCAGAATCCTCGGCACAGGCCTTCCTGAACTGATATTCCGTTCTGATTTCCGATACGCTTATCACGACTAAAAATAGAGGAACGCATGCGAGGGAAATCCAGAATATCTTTCTCTTCGACTTCTCGATGACCGGAGATTTTTTAAACAGGTAGAAAACCAGCGCCCCTCCCCAGACCAGAAACCAGATCACCCCATAGGGATAAGCAGTGATGACAAACAGCGCGCTTTGTAAAGCGTGTACGAGATGATCCACTAGCGGCTCTCCTGTCGATTTAGCATGTAGAAATCGACATAAGAGGGACAGGGTCATGTTCCACAATTGACACCATTTATGTAAGCTTTGACCGCTCTAAATACCGTCGATATATCGTGATTGACTGTAGACCAGTCATTTCGGTGTCCGAACCAGGGCGAACCTGACTTTTCAACGACTTTCACAATCAGAAAATCCAGGTCGATTCGCCCAGACGGCTGTGTCAAATGTAAGGCCTGACCCCGTTTTCCATGACTGATGGCGTCAAACCTTGCGACGAATTCTGCGGCTTTGGTGGGGGTAAAATTTGCTTCTTCCCGCACCAAATCCTGTTCAACAGAATCATCGACTAGATCGTTGTTGTCCAGCAGCGCGTCCGCCGCCTGCATCGTCAGCGCATATTGATAGTATTTCTGGATGTCACTATCCATCGCTACCTACCTCCCGCTGAAATACTTCTAACAACATCCAGATAATGGCTCTCGCTCTTAGGAAATCTTTCATCGTTCTGAAAACGTGGGATATTTGTACACCTCATTACGGGGGTTGCTCCGATTCTTCCCAAATAGGCATCAAGCTCGGTGTAAAACGCATAACTGCGGAATCCCGCTACAGGCTCCCCGGTATCCAAATCCTCAAGGTACTGGTTATAAACGGTTAGAGTGAGGCTATCGGGACCCACTCTTGTATTGGGATCGTCGTATACACGTCTGACCTGGCTATTCAGAACAGCGACAGGTTGCTCGAGCAGTTCACCATTCGCGTCTATGAAGAAGCGGACATAGTCAGGTTGCATGCCCATCTCAACGAAATCAAAACCACGCTTTAAGTACTGTTTGGCGCTATGCAGATCGGCCCGATACTCAATATATAAACCATCTATACGCTCTTGGTGAAAATCATAAAGGCCGCCATCTTTTTCACAATAGTAATCCAGGTAGTGCTTCCCCAAAATCGCATCCCAGGTCGGAATTAGGAACAGGACTACAGTGATTGAAGAGACCATTCCCAGGCGTTTTGGCGTGGCAACTCCACTCTTTTTCAATCGGCGGTTGAGAAGTCTCAGCAAGAGGCCCACTGGAATAAAGTAGAAGATCGTAATCAGGATTAGTGATACATAACTCATGTACATCAGGATTGTAGTCATAGATTCAGTGCTCAAAAACCATTACATACAACAAAAGCGCAATGCTAAACATGACTAACGCAGAATCTTCCGTCAAGGTTTCTTCCGCAGCATCAGGGTCAGGCCTTACAATTGACATCATTACTCACACTTAAGTGGTCGAATGAATTCGACCCTACATATCGGCGCGAGGGATCAGGCCAATAATTCCCGCAAATGATCCAGCGTCACCTGGGCGCTGTGATAATCCTGTTGCACAGGTAGCAGCTCGCCGTCTTGCTCCAGCACCAGCGAGGGAAAACCTCTAATCGGCGATTGCCGCGAGAATTGTATCTGGCGCTGTAGCTCAGTCTCGACCTCGGCAGAACGAATATCCGCAGCAAACTGATTAGTATCCAACTGCAGCTCTGCCGCCAGGGTTTCCAGCGTGGAGAGATTGGAGGGATTCATGGCGCGCAGGTAATAGGCGCGCTGAATGGCGTCGGTCATGGCTTCTTCCCGCTCTTGCAGGGCAGCAGCAATCACTGCACGACAGGCCGGGTAGGTAGAACGTCGCGGTTCGCATTCGGTCCAGAAGTCGTAATTGAATTCAGTGCCCAGTAATTCTTCAATATTCTTCCAGTAACCGGGAATCGCCTGGCGCAGGTTTTGGGGCATAGGCTCGTCGCTATCGGGTGCCAGTCCGCCCAACACGTTAACGCGTGTTACGCCGGCGGGCAGGCTGGAGAAAAGCTGATCGGCGACCGGTCGGTAACCCCAGCACCAACTGCACATCGGGTCGTGATAATAGTAAAGAGTGGCCATCCCTAGACCACGCCCTCTTCTTTTAATGCGGCGATGGCAGCATCATCCAGTTTGAGTATCTCCCCTAACACTTCGTCATTGTGGCTACCCACTTCGCCACCGGGCCAGTCGGTGCGACCGGGTGTGCCTGACAGTTTCGGCATGATGGCGGGAATTTTCAGCGGTTTGCCGTTGACCTCTACCTCTTCAAACATGCCCCGTGCATTGAAATGCGGATCGTTCATTTGATCTTCAACGTTATAGATCAATCCTACCGGTACGCGCTCGGCCTCCAGCACATCCACCACCTGCTGGGCGGGCATGCTCGCACACCAGTCCGCCAGCGCCTGGTCGATTTTGTCCACCTGCTCCACCCGCCCCGGGTTGTCTGCCATCTCGGGGTCTGCAGCCATCTCGGGGTGGCCGGTGGCGATCATCAAGCGCTTGAAGATGCCGTCGCCGTTACCGCCTATCACCACAAACTTGCCATCGCTGCAGGTAAAGGTATTGGTGGGTACGATACCGGTAATAGTGGTGCCCGATGCTTCACGAATCACACCGGCGCCGGAAAACTCGGGTACCACGCCTTCCATCAGGTTAAACATGGACTCGTACAGGGCCACGTCTACTACCTGCCCCTGGTCGGGATCTTTGGCGCGTTGCAACAGCGACAGGCACACGCCCAGTGCCGCGTGAATACCGGAGATGGTATCGCCGATACTGAGATTGGGGCGCACCGGTGGCTCACCCGGAAAGCCGTTTACATAACGAAAACCGCTCACACCTTCAGTCACCGAGGCATAGCCTGGCTTGGCGGCATAGGGGCCGGTCTGACCATAGCCTGATATGCGCGCGTAGATGAGGCCGGGATTAAAGGGTTTGAGATCATCCGGTGCCAGGCCCCACTTCTCGATCACGCCGGGGCGAAAGTTCTCTACCACCACGTCGGCGCCTTTAAGTAATTCCTTGACCAGTTCGCGACCTTTTTCGGTCTTGAGATCCAGGGTCACGCTTTTCTTGTTGCGACCCAGGCTGCGATACCAGTGGGAGGTGCCGTTTTCGAGAATACGCCAGCCGCGTATGGGATCGCCGTCACCCGGCGGCTCTACCTTGATTACTTCGGCACCAAAATAGGCAAGAATAGTGCCGGTAAAAGGGCCGGCCAGTAATTGGCCCAACTCAATGACCCGGATACCATCCAGCGGACGGGGTAAAGCGTCAGACGACATGAGGATTCCTCAGAGTTTTCGGCGACTATCTTACCGAAAAAAAGCACCCGCGACGCTAGCTATTTTTGGTCGGTCGCATCAAGGCGGTAAGTTCTTCCGCCGGCAAAGGTTCGCTGAACAAATAGCCCTGGAACAACGAACAATCATGCTCGTTCAAAAATGCCAATTGTTCTGGCTCTTCCACCCCTTCGGCCAGCACCACCAGGTCCAGACTCTTGCCCATGGCGATAATAGTCTTGGTGATAGAAGAGTTTTTGTGGTCATTGAACAAATTGCGTACAAAGCTCTGGTCTATCTTGAGCTCGTGAAATGGCAGCTCGCTCAGGTAGGACAGAGACGAATAGCCGGTGCCAAAATCATCCATGGAAATCTTGATCCCCATCTCGACCAGTTCATGCATCTTGATCTTGGCATCGGCAAAGCTTTCCACCACCACGTTCTCGGTTATCTCAAGCATCAGGTATTTGGCGGGCAGACCAACCTCTTTCAAGGTCCGTTTTACCTTGCTAACAAACTCGGCATGTTGAAACTGACGCGTGCTTACGTTTACCGCAACGTGTTGCAAAGGTAAGCCGGCATCGCGCCAGGATTTCATTTGCTGGCAGGCCGCCTCCAGCACCCAGTCGCCGATAGGTATGATCAGGCCGGTTTCATCCGCCACCGGAATAAAATCGTCCGGTGCAACATGGCTACCGTCTGCCTTCTCCCAGCGCAGTAGTGCTTCTACACTTTGTATAACTCCATGGGCATTTACCTGCGACTGGTACACCATGGAAAACTGGTCACACTCCAATGCCTCACGCAGTTCGCGCTCCATTGCCAGTTTTTTCTCTGCCAGTCGCTGCATGTCCTGGTGGAAGAAACACACGGTATTCTTGCCACTGCCTTTAGCCTTGTACAAGGCCGTGTCTGCCTGTCTCAATAGCTCCAGCGGTGACTCCGCCGTACCGGGGAACAAGGTGATACCGATGCTGATCGATGCATAGTGTTTATGGTCTGCGATAAAGTAGGGCTTCTCGGCCAGCGTCAGCAATTTGCGAGCAATGCTATTGGCCTTCTCAAGTACTCGCTCTTCAGTTTCCGTTTCGCTTTGCAACAGTACGAGAAACTCATCACCACCGAGGCGCGCCACCGTATCACTGCGGCGAACATGGTCTTTCAGGCGCTGGCTAAGTTCGATCAGCAGCTTGTCACCATGATCGTGGCCGAGGGTGTCATTGATATTCTTGAAATTATCGATGTCGATGAAAAACAGCGCACCACAGCGTTTGTAGCGCCCGGCGGCATACATCTCCACTTCCAGCTGATCAAGTATCTTGCGACGATTGGGGAGACCGGTGAGCGGATCAAAGAAGGCAAGCTGCTCCAGTTCCCCTTCGGACACCTGCAACTGCTCCGTTTTACTCTCCAGTAACTCAGAAATCGACTGATTTTGCCTACGGATATTAAGGAGCGCTCCAATCAGAACGCCCACCAGCAAAATCGAGAATGATGCAAATGCTATATTTTCCATAGGCTTAGAGACTAGCGACTTAGCACTGGAGCAACCAGTGCGCACATGCCAAGATGTAGACAAAGTCACACTTGATCGGCCCAAACTGTCGGCTAGCTCACACTTTTTGAGATAAATTTATGACCTTAAAGGAATTATTCACCGTCACCGCAACGGTTAAGCCTGACTGGATTGACTATAACGGCCACATGAACATGGGCTATTACCTGGTCGCTTTTGACTGTATCGCCACCGACAATTTTTATGATTACCTGGGTATTGGTGTGGAGCACAAACAGACGGCGGGCAAATCCACCTTCAGCCTGGCCTCCAACATAGACTTTATTGGCGAAGTCATGGAAGGCGATCCATTGCGCTTTACGTCCCAACTGGTTGACTTCGACCACAAGCGCCTGCATTTTATGCACTGCCTGTACCACGCGGATGAGGGCTACCTGGCCGCCACCAATGAGAACCTGGGTATGTATATCGATATGACTACGCGCCGCAGCACGACGTTCACTGACGAACAAATGGCACGATTCCAACAAGAACTGGAGTTGGGCCAACACCATGGACTACCCGAGCGCTGTGGGCGCAAGCTGGGAATCAGACGATGAAAACAATATTTATCACCGGTGCCGCCCACGGCATCGGCCTGGCCACAGCAAAGTACTTTGCCTCGCTGGGCTATTTTGTCGGCCTCTATGACATCAACGAACAGGGACTGGCCCAGGCCATGGCCAGCGGCGATTTCCCGCAGGCCTGTAGTGGTGTGTGTGATGTGACCTCCCGGCAAGCCATAGACGCTGCGCTGGAAGATTTTGCAAGCCACACCGGCGGCCAGCTGCATATCCTGGTCAATAATGCCGGCGTATTGAGCGCGGGCCCCTTCGCCGACATCGCACCAGCCGCCCAGGACCTGATGATAGACATCAATGTTAAAGGTCTCACCCATGTTGCCCAGGCGGGCTTTCCCTATCTGCAAAAAACAGCGGGCTCCTGCCTGGTTAACCTGTGTTCTGTTTCCAGCATTCACGGCATTCCCTCACTGGCGGTATACAGCGCCAGTAAGTTTTATGTCAACGGACTCACCCAGGCCCTGCACCTGGAATGGGCCCAACACGATATTCGCGTCACTTGCGTTAAACCCGACCTCGTTAACACGCCCATGGCCCACGCTGTGCAAGCTGGCGCTGAGAGCAAACGCGAGATCGGCTTGCAGCCAGAAGATATCGCTGTGGCCATCGACAAGGCGGTTCACGGCAAGCGCATCAGCTATGTTGTCGGCGGCGCCGCGCGCAGTTGGGGTCTCATAGACAGGTTGCTGCCGGAATCGCTGCGCGCCAGGCTGACCGCAAGAATGCTCAACAAACAGGAGAAGTAACCATGTCAGGCAGACTTGAAAATAAAGTAGCCCTAGTCACCGGCGCCGCCAGCGGCCTCGGCGAGGCGACCGCCAAACGTTTCGCCGAAGAAGGCGCCCACGTCTATGTTACCGACCTCAACCTCGAAGCATCACAGACTGTGGTTGACGCCATTACAGCAGCCGGTGGCAGCGCCACAGCGCGGCTGCAGGATGTTACCGATGAAGCGGACTGGGATGTGCTTATGGCTGAAATTATCGCCGCCAACAGCCAACTCGATATCCTGGTAAACAACGCCGGCATCGCTATACCCGGCACTGTCGAAGACACCACTCTGGATGACTGGCGCAAAACACAGGCGGTCAACCTGGAGGCGGTCTTTATGGGTACACGGGCGGCGGTGAAAGTCATGAAAGCCAGCGGCGGCTCCATTATTAACATCTCCTCTATCGAGGGTATTGTCGGCGAGGCCAATGTCGCCGCCTACAATGCCAGCAAGGGCGGCGTACGTATCTTTACCAAGTCGGCCGCATTGCACTGCGCCGCACAGGATTACGGTATCCGGATAAATTCAGTGCACCCCGGTTTTATCCTCACTCCCATGGTCGAAAATGGCATAGCCAGCATGCCGCCAGAAGTTCAGGAGGAGATGGGTGAAAAGCTGATGCGCGAGATTCCCCTCAAGGCCATGGGCGAACCCATCGACATCGCCAACGGCTGTTTATTCCTGGCCTCGGACGAATCGAAATACATGACCGGCTCAGAGCTGGTTATCGATGGGGGTTATACCTGTCACTGAACCCAGTGCAAAACATCCCGAATCACCGACCAACGCGGCTCACTGGGCGCCGCGCCCTTACCGCCAATCCAGTGCTGGAACAAGGCATCTACCGTGCCGCTTTTTTGTTTCAGGCGGGTCCATTCCGACACGTAATGCAACCAGTTAGCATCACCGTGCGGCAGTGGATAGCCTAGCGGCACCTTGGACACCAGAGGCAATGGCACCACCATAGTGTAACCAGGATATATGAGGGTCCACGCCGACCCTCCCTCGGCGGAGTAAACTACGGCGTCCAGCTCGGGTTTGCGACCGCGCATGAATGCCCGCGGTGAATCAAGCTGTACAAATTCTGCGTTGGGAAAACGTTGCTGAGACTGCCTGATAAAGGCCCCGTCGCTTTGAATAATACCCAGCTTCAAGCCTGGAATTTTTGTGACTGATTCATAGGAGCGAAACTCATTGCGCCGATGATCTTCCACCAAAAACCCCAGGGTCATATCCAGTGGCGAGTGGCCGAAGTTCCATTGCCTTATTCGCCCCGGTGTTATAGCGATGCCCGACATCACGATATCAATCTGCCCGCTGGTGAACAGCTCGTTGATTTGTTTCCGCCGGACTTGTACCAGCTCCAGATCTACGCCAAGATCACCCGCCAGGTGGTGTGCCATTTCCACGTCAAAGCCAACTACGGATCCCGCCTCGTTTCTAAAGGCAAAAGGCAGGGAATCGGCCAGGTAGCCGACCCGCAATGTGCCTCGCTCATCAATTACTGGCAAGCGCCCACGACTGGCAATATCCCGCTCTGGGGGCGGCAAGGTTTTGTTAAATGTCTTGGCTGCCACCGGAGTGTCCATCCAGGTGATCTCAATGAGCTCACGGTCACCCTGGTAGCTTTCGCTCAGAGAATACGCAAGGTAGCTGCGTAGCAGCAACAGGGAAATCACCACCGTCGACAGGCAAATCACACCCGTCCACAGCAAGCGCTTGAGGTCTACCCGGAAGATACCTTTGCTGATGGACACTGCGATGACGGTCAGTGATATCAGGTGCATGGCACCCAGTACAACGCGAATACGATCAGTGTATACCGTAGACATAATGAACAGTTCCATCATATCTGCTGGTATGCGCAGCAGGTCGAGCAGAAACGGAATACCGATAATTGGCGCTACAAAGCTACTTAACAATGCGCTGCCCTGGAACAGTAGCTGGTCTGTAAATTCAAAGGAGCGCCCCAGGTACCAGGCTGAGAACGGCACAAACATCAATATGGTGTAGGTGCCCAGGTTGGGAAATGGATAGGCCAATGGCAGCAGTATGCGTATAGCGGAGTTGCTGTCTTCATCCTCGTAGCCGTAACGCCGAAACAGCTCACGTATATCTTCAATAAGCTGCGGCAACACTACGATAATTTTCGCCGTGGCAAATATAGTTACCAGGGTATCGCGCGGTATGGTCACCAGGTCCCGGTAGCGAAACGGTGTCAACGCCGTAACCAGCAAAGGCAGCACCAGGAAGGTCAAAATCAGCGACACCACGGTGTAGGTCAGCAGGTAGGCTTGCAGTTTGCTGATTTCCGCCAACAGCACGGTGCCAGCCACCCCAGCTGCAATCGCAAAGGCACCCAGCGGTGTCACACTAATCACGATTTTGTTGATGCGGTTCAAACCATCGGCCAGCACATCCAGCGCCCGCAGCAGCCCCTCATTACCCTTGAGTCCACTGACGCCAACACCCAGCAGAATACTGAACAATACTGTGGCCGGGACAACATTGTTGGCCATCGAAGCGAAGGGGTTAGAGGGGATATACAAGGCCACCAAATCCAGTGTTGCTGGTACCTGCACCAGGCTGAGACTAAAAAATGATGCAGATTTCCAGGCCGGGAAAGCCAGCGGTGCGGTCAACAACACCACCACCCCCAGCAATAGCAAGACTCCTAGCACTGACATCGCCGCGATCAACAAGCCACGACTCTTCGACCAGCTAGGTTGCTGACCAGCGACACGACGATATACGGCAACACCGTCATCTGTAACAGGCCAATAAATATTTCACCGACAATGACAAAGGGTGCCGCGATCTCGCCCAGAAACAACCCGGTTAATACCCCCAGCACCAGGCCGAATACGATTTTAGCGGTGAATGACATGCAAACTATTCCCTCCCCTGCTCACTCGCGACAACATAATGATGCTAACATTTTGTCATCACAGCAGGAGCGAAACTTGAAAAACGCGTTAATACTATCCGGCGGCGGCGCCCGCGCCGCCTACCAGGTGGGTGTACTCAAGGCACTGGCAGAGATCTTGCCAGTGGGTGCCTGCAACCCCTTCCCCATTATTTGTGGAACCTCGGCGGGGGCGATCAACGCCGTTACCCTGGCTGCCCATGAGGGCTGCTTCCAGGCAGCAGTGGCTGAACTGGAAGAGGTATGGGGCAATCTGGAGCCGCACCATGTGTATCGTTACGGCTGGTGGGAGATGACCAAGGGGCTAGGCCGTTTTGCCCAGTCGTTGTTCAACCAGGGTGTGGGTGTGCACCGCCCTATTGCCTTGCTGGATAATGCGCCGCTGCGCGAATTGATCAAGCGCACCGTAAAATTCAAGCAGATTGACCGGGCCATTGCCCGCGGCGACATCGAGGCCGTCAGTGTGACGGCCATGGGCTATACCTCTGGCCAATCGGTATGTTTTTTTCAGGGCAAGCTGGAGATGGAGAGTTGGCATCGGCACCGCCGTATCGGCAGGCGCACCTTGCTCAATGCCGATCACCTGATGGCCTCCTCTGCTATACCCACCCTCTTCCCCGCCACTAAAATAGAGCACGAATATTTTGGCGATGGCGCCCTGCGCCAACTCTCCCCCATCAGCCCCGCCCTGCACCTGGGCGCTGACCGGGTATTTATCATCGGCGTCAGCAACAACCCCGGGCGACAGGCACAACACAGAGTCAGGCCCAGTCGACATTCACCGTCGATGGCACAGATTATCGGCCACATGTTCACCAGTGCTTTTGTGGACAGTCTGGAAAGTGATATAGAGCGGCTGGAACGGATAAACGAGTTGCTGGAACTTATTCCTGAAGATGTGCGCAGGGAGAAGTTCCCGCATTTACGGCCGGTAGAAAAGCTGGTGGTCTCACCCAGTGAACAAATAGATAAAATTGCTGGCCGCAAAGTGCGATATTTACCCAAGAGCCTGCGTTTCTTCCTGCGTAATACCGGCGCGACTGCCAGCGGCGGCGGCGCCACCGCCGCCAGTTACTTGCTGTTTACCAAACCTTTCATAGACGAACTCATCGCACTGGGTTACCGGGATACGATGTGGAACCGAGAGGCGATGGAAAAATTCTTTCTAGATCCAGCCGAAAGTCTGTAACAGCGCCAGGCCCAAGGTTATAGTCAGGCTGGACAGCAGTGTCCCGATTACCACAATATTTGCCGCCAGTGGACCATTGCCACCCGCCGCCATCACCATGATATAACCGGCCGCGGCCGGCGGCGCCGACATCAGCAAAAACAACACGCCTAATTCTGCACTGTGTACACCCATACTCACAGCCACAGCAATCGCCACCAACGGGCCAACCAGCAAACGCCAGGCGGTTGCTTCCAGGGTAAGGCTGCTGGAGTCGCGCAGCGCCCGCAGGTTAAGGCTGGCACCAATACAGATCAGTGCGATGGGTATAAAGACGCCGGTGAGTACGGCGCCCAAATTGTACATTTGCTGGTTGAGCTGCAGCTGCGAGAGCGAAACCAGCACCCCCAGGCTGATACCGATAATCAACGGGTTGCTAATTATGCCGCGCAGAATGACCAGCGGCGTTTGGCGCTTGCCATAGGCACGTCCCAGCAAAACCACCGCTATCAAATTAAAAATAATCGTCAGTACCGCCACTGGCAAAGCCGCCAGCGCCACCCCCTCTGCCCCGTAGGCTTCCGCGCACAAGGCAATACCAACCACACCCTGGTTTGACCGGTAGGCCGCCTGCACAAACACGGCCCGGTCACCGCGTTCAATACCGCGCCAGCGGCCGTAGATACCGGCCAGCAATACCAGTAGCAGCGTCGCAATAACCCCGGCCAGCAGGTAGCGGGCCTGAGTGATCTGCGTGTAATCAACGCGGCTGGCACCAAAAAACAGCACTATCGGCAAGCCGATCCGAAATACCAGCAGCGATGCCGCCCGGTTCAACTCTGCGCTGAACCATCCGGCGCGCTGCAATAACAGCCCGCACAACACCCACATAAAGATCGGCGCGGTGACGCCCAGGGCGAAGCCAAACAGCCCGGCCAGTGTTTCAAGGTTGATTACGCACCTTCTTGCAAGGCATCGGCCAGTGCGCTAACCAGGCTGTCTACTTCGCTGCGCTCGGTAATAAACGGCAGGCCCAGCTGAATACAATCACCACCGTAGCGCACGTAAAACCCCTTCTCCCACAGTCGCATGGCCACCTCATAGGGCCGGCGTGCCGGCTCACCGGCATAGGCCTCCAATTGCAATGCACCGGCGAAACCGGCGTTGCGGATATCGGTAATAAACGGCATGCCCTTGAGACTGTGCAACTGCTCTTCAAAATACGGTGCTTCGCGTGCCACCCGTTGCGGCAATTGTTCGCGCTCAAGAATATCCAGGGCCGCCAACGCGGCAGCACAGGAAACCGGGTGTGCCGAGTAGGTATAACCGTGCGGGAACTCCAGCATGTAATCGGGACCGCCCTGGGACATAAAGGTCTGGTATATATCGGCCTGCACCAACACCGCCCCCATAGGCACCGCACCATTGGTCATTTGCTTGGCGATGTTCATGATATCGGGCACCACACCGTAAGCATCGGCGCCGGTCATGGCACCACAGCGGCCAAAGGCGGTAATCACCTCGTCAAAAATCAACAGGATATCATTGGCGGTACATATTTCGCGCAGGCGATCCAGGTAGCCTACCGGCGGCGGCAACACCCCGGCGGAACCCGCCATGGGCTCAACAATAACGGCGGCGATATTGGAGGCATCGTGCAGGGCAATAAGCTCCAGTAGTTCATCGGCCAGGTAGGCACCCTTTTGTGGTTGGCCGCGACTAAAGGCATTGTCTTTCAAAACGGTATGGGGAAGATGGTCCGCATCCACGGCCGGACCAAACAGTTTGCGATTGGCACCGATACCCCCCACTGAGATACCACCGAAATTTACCCCGTGATAACCGCGTGCGCGACCAATCAATTTGGTTTTGCCGGGCTGGCCTTTCAAACGCCAGTAGGCGCGGGCCATTTTGAGGGAGGTATCAGCGGACTCTGAACCGGAACCGGTGAAAAACACGTAGTCCAGACCCGCCGGTGTCAGCGCCTTGAGCTTGTTGGCCAACTGAAAAGACAGCGGGTGTCCGTATTGAAAACCGGGCGAATAATCCAGGCTTTGCAGCTGCTTATAGACCGCCTCGGCAATCTCTACACGATTGTGGCCCAGGCCAGAACACCACAGGCCCGACAGGCCATCAAAAATTCGACGGCCCCGGTCGTCGATAAAGTAGGCACCCTCAGCGGCGACAATAATACGCGGGTCATCCTTAAACTGGCGATTGCCCGTATAGGGCATCCAGTGAGCTTCGAGATCCGCCCGCGATAAGAGCGGCTTCGCTGGATTGTTAGGCATGTTATTTTCCTTTAAAACCAAATAGTTACAAAATTATTGTCGATTTTACAGCTAAAGTAAATTCTCATAAATACCTGACACGGGGTATACTCGCCCGCTGGTATCAGGAGATCCCATGGGCAGCAAAATTCACGTAGAAAAACCGCTGGTCGTCCTGCACGGGGACGAAATGGCACAAGTCGCTTTCGAGCGCATTCTGGCGCAATTTGTCACGCAGCGATTGGATCTGTCGCTGATCGAATTTGATCTGTCGGCGGAGAGTCGCCTGCTCAGTAACGGCGAGGTAATCCGCGAGTCTATCGAGGCGCTAAAGCGGCACGGCGTGGGTATCAAGAACGCGGGTATGACGGTTAATCGTATCCAACTGGATGAGTTGCTGGCCAAACACCCCGAGATCAACGAGGCAGAGCTGGACAAACTGGCCACCAAGTCTCCCAATGGCGCCATCCGCAAAGGCATTGGCGGCAATATCACCCGTGAAGATATCCAGTTTCGCAATATGAAGAATACGCCGCCCGAATGGATAGGCCGCGATATCGATGTCGACACCATGGAGGGTGGCGGCAACAAGGACAGTTTTAACACCCTGTCCAACACCACCGGCGTTGCCAAACTGATTTTTGTTGGCAAAAGTGGCGACCCGGTCGAGCTGCATCGCCGCAGCTTGAAAAAGGGCGACCCCTGGATGCTGGCGACCAACGATCTGGACAAGGTCAAAGCCTGGGCTCACCAGTTCTTTCAGCGCGCCCTGACGGAAAAGCGCGATGCCTACGTGGGTCTCAAGGACACGGTAATTCCCGGTTACGACGGCGTCATGCGCACCGCTATCGAAGACATTTTTGAAAATGACTACCGTGACGAATTCACCGCCCAGGGCCTGTCCTATCACTACGAGCTGATTGATGCACAGGCGGCCAGACTGGTTGCCAATCCGCCGGAGCGAGCCCTGTGGGGTGTGCCGGACAACTCCACCGGGCGGCGCTTATTCAAGCTGGTAAACACCCTCAAAAAATACGGCATCCCACAACGCAAGTTTCACGTTTCAATTTCGCGGATGAGCGCCGGTGGTGGCGACCAGTACGGCAGTTTCAATATACCCGCTCCCGAGGACGGCATTATTAAAGTAATCGTCGACGGCGACGAGAAGCACGCCCGCGAAGTGAAGGAAAATGACCCCATCATTTTTATGTCCAACGACCGCCAGGCTATTAAGGACTGGGTTAGCCAGGTATTTCGCGATGCCTCCCTCAACGACAAAGAGGTGTACTTCGGGCTCAAGCGAGAATACTTCGAATACGATGAGGTGTTTAGCTCGGTTATTAACGAGGTGCGTACCGAACTGGTCGCAGACCACACCGAACCGCCCTCCTTCATGATTATGCGACCCTCTGCCCAGCTCAAGAAGATGATTACTGATCCGCCCCGCAACGCGGTGTATCCCGCCCAGAACCTGGACGGGGATATTTTCTCGGATATTTCAGCGGCACTGGGTGGCAGCCTGGCCACGGCCAGCTCTATCATAGAGAGCAAGGATGGCACCATGTTGTACGAGGCGCCGCACGGCACTGCGCACGATCTGTACCTGAAGTACCTGGAATCAGACGGCAAGGATGCGCATTTTAATTCCTCGGCCTTGATTTACGCGTTGGCCAATGCGCTGGAAACACTGGCCTTACGAGAGGACAATGCTAAGTTGGAAGCATACTCACACCAGCTCAAGCAAGCTTTAATAGACACGGTGGGCCAGGGTATCGTGACTGGCGATGTGCGTGGCAAAACGCTCAACCCGGATGAGGAAACCCTGGTAGATATGAACGGTTTTCTGGATGCTGTAGAAGCCAACCTGAACTGAGTACTGATCGCCAATGATAGAGAGAATCCGCGCAATCGCCGACGCCCTGGCAGACCAGCCCGGCGCGCTGTTGCCAATTCTACACGCGGTACAGGACGAGTTTGGCTACGTCACAGAAGCGGCCGTGCCGCACATTGCCAGCGCCCTCAATTTGTCACGGGCAGAAGTGCACGGCGTTATCTCTTTTTATCACCTGATACGCACCACTCCGCCCGGCAAGAAAATAGTCTATATCTGTCGCGCCGAATCCTGTAAGGCCATGGGCGGGGTAGCACTGGAAGACCACGTAAAGCAGAAGCTGGGCATCGATTACCACCAGACCACCGACGATGGCGAGATCAGCCTGGAGCCGGTGTACTGCCTTGGCAATTGCAGCTGTTCACCCAGCGTGATGGTCAACGACAAACTCTACAGTCGTGTCGATGCCAAGCGTTTTGATGAGCTGATTGAATCATGACTACGCGCGTATACCTGCCCGCTGACTCTACCGCCCGTTCACTGGGTAGCGATGAGGTCGCCACTGCGATTAGCGCCGCGGGGCTTGATATAGATCTTATTCGCACCGGCTCGCGCGGACTGTACTGGCTGGAGCCACTACTGGAAATCGAAACCACTGCCGGTCGTATCGGTTTCGGTCCACTCACACCGCAGGATGCAGCAGCACTGTTTGCGCAGGGCTTACCAGATGCCAGCCACCCACACTGTCTGGGCCTGGTGGAAGAACTCGCCTGGCTCAAACCACAGCAACGTCTGACGACGGCGCGGGTAGGGATTATTGATCCCCTGTCCCTGTCGGACTATGCAGCTCTGGGCGGTTTCCGGGGTTTACAAAAAGCACGTGAATTGGCCGCCGAGCAAATTGTAGGCATCGTAAAAAACTCCGGCCTGCGCGGCCGCGGTGGCGCCGCTTTTCCCACCGGCATCAAGTGGCAAACCGTGCTCGATGCCGGTGCAACGGATTGCCAAAAGTACATCGTCTGCAATGCTGACGAGGGCGACTCCGGTACCTTTGTTGATCGCATGATTATGGAAAGCGATCCCTTTGTACTGATAGAAGGTATGCTCATTGCTGGCCTGGCCGTAGGCGCCAATATCGGTTTCATTTACTGCCGGGCCGAATACCCCCAGGCTATATCAACCCTGCAACAGGCAATAGTCATCGCGGCAGACGCTGGCTACCTGGGCGATTTTCAGTTACAGGTACGCAAGGCCGCCGGCGCCTATATCTGCGGTGAGGAAACCTCACTACTGGAAAGCCTGGAGGGCAAGCGCGGCCTGGTTCGCTATCGACCTCCACTGCCCGCCATCGAGGGCCTGTTCGGTCAGCCGACGGTGGTCAACAACGTGATCAGCCTGGCTTCGGTGCCCATCATTCTCGATCGTGGTGCAGACTACTATCAAAACTTTGGTATCGGGCGTTCCACCGGCACGCTCACCATCCAGCTGGCAGGCAATATTAAACGTGGCGGACTGATTGAAATTCCATTTGGTATCAGCCTGCGCCAGGTGCTGGAGGATTTTGGTGGCGGCTGCGCCAGCGGACGCCCTATCAAGGCAGTACAGGCTGGCGGCCCGTTGGGCCCCTATATTCATCCCGACAAGTTTGACACTGCCATGGATTATGAAGCCTTCAAGGACATCGGCGCCATGATTGGTCATGGCGGACTGGTAGTGTTTGATGATCGAAGCGACCTGGGCGAAATGGCCAGGTTCGCCATGGAGTTCTGCGCTTTAGAGTCCTGTGGCAAGTGCACACCCTGCCGCATCGGCGCGGTGCGCGGCGTGGAGGTGATAGATCGTATTCGCCAGGGCGAGAATGCCGATGCAAATCGGATCCTGCTCAAAGACCTGTGTCAGACCATGATAGATGGTTCCTTGTGTGCACTGGGCGGCATGGCGCCACTGCCAGTACTGAGTATCATGGAGAAATTCCCGGAGGAGCTGTGATGGAAAATTACTATCGCGTCGGCGCGGAGCTTGACTACGGTACACCTGCTTCCGCTGATACCGCTATGGTCACACTGCAAATCGATGGCGTGGAAATCAGCGTAGCCCAGGGTACCTCGGTTATGCGCGCGGCGGCGTTGGCTGGCACCAACATTCCCAAACTGTGTGCCACCGAAGACCTGCAAGCCTTTGGCTCCTGCCGCCTGTGCCTGGTTGAAATTGAGGGCATGCCCGGTTATCCCGCCGCCTGTACCACGCTGGTGGCAGCGGGCATGCAGGTGCGCACCCAATCGACCCACCTGGCCCGGCTGCGCCGCAACGTCATGGAATTATATATATCCGACCACCCTCTGGACTGCCTCACTTGCTCTGCCAATGGCAACTGCGAACTGCAGGATATGGCCGGCGTGGTGGGTCTGCGGGAAGTCCGCTATGGCTTTGACGGTGAGAATCACCTGAGTGCGCCCACGGACAACAGCGCAACCTATTTCAGCTTTGACCCCAGCAAGTGCATTGTTTGTTCGCGCTGTGTGCGCGCCTGCGATGAGCAGCAAGGGACTTTTGCCCTCACCGTAGACGGCCGCGGCTTCGACTCAAAAATTGTCGCCAGCCAGGCAGAAGATTTTGGCAGTTCCGAATGTGTTTCCTGCGGTGCCTGCGTCAAGGCCTGTCCTACTGCGAGCCTGATGGAGAAGTCCGTCATTGAGCTAGGACAACCGGAGAAAACTGTGATTACTACCTGCGCCTACTGCGGTGTGGGTTGTTCCTTTCGCGCCGAATTGCAGGGTGACCAGCTGGTGCGCATGGTTCCAAACCGGGACGGGCACGCCAATCATGGCCACGGCTGCGTCAAGGGTCGCTTCGCGTTTGGCTATGCCACTCACCCTGATCGCATCACCACACCCATGATTCGCGACTCTATTCACGATGCCTGGCAGGAAGTGTCCTGGGACGAAGCGTTTACCCATGCGGCAAGCCGGCTCAAAGCCGTGCAGTCCCAATACGGCCGCAAATCCATTGGCGGCATTACGTCTTCACGCTGTACCAACGAAGAAGTTTACGTGGCGCAGAAGTTCATCCGCGCCGCCATGGGCAATAACAATGTCGACACCTGCGCAAGAGTCTGTCACTCCCCCACCGGCTATGGTCTGAAAACCACCCTGGGCGAGTCGGCCGGCACCCAGACCTTTGACTCGGTTATGCAGAGCGATGTCATCATGGTGATCGGTGCCAATCCGACCGACGCGCACCCGGTCTTCGCCTCACAGATGAAGCGTCGTCTGCGCCAGGGGGCCGGACTCATTGTGGTTGATCCGCGCGCCATAGACCTGGTCAAATCTCCCCACATTGAGGCCAACTACCACCTGCAATTGAAACCCGGCACCAATGTGGCGCTCATCAATGCGCTGGCACATACCATCATTACCGAGCAACTGCAGGACCAGGCCTTTATCGACCGGCGCTGTGAAGATGAGGCCTACCAGGTCTGGTGCACATTCGTCAGCGAGCAGCGCAACTCACCGGAGGAAATGGAATCAGTCACCGGAGTTCCGGCTGCCAGCATCCGCGCCGCCGCCCGGCTCTATGCCGGGGCACCCAATGGGGCGATTTACTATGGCCTGGGCGTAACCGAGCACAGCCAGGGTTCGACCATGGTAATGGGTATTGCCAACCTGGCCATGGCCACCGGCAACCTCGGTCGCGAGGGTGTTGGGGTGAATCCCCTGCGCGGACAGAACAATGTACAGGGCAGCTGCGACATGGGTAGTTTTCCCCACGAACTACCCGGCTACCGGCATTTATCAGATGCGGCCACCCGCGCCATATTCGAGCAGGAATGGCAGGTAACACTGGATCCGGAACCGGGTTACCGCATTCCCAATATGTTCGATGCCGCGGTCAGTGGCGATTTCAAAGGCCTGTACATACAGGGTGAGGACGTGGCCCAGAGCGACCCCGACATCCACCATGTACACGCGGCCCTGGCCGCCATGGACTGTGTAATCGTACAAGACTTGTTCCTCAACGAGACCGCCAAGTTTGCCCACGTGTTTCTGCCCGGTAGTAGTTTCCTTGAGAAAGACGGTACTTTCACCAACGCGGAACGGCGTATCTCGCGAGTGCGCAAGGTTATGGAGCCGTTGAGCGGCATGGGTGAGTGGGAGGTAACCGCCGCGCTGTCCAAAGCCATGGGCTATGAGATGCACTACCAGCATGCCAGCGACATTATGGATGAAATCGCCAAACTCACGCCCAGCTTTCACGGTGTCAGTTACCAGAAGCTGGATGAGCTGGGCTCTATCCAATGGCCCTGCAATGAAGAGCATCCCGACGGTACACCCTTTATGCACGAGGGTGAATTTGTGCGTGGCAAGGGCTTCTTTGCACCCACGCCCTATGTGGCCACAGATGAGCGCAGCACCAGCCGCTACCCACTGCTGTTGACCACCGGCCGTATACTGTCTCAATACAATGTCGGCGCGCAAACCCGTCGCACCCTCAATATGGACTTTCACGACGAAGATCGCCTTGAGATTCATCCCAGTGATGCCGAGACGCGTGGTATTGCGGATGGCACCTGGGTGGGCATAAAGAGCCGCGCCGGAGAAACCGTGTTGCGGGCCAGGATTACCGAGCGCATACAGCCGGGGGTGTTATACACCACCTTCCACCACCCCGAATCCGGCGCCAACATTATCACCACCGACAACTCTGACTGGGCCACCAACTGCCCCGAGTACAAGGTAACCGCTGTGCAGGCCTACCCAGTCACCCAGCCCGGCGACTGGCAAAAAAGTTTCCGGAAAATTGACAAAGAACAGCAGGAGTTATTGCCACAAGCATGACGGTCGACGCAAAAAAATTGCTTAAAATGGCGGAGCAAATTAGCGCCAATATGAATTACACCGAAGACCAGGCTGTAGTTGCTGCCAAGGTAGCTGATCATCTCACTCGTTTCTGGGATCCGCGCATGAAGGAGGCACTGCGCAGCTACGCCGAAAGCAACCCGCAGGCCCTGTCTCCGTTGCTACAATCAGCCCTCGAGCTGACGCGCTAACTCCTGGGCAACGGCATTGGGTGAGCGGGTATTGCGGGCCAGCAAGTTGTAAGCCACGGGAATGGCGAACAGGGTAATCAGGCTGGCGGTAGCAACACCACACATCACCACTACACCAATCACCACGCGACTCTCGTGGCCGGGTCCTACCGACAGCACCAGCGGCACGGCACCCATTACGGTGGTGAAGGCGGTCATGGCTATCGGACGCAATCGGACCGTGGCACCCTCTAGTATGGCCTCCTCAAAATCCC
>SMVB01008942.1_pt1 | contig 32473 bp, 36 predicted proteins | sample 2456461 | NCBI WGS metagenome assembly SMVB01 (sample SAMN11095934, study PRJNA526329) | marine sediment metagenome | biome: Marine sediment; feature: Surficial sediment; material: Deep marine sediment; isolation source: Hadal surficial sediment | place: Pacific Ocean | collected 2014-05 | depth... | reverse complement strand
TCGGTGACTTCGGCGCGGTTCGCCGGCAGATGTTGCGGTTCGACCAGAATGCTCAACTGCTCCTCCTCAAGCGCCGGTAGCGCTAAAATAACGCTCAGGCTGTTGGGTTGTCGAGGGGATTCAGGCGCAGGCGGCTTCGATCGCCGGCAAGCTCTGGTTGATCCGATCGCACGCTTCCTCGAGTACCCCCACCGGTTGCGTCAGGCTGACCCGCACGTAGCTACGCGTAGTAGCGCCGAAGCCGACCCCGGGAATTGTCGAAATTCGGGCGACATCCAGCAGCGCTTGCGCGAAGCGGCCGCCATCGGCCGTGATTGCGCTGACATCGAGCATCACGAACATGCCGGCTTGGGGTGGTGCGCAGACCAGACCATCGATGCCGGCGATGCGTTGGACCAGATAGTCGCGCCGCGCCTGGTACTCGTCGCACATCTTCTGCACGAAAGGTTCGTCGTGTGCCAGTGCGTAGGCGGCGCCGTCCTGAACGAACTGACACGAGCCGAAGAACGCGGAGCCGCTGAAGTCGCCCAGCGCCTGAACCAGGTCTGGCGGCGCCACCGCCCAGCCGATGCGCCAGCCGCTCATCGCATGAGACTTCGACAGGCCGTCGATCACCACGATGTTGTCGAGATTGTCCGTGGCTCTCAACAGCGAGATGTGCGGTTCTTCGAACGTGAACAGCGAATACACTTCGTCGCACACCAGCCAGATGCCGCGTTGCCGGCAGGCATTGGCGATGCGCGCGAGAGACTCCACCGCAATGATGTTGCCGCCAGGATTGCCCGGCGTGTTCAGGACCACCGCGCAGGTGTTGGCGTTGATGGCGTCGATCACACGGTCCGGGTCGAGCCGAAAATTGCGCGTCGCGTCCAGCGGCACGCTCACCACGCTGATGCCCAGCGCGGCGAAGATGCCACGATAGCCGATGTACATGGGTTCCGGGACCACGACTTCCGCGCCGGAGTCGGCGATGCAGGCGAAGGTGGTGAACAGTGCCGCAGTGGCCCCTGGAAAAATGACGAACTGTTCTGGCTCGAATGGCCGCCCGGTGGTGCGTGTTTCCAGATCGGCGATCGCCTGGCGCAGCGCTGGTTCCCCCAGTGCGGGGGAGTAGTGCGTCCGGTCGGCGGCCAGTTGCGCCAGAGTGTGCTGCTTGATGGGTTCGGGGGTGGGAAAGTCCGGATCGCCGACACTCAACAGGATGATGTCGTCACCGGCCGCCAGCCGCTCCAATGCTGCTTCGTGCACACGCCAGACGTCGGCATCCGGTGCTGCCAATCGCCGGGCCCGCCGGCTCAACGAGGGTTGCGCGTCAGCCATCAGTACCACTGCCCGCTGGGAGTGGTGATGAAGTCCTCTTCGCGGACCAGCAGCACGGTGGGCACCGACGCGCCGGCGGCGGCCCGAAGACCTTCGGAGAGGGCATCGAGATCTGTAACGTGCCGCGCGTGACAGCCGTAACCTTCGGCAATCTTCAGAAAATCCGGGCGGCCGAGATCGGTTCCCATCGGTGGTATACCGACACCCTCCATGCTGTTGCGGATCTCCTGGTAGCCGTCGTTGTCCCAGAGGATAACGGCGACCGGAAGCTCTGCGGCGACGCCGGAGGCCAGTTCGGGCAGGCTGAACTGAATCCCGCCATCGCCGATCAGCGCAACGACCGGCCGCCCCGGACAGGCGGCCTTCGCACCGAGTGCCGCAGGCAGCGCGTAGCCGAGGGTGCCGAACCCTGAGACCGAATGGAAATAGGATCGTGGCTGCCGCGCAACCCACTGCCAGGATGCGTAGTAGGTCGGCCGGGTGGAATCGCCGACCAAGATCGCCTCCGGCAGGGCCGCGTCGATGGCGGCGAACAGCGCAGCGAACTCTGGATGCACGTGGGGTTCCTCGGCAACTTCGCGGCGCAAGGTTGCCGCCCTGTCTGCGCCGCCTTTATCGAGCCGCGACAGGACATCCAGCAAGGCGTTCGTTGCCCAACGCGCGTCCGCCTCGATGCCGATGGTCGGCGTCACGTTGCGGGTGAGCTGCTCGGCGTCGATATCGATGCGGATCAGCGCGCCGCCGATCTCCAGTGGCCCGCTCATCAACAGGTCATAGTCCGTCTCACCAAACTCTGTGCCCAGCGCAAGCACCACATCGGCGTCGGCAAGGGCGTTGCGCAGGCACTGCAGGGAGGGGCTGCCGTGCACCGCCAAGGGATGCTCCGGCGGCAGCAAGCCCTTGGCGTTGACCGTGTTCAGCACCGGCGCATCGAGGTGCTCGGCCAGCTTCGGCAGGCGCTCCGCCGCAGACACGGCGCCACCGCCGAGCACCAGCAGGGGGCGTGACGCACGATCGAGCCGTTGGGCCGCCTCGGCAATCCGGCGTGCGTTCCGGGCGCGAAGGTCGGCGCGAAGGTCGGCGTACGGCGCAATCGTCAACGCCACATGGTCCGCGGCGGTTGCCAGCACGTCGAGCGGAACCTCGATGTGGATCGGCCCGGGCCGGTTGCGGGCGAAGCTTTCGAACGCCTGGCCGATCACGCGCGGCACATCATCCACATGCAGCAGTGTGTGACTGGCAAGACACAACCGGCTGGCCAAGCCGCGCTGGTCGGGCAGTTCGTGCAAACGGCCCTGCTGCCGTCCCAGTTGATTCGTGGCCGCGACGCTGGTGAGCACCAGCAGCGGCACCGAATCGGCGCGGGCCTGGGCAATGGGCGTTGCCGCATTGGTCAAACCAGGGCCGCTGATGAGCAGGCACACCCCCGGCCGGCCAGTGGCCCGTGCGTAGCCGTCCGCCATGAATGCGGCGCCCTGTTCGTGCCGTGGGGTGATGTGGCGGATGGGCGAATCGGTCAGGCCTCGGTACAGTTCCAGCGTGTGATTGCCCGGAATGCCGAATACGGTGTCCACCCCATGAGCTTCGAGGGTTCGAATGATGAGTTCCCCGCAACGGGTCATGGCATCGCGCACATCCGATTCATCGCGCGCATGGTTGCAGGAACGCGGTGTCTTTGCACTCTTGCGATGCGCCGTAGTAGCATTTTCACAAGCCGTTTCAGGCGACAGGAGGATCGAGCGGATGAATGGGCGAAGCAATATGAGCGTCGAGGTGGTTCGGCAAGGCATCAGCTTGGGTGCGGCGTTGGCCATCGCGATTTCGTGGTCGAAGAATGCATCGGTGCTGTGGGCGATCGTTCATGGATTTCTGTCCTGGCTGTATGTCGCCTACCACGTACTGGCGCGCTGACATGCCAGACCCCCGGTTCATCACGCAAACGATTGAAGGAATGGACGGCATGGTGCGTGGCTACTTCATGTCCCGCGCGCTGGGTGACCCGGCATCTGCGGATCGGTTCCCCGGGGTGCGCCAGGTGGCCATTCTGCCGAAGAAGTTCGAGTCCATCGAGGCGGCGTCGGAATTCATCGAGACCAACGCGGAACCTGGCGGTAATGCCGTCGCGGTTCAGTTCGCGAGCAATCAATGGCTGGTGGGTGCGTGGGTGGCCGATTGACGGCCCGCAGCGAGGTCGAGGCCGGGTCGAAGAGGCGGATCAGCATGCTAGACTCGGCCGTTCAACCCAATGGAGACATTCAAATGGCGGCATACTTCATCGCTCAATACGTCGTTAACGACGTCGCCCTTTACGGCGAATACGCGGCCGCAGCCGGGCCGACAGTCGCCGCGCATGGCGGTGAAGTGGTCGTATTCGATGTCGCTGCCGAGACCATCGAAGGCAGCCCACCCGGGCCGCAGACGGTGATCATCAAGTTTGAGTCCACCGAGCAGGCCAAGGGCTGGTACAACTCGTCGGAGTACCAGGACATTGTGAACAAACGCCTGGCGGCGAGTAACGGCTTCTCGGTGCTTTCGCAATCGATGAACACGGGCGACTGACGCGCACGATGTTGACGCGTCGCCGCCTGCTCGGTGTGGCCGGTTCGATTACCGCTGCCGGGCTCGTGCCGCGTGGGGTTCGTGCCTTGGACGGATTGCCCGAGGCGAGTCGAGCAGCCCTCATCGCGTCCGACCTGATCTACCTCACACCGATCAAGTCGAACGGCGATGAGAGTTCCTGTCATGCGGAAGTCTGGTTCGCCTTCGACGGGACCGATCTGTTTCTGTGCACCTCGAGCGATGCGTGGCGCGCCCGGGCGTTGGCCAGCGGGCTGAACAGCGCCCGGCTCTGGGTTGGGGAGTTTGGTTTGTGGACCAAGAGTGCCGGGAAGTTCCGCGAAGGAGCGGAGCTGATGGCGACCGGGGCCGTCGAGTCGGATCCGGCCGGCATCGAACACGGACTGGACCTGCTCGGCGCGAAGTACCCGGTGCAGTGGGTCATCTGGGGGCCGCGTTTTCGCAACGGCATCGCGGATGGCTCGCGGGTGATGCTGCGCTACAGGCCCTCTACGTGACCGCAGGTCTGATAGAGCGCCGATCAGACGAAATGGTAGTCCGCGGCATCCGGGGCCTTGGTCTGACGCCAGAATTCCAGCAGTGAGTAGGGCCAGTTCTGGCTGATGCGGCCCTTTTCGTTGCGATACCAGGTATTGGCGTGGGAGATGCCCCAGGCCATCTCCGCATTTCCCGCGTCCACCCAGGTGTTGTACGCGTCGTGCACGTCTTCTTTGCAATCCATGCCTCGCTCACCGCGCTCCAGTAACAGCTTGATGCAACCCAGGGCATAGCGCACTTCGCACTCGGAAAAGAAGATGATGCTGCCGTTGACGACGATGTTGGTGTTCGGGCCGTAGCAACAGAACAGATTGGGGAAGTGTGGAATGGTGATGCCGAGGTAGGCTCGGGCGTCGCCGTCCCAGTGTTGTTCCAGCACCTTGCCCTTGCGACCCACAACGTTCATTGGCCAGAGGAAGCGGCTGGCTTCGAATCCAGTGGCGTAGACCAGCACGTCCACGTCGTGTTGGGTGCCATCGCCGGTAGCCAGGCCGGTCTCGTTGATCTCCACGATCGGATCAGTAAAGAGCTGAACGTTGTCCCGGGCCAGCGCGCGCAGCCAGGTGCCGTCGTCGAACAGGATACGTTTGCCGCCCGGTGGATAGTCCGGAATGCATTTCTTGAACAACTCCGGGTCGTGGCCGACGATGCTGCGGATGTTCTCCAGGAACAATTCGCGGACCATTTCGTTCTCGGGGCCGATGGAGCGTTGCTCATCGCCGTTCCATGCCGGATCCCGGGTGACCGCCGACAGGATGCCCTCGGCATTCCGCCAGAACACCGCGAACTTGAACCAGGCGTGGTAGTACGGCACGTTGTTCAGCAACCAGTGCTTGCCTTTGGGAATGTCCTGCATGTAGTCCTCGACCGGCGCCATCCAGGGTGCCGTGCGTTGGAATACGCGCACCTCCTTGGCTTCCTGGGCAATCTCCGGGACGAACTGGAAGGCGCTGGCACCCGTGCCCACCACGCCGACGGTCTTGCCTTTCAGATCATGCTCGTATTCCCAGTAGGTGGAGTGAAACGAGGGGCCTGCATAGCGCTCCTGGCCTGGAATGTCCGGCCATTTCGGGCGGTTGAGCTGACCCACTGCGCTGATCACCGCGTTCGCGGTGAGCGTCTGAGCGGCGCCATCGGCCGAGGTGACTTTGATCGTCCAGGTGCCCTCGTCATCACTCCAGATGAGATCCGTCACCTCGGTTTCGAAGCGGATGTGCGGACGCAGGTTGTACTCGTCTGCGGTCTCGGCGAAATAGTCCTTCAACACCGCCTGGCGTGAGTAGTGCTGGGGCCAATCCCGGGGTTTGAAACTGTAGGAATACATGTGATTCGCGCTGTCCACCCGGCAGCCCGGATAGATGTTCTGGTGCCAGGTGCCGCCCACGTCGGCATGCTTTTCCAGGATCGTGAAGGGGATGCCGGCCTCCTGCAGCCGCACGGCGGACAGCAGCCCGGACATTCCTGCACCGATGATCACGACCTTGAAGGCCGCCTTGGCGTCGTCGGACAGCGTCTCGAAACCGGGTTGGGCGTATGCGTCTTCACCGTGCAGCGCCAGTTCTGCGGTCAGGAAATCTCCATACTCGGCAGATACTTCCTGGCCGATCAGGAAGTTGACCATCTCGCTGACCTGAACCGAGCTGGGATCGGGCGGCAGTTGGCCGTCACCGTCGCGATAGGCTGTCAGAATCTCGAACGCGCGGGCTCGTATTCCCGCCTGCTGGGCTTCGCTGATGCCTCCCTGGGCGTCTCCGAAAAACTCCAGCACGGGGCGAATCTCGCCGCGGATGATCTGTGCATCGCCCGTCAGGTGCACGAGGCAGTTCATCAAGGTCGGAATGTGGGCTTCTTCCAGGGCCGCCTTGATGATCGCATCGTCGTCGGTGAACGACGGCGTTTGTTGTTGTGGTTCTGCCAACTGACTGCTCCGTATAGTGTGCCGCGCGCTCGCAGTCTGGCCGGATGTCGTCGCTTCGTCTACTCTCGTTGGATAGAGGCGGGGAGCGCGAAATGGGTCGTCTGGAAGGCAAGGTGTGTCTGATCACGGGCGCTGCACGAGGGCAGGGCGCGGTCGAAGCCAAACTGTTCGCGGAGGAGGGCGCGAAAGTCTGGCTCACGGATGTGCTGGACGAGGCCGGCGCCGCCATGGCCGAAGCGGCCCAGGGTACCTATCGGCACCTCGATGTGCGCAACGAAGACGAATGGTCGGCGCTGATAGAAGAGATCGTGAGCCGCGATGGCCGCATCGACGTGCTGGTCAACAACGCCGGCATCTTCCGCTCGGATACGATGCTGGACACCTCGCTGGAGGATTTCCGCAACGTGATGGGTGTGAACTGCCTCGGCGTGTTTCTCGGGATGCGCGCGGTGGCGGGCCCCATGCGCGACGCGGGCGCCGGCAGCATCGTCAACATCTCGTCACTGGCCGGGATGCAGGCCGCCTCCGGGGCGTTTGCGTACGGCACCTCGAAATGGGCGGTCCGCGGCATGACCAAGACCGCGGCGGTCGAGTTGGCGCGGCGCGGCGTGCGCGTCAACTCGATTCATCCCGGATTGATCGAAACGGACATGCTGGATCAATTGCACGTCGACCCGGAACGGATGACGCGCCGGGTGCCGCTCGGGCGCACGGCGACGGCCATGGAGGTGGCGAACCTGGCGCTATATCTTGCCAGCGATGAAAGCTCCTACAGCACCGGTTCCGAGTTCGTGGTCGACGGTGGGTTGAGTGCTGTTTGAATCCTGCCCCTGCGGCGATGATCTGCCGCGATGAGCAGGCACCTCGTCTGCCTCACCTTCGATTTCGATACCTTCTCGGGCTTTCTGGCGACCGGACAGACCAGTCCGACCCCGATTTCCCGGGGCGAGTTCGGGGTCGTCGGCGCGCAACGCATCCTGGAGCTGCTGGGTGGTTTGGACATTACGGCCACCTGGTACATTCCGGGGATCACCCTGGAGGCCTACCCTGACGCGTGTGCGGCGATCGCGGATGCCGGCCATGAAATTGGTCACCACGGCTACGAACACGTCCCTCCGGCGAAACTCAGTCGCGACGCGGAAGCGGACCAGCTGAGTCGCGCCAACGCGCTGATCGAAACATTGACGGGTGCCAAGGCCCGCGGCTATCGCTCGCCCGCATGGGACCTGAGCCCGTACACCGTCGAGCTGTTGCTCGAGCAGGGGTTCACCTACGACAGCAGCATGATGGGGCACGACTACCTGCCGTACCGGGCGCGCACGGGCGACGTCTTCGAGCAGGGCGAGCCGGTTCGGTTCGGCCGCGAAACCGACCTCCTGGAACTGCCCGTGAGCTGGTCACTGGACGACTATCCGCATTTCGAACTAGCTGGTCGTGGCGGGCTGGCGCCGGCCACCGGCGTGCTGGAGAACTGGTTGGATGATTACCGCTACATGGCCCGGACGATGGATTGGGGCGTGATCACCTACACCTGTCATCCCATGGTGATTGGCCGCGGCCATCGGATGCTGATGCTCGAGCGATTGATCGAACAACTGGCTGAGGATGGGGCCGCGTTTGTAACGGCCGAGCAGGCGCTGACGGAGTTTGCCGGCCGCGCCTGAGCTGCGCTACTCGCAAAACACCATGCCAGAACATGCCGTGCGCGGGTAGACTGGACCAGATCATGACACCATTGCGAGAGACCCGTGCTGTACGAGATACGTAACTATCACTTCAACCCGGAGCTGTTCGAGGACTACAAGACCTGGGCCCGGAACGAAGCGGGCCCCTATCTGAGGGACAACCTCGATATCGTCGGCTTCTGGGTGGACAGCGGGATTCCGGCGGAGATCAACGGCGAACCCATGGATGCCCTCGGCTCGGCCAACATTACCTGGATCATCCGCTGGGAGGATATGGCCCAGCGCGAATCCCAGTTCGAAGCGACGCTGACCAGCCCCGAGTGGACCGACATCTTCTCTCGGGTACCCGGCGGCATCGACAGCTACCGGCGCAGGGAAGCCAAGTTTTTCGAAGAACTCTAAGAGCCCGGCAGGATCGTGCTCCGATTCGGAACGCTTGGCGTGGCGAAGATCACGCCACGAGCATTGGTCAACCCGTGCATCGACGAACCGCGGGCCGACGTAGTCGCCATCGCGGCGCGGGATCGTGCGCGTGCGGAGGTTTATGCGCGCCACGCACACATTCGCCACGTGCTCGACGACTATCAGGCGGTGATCGACCATCCGAACGTGAATGCGATTTACAATCCCCTGCCCATTACCGCGCACAAGGAGTGGACGCTGAAGGCGCTGGCCGCGGGCAAACCGGTGCTGTGCGAAAAGTCCTTCGCGGCCAACGCCGAGGAGGCCCAGGCGATGGCCGATGCCGCCGCTGCCGCACACTTGGTGGTAATGGATGCGTTTCACTATCGCTATCACCCGGTGTTCATTCGGGCGAAGGAAATCTACGATTCGGGTGTGCTCGGGACGATCGAGCAGGTCAGTGCCGCATTCCATATCCCGGTCACCGACCCGAACGACATCCGCATGCACTATGCGATGGGCGGTGGGGTGACCATGGATATCGGCTGCTATCCGATCTCCTGGATCCGGCACATCACCGGCGAAGAGCCGGCCGAGGTCGCGGCCCGGGCCGAGGTCGGGCCACCACACGTGGATCTGTTGCTCGAAGCGCAGGTGACCTTTCCGAGCGGCGTCCGGGGTTTTACTTCGGGGGACATGCGGCCGGAGGCACAGTTCCGGGCAGATATTGAAGTGGTCGGCTCGGCAGGCACGCTCAAGGTGGTGAACCCGATCGTGCCTCAGAACGGCCATGCGCTTCAATTGACGGTGGATGGTCGCAGCAGCAGTGAAACGCTGGATCGCCGGCCAACCTATGGCTATCAGCTCGATGCGTTCATCGCCGCGGTGGAGGAGGGCGCGTCAATGTTCACGGGCCCCGAGGACGCGGTGGCGCAGATGCGCCTGATCGATCGGTGTTACGAAGCGGCCGGTTTGCCGGTCCGCGGGCTGGTCGACCCATGAACTGGGATTCGGACTTCGAGACCATCAAGCGCGAATTCGACGCGGACCCGGCGAACCGACTGTTTGGCTTTACGCTGCTCGAGCGGGGCGAAGGCATGGGCAAGATCCGCCTGACGCGCACCCCGCAGACGCCAACGGGCATCGGCGGCAGCTTGCAGGGAGGAATTCTCGCGGCCATGGTCGACATCGCGATGCTGATCCCGGTGTTCTCCTCCGGCTGGTTACCCGGCCAGCAGCCTGCCGGCACCGCGGATCTCAACATCACTTACCTGCGGCCGGTGCATGGAGACTATGCCGATGCCGAGGCGGTGCTGATCAAACGAGGTCGGCAGCTCGCGGTAGTGGAGGTCAGCATTACTGACGATCAGGATCGGTTGTGTGCCAAGGGACGGGTGCTGTACGCGTTCCGGCAGCAGCCATCATCCTAGTTGCCGCAGAGGCTGTAGGCCACCAGCATCAGCACCTGGGGATCGACCGGCTCGTCGGCAGGGTGATTGCGTTTGGCCAACGCGTCGATCAGGTCGCGCGGCTTGGTCCGCATGATTCTGTTCGGGTTGCAGTCGCCTTCGAGGTAGACCGCGGCCACAAAGCCATGGTGATAACCGGCGAAATACATCTGCAGCCCGGCGGGGATCTCGCCTGATTCGGTCACCAGTTCCCCGTACGTGAACCACAGATCCTGCGCATGGGTGACACACGACCACGTAAACAGCGCAGCGCATAACAGTGTTTTCATGGCGCAAATGCCCGCCTGCTTCCATTTCCATGAATCTAAATGAATTTCGAAGAAACCATAAGGGGCCGATCAGGTTATCTGAGATTCATCTCCGCAGCGTTGAAGGCCCCAACCACAAGGAGATTGAACATGCGTTTGGGAATAATGAACGCAGCCATTCTGACTGCATCGTGTATGAGCGCGGGGTCGGTGCTTGCGAGATCATCGATTGCGAGACGATGTCCCTTGCAGTGGTCGTGTGACCGCTGTTGGCGAACGTTGTACCCAGATGCAGACCGATGGGTCCGTTGGTCTGGCCGGCGATCCCAACGGGGCTGCGCGGAGCGTCGTGACCGTGCGGCCTACTCGATCTTTCAAGATCGATGGACACAGGGTTCTATAACGAACCCGGGCCGCTGTCCCCGGCCCGGGTTTTCCTTCGTTCAGCGTCAATGAATCGCGATGGGATTGATGATCATCTGCACAGCGCCGCGCAGCCGGGCCGGCCCCAGCACGAACATGAATTCGAATGCCCGGTCGCGCACCAGCGGTCCGGTATTCATGGTTTCCAGGGTGTAGATTCCGTTTTCTTTCAGCAGTATCACGTGACCCTGAAAGGGCCGGTCGGGATCGGGTGTCGGCACCACGTCAACGCCCCAGGTATCGGCACCCACCGCGACGACATTCTTACTTGCGAGATATTGCGCGACTTCCTCGGATTGGCCGGGCTCGCCGGAAAGCCAGGCGTCGGGGTCGGATTTGAGCTTCGCGTCGGTCCAACCGGTGTGAAACAGTACGACATCGCCCTCGCGGACGGGGGTGCCCTGTTTCTTTTCAACCGCCTTGACGTCCTGGACCGTGAAAAACTGACCGGCATTCATGAACTCGACGCCGAAGTGTGCGGCCATGTCGAGTACGATCCCGCGCGTGACCAGCGGCGGCACGTTCTCGATGCCGAGCCGGGTGAGCCCGTTGATGTCCGAGATGTCCTCGGCCTTGTTGCAGTTGTAGTAGTTGCCGTCGCTGCCCAGATGTCCGAGCCCATCGATTTGCGGTCCGATTCCCAGCCACATCTGCACCAGATCGTCGTTGTAGATCGCGTTCGGTAACGCCGCCCGGCCCATCTGTTGGCCGGGCTGTACGACCTGCAGCGACAGGCTGCGTGGCGGAAATGCAGGAGTGTCGGCATCGATGATGATGCCAAGCGCATAGGTCTTGCCCGTCTTAATCAGCTTCGAAGCGGCCAGCACGCTTTTTGAAGTAATGAGGTTGGCGTTGCCGATCTGGTCCTCTGCCCCCCAGCGCGAGTGTTTGCAGTCATCTGCGAAGCTGGGCGGTGCGAAGGCGAACAGTGACAGGACGAATAGGCTCGTGAACCCTGGTCTCATGCGGTCTTCTCCCCCGAAGATATTTCAAACGAACCGAGTCAGCGTATAGGATAGGCGGCTGTAAATCATTCAGTCTCATTCAGCCGGGAGCATTCTCATGCGTAGTGTCGTCATCGTCGAAGCAGGCCGGTCACCGGTTGGCAAGCGGAACGGGTCGTTAGGTGCGGCGCATCCCACCGATGTGCTGGGCCAGGTCATGATGGGCGTGCTCGATCGTGCGGGGGTGGCGTCGGCGGAGGTTAGTCAGGTGGTGGGTGGTTGCATCAACAAGGTGGGCGCCCAGGCGATGAACGTCACCCGCACTGCATGGCTCGCTCACGGGGGTGACGAACAGGTGGCCTGTATCACCATCGATTCCCAGTGCGGCTCATCCCAACATGCCACGACCCTGGCCCACAGTCTCATCGCCTCCGGCCTGGAGGACGTGGTGCTCGCCTGTGGTGTCGAGAACATGTCCTTGTTGCCCATCGGTGCTGATGCGGTGGCGGGGGTCAAAGCGGGCATGGGCAAACCGATCGCGCGCAGCTATCGCAACCATCACGAGTTCCTCAGTCAGTTCGAAAGTGCGGAGCGCATTGCGGAGAAGTATCAGATCACGCGGGGCGACACCGACGCGTTCGGCCTGGAATCCCAGTTGCGTGCCGCGACGGCCGTTGCCGAAGGCCGCTTTGACGGGCAGATCATTCCCATCGAAACGCCGGTCCTGGACGACGAAGGCAACCGTACCGAGGAGACGGTCACCGTGAGCAAGGACGAGGTGCCGCGGGATACCAGCCTCGAGGCGTTGGCGGGCTTGAAGCCCGTGGCTCGCGAAGACGGTGTTCATACGGCGGGGTCGTCCTCACAGATCGCCGACGGCGCGGGTGCGGTGCTGTTGATGAGCGAGGAGAAGGCGAACGAGTTGGGCAAAACGCCCCTGGCACGAGTGGTTGACTCGGTGCTGGTCGGCTGCGATCCGGTGCTGATGCTGGAAGGTCCGATTCCGGCCACCGAGAAGCTGCTCGAACGGGCGAAACTCTCGATCGATGACATCGACGTCGTGGAAATCAACGAAGCCTTTGCTTCGGTTGTTTTGGCTTGGGCGAAATCGGTGGGCGCGGACCTGTCCAAGGTGAATCCCAACGGCGGCGCGATTTCGCTGGGTCATCCGCTGGGTGGCACGGGCTGCATTCTAATTACCAAGGCGGTGCACGAACTGCAGCGTAGCGGCGGCGAGTACGGACTGGTCACCATGTGTTGCGGCGGCGGACTGGGTACCGGAACCCTTCTGCAGCGGGTCTGATCCGAGGGATCAGCCGAGGGTGACGGCTTTGATCAACCCCTCGTTCAAGGCGCCGGAGCGAAAACCGACCAGATCCATGGCAACGAAGCGGAAACCGCAGGCCTTGATGCGCCGTTGCAGGGTCTCGGCCAGCTCGATCGCCAATGGGAATTCCTCGGGTAAAAGCTCGAGCCGGGCCACTTCCTCGTGGTGGCGCACCCGAAACTGGGTAAAACCCAATTCGGCGAGCGCATCTTCGGCGGCTTCCACTTGCGCCAGGCGTTCTTCGGTGATGTGTGAGCCGTAGGGAAAGCGGCTGGATAGACACGCCGCTTGAGGTTTCTGTGCGTTTTCCAGACCCAGATGTGTGGCCAGGGCGCGGATGTCGGGTTTCGCGAAGCCAACCTCGACCAGCGGCGACTGCACGTGAAAGTCGTCCGCAGCGATCAGCCCGGGTCGATGATCGCCCAGGTCGTCGGTATTGGTGCCGTTGAAGACGACGTCGAAACCTTCTGCATCAGCGATTTCGGCCAGCGATTGATACAACGACGTCTTGCAGTGAAAACAACGATTGATGGGGTTGGCGCGATAGTCGGATTTGCTCAGTTCATCGGTAACGATGACCCGATGCTCCATCCCCCATTCGACCGCCAGGTGTTTGGCCAGGGTCAAATCGCTGCGCTTCAGGCTCGCGGAGCCCGAGGTCACGGCGAGCGCCCTGCTGCCGAGTTGTTCAGCGGTTACGAAAGCGACGAGTGAGCTGTCGATGCCGCCGGAAAATGCGATCAAGGCGCTATCGAAGCGGCTGACGTAGGCCTTCAAGGCGTCGTATTTTTTGGCGAGTTCGGCGTCCATGGCCTGATCCTACAACCGATTGATCATGCTGGCGAGGTAGCCGGCACCGAAACCGTTGTCGATGTTCACCACCGATACCCCCGATGCGCAGCTGTTCAGCATACTCAACAGCGCCGTGATACCGCCGAAAGATGCCCCGTAGCCGACGCTGGTGGGGACCGCGATCACCGGTTTGTCGACCAGACCCCCGACCGCGCTGGGCAGCGCCCCTTCCATGCCGGCAACCGCGATCACCACCTGGGCGCTGCGAATTTCATCCGCGCGTGCCAACAGCCGATGGATGCCGGCCACGCCGACATCGCGGATTCTCAAGACCGGATTGCCATAGAACTCGGCGGTCAGCGCGGCTTCCTCGGCCACCGGCAGATCCGAGGTGCCCGCGGTAACGACGGCAATGCTCGTTGCTGCGGGATCAACTGCCTTCTGCTGCAGCGTCACCAGGCGCGCGGCGGTGTGATATTCGGCGCCCGTAAAGCGCTCGGCGATTGCCCGGAAACCCTCGGAGCTGACACGCGTGGCCAGCACGTTCTCGCCGCGCGCGGCGAGGGCCGCGAATGCGTCGACGACCTGCGTGGGCGTTTTGTGCTCAGCGTAAATGACCTCGGCTGAACCCGTGCGCCGGATGCGGTCGTGATCGATGGTGGTATGCCCGACATCCTCGAAGAACCGCGCATCGATTGCGGTGCGTGCGGTTTTCAGATCGAGCGTGCCATTTTTGAACGAGGTGAGAATGGTCTCGAGATCGCTCATCAGTCGGCATCGAGCTGCGCGCGCACTTCGGCGTCAATCGCGGTCTTCAGCGGCAAATAGTCACGGTCGTGCCGGGCCGCAAGATCCACCAGGTCATCGTGCTCGACCTTCCAGCTCATGGTGCCGTCCGGGCGGGTCGCGTACTTCACGCGCACCTCACCGAAGGAGGTCTGCAGCGTGCGCGTTTTACGCGGCAGCATGTGTTTGGTCACCTGATGCACACGGACCCCGAGCGTGGTCGAACCCATCACCAGGGCTCGCGTGACATCCCCCAGGCGGTCCGGGTCTGCGAGCACGGTGACCTTGGTGGCCGGTCGGGATTTCTTCATCAGGATGGGCGTAAAAAACACGTCCTTGGCGCCACAGGCGAACAGTCGTTCCATCAAGGGCTGGAAGGCCTCGGGACTCATATCGTCGATATTCGCGGATACCTCGACGTTGGGTTCGGTCAGGTAGCCGCCGATATCGGCCCCGGCCGCGACCGAACCGAGCATCACCCGCAGCACGTTGGGAATGTCGAAATCCTTCTGTCCGACGCCGTAGCCGATACGTTCGCTGACGAACCCGTGGGGCGGCCCGAAGCGATCGACGTTTGCTTTTAGAATGGCCGCTCCGGTCGGTGTCGTCGCTTCACTGTCGACGCCGCCATATCGGCAGGGGACGTTCTTGAGAATCTCGGCGGTCGCGGGAGCGGGTACGGGGAAAACGCCGTGCGCGCACGTGACCATCCCGCCGCCGAGCTCCACTTCATTGCACAACAGCGTATCGATGTCCAGGAACTCCAGGCCAATTGCGGCGCCGACGATGTCGACGATGGAGTCGGTTGCGCCGACTTCGTGAAAGTGCACGGCATCGATCGTGGTGCCATGAATCTTCGCTTCGGCCACCGCGATCTCCCGAAACATATTCAGGGCGCGATCGCGCACGGCGGCGTCGTACTGGGCGTAATCGATGATCTGCTGAATGTCGGACAGATGCCGATGCGGCGTCTTGACGTCCGGGTGCAGTTCGACGTTCGCGCGCGTTCCGGTGATGCCCATTTTGCTGGCCGGCCCTACCTGGAGGGTGAATTCGTCGGCCAGTTCGAGGCGATTGAGTTCCGTTGAGAGGTACTCAGCGGGAACGCCGATATCCAGCAATGCGCCGAGGTGCATATCCCCGGAGATGCCGCTGAAGCAATCGTACAACAGCGCCCGCGAGCGGCCCGATTGGCTTGCCGGCTGATTCATCGGTACGTTCCTGCCGGATCGCCACCGGATCGCCGCCGGATCGCTGCCGGGTCAGGCCAGCAGTTGGTGGGTCGGACCACAGAGTTGGCTCACGTCGAGGCCATGGCTGCAGGAATCCTGGCACGGCTGACCGTCGCAGGACAGACACGCACCGGCGCCCGCGCCGAGCATCGCGTATTCGCGCTTCGCAAACGGCAGGTCTTCGTAGTCGGTAGCGTACATGCGGGTGCGCATCACGTCCGCGATCGGCACGCCGTAGGGGCAGGCGCCCTCGCAGTCGTTGCAGGCATGACGGCAGTAGCTGGCGCCATTGGTGTGCGCGTAACGGCCGAGGAGGGCGAAATCGCCCGCCGCTACTTCCGTCGAACCCGAGGCGCCGAGATATTCGTCAATGTCCTCGTGGTTGGTCATCGAGATGATCAACGCGTCGACGTTGGGGTTGGACAGCACCCAGCGAAATGCGGCTTGCGCGTAGGTCGCGCCGCCGCTCTCATAAGGCCGCATGTCGTTCAACCGGGCGCCCATCAGGGTTTTCATGGCGATCACGCCGATGCCCTTCTGCTTGGCGTCGGCAATCGCGCGCGGCAGGTCGGGCTGTTTGGCGACGAAGTCGAAACCGGAGGTGAACCTCTCGTAGAACGCCGGATCCTGACCGAAGTTGTAGCCCACCAGAATCACGTCGACGATATCGTGTTCGATCGAGTAGTCCAGACACTGGATCAGCCGACCGGCGTGACCTGACATGCCGACGTAGCCGATCTTGCCTTGTTCCTTGGCCCGCTCGACGAACTCACCCCATTCGGGGTTTTTCATGCGACCGACGTCGTTGACTGCGTGATTGAAGTAAATGTCGATGTAATCGGTGCGCAAACGTTTCAAGCTGCCGTTCAGGATCTCCATCATCGACGCTTTGCTGTCACGGGCCCGCGCGACGATCTTGGAGGCGAGCACGATCTGGTCGCGCTTGCCTCTCAGGGCGTTGCCGATGACCGTTTCGGCGACCCCCTCGGAGTACATCTCGGCGGTGTCGAAGTAGTTGATTCCGCGATCGAACGCATCCAGCACCAGGGCTTCTTCACCCGCGTTGAGGCGCCCGGAGCCAAACGAGATGTCGGCGATCTTCAGCCCGGTGCGCCCGAGCGTGGGGTAACTCTGGATCTCCCCCCGCGTTGGGCTTGCAGCGGCCTGGTGCAGCGGCAACAGTCCGGCGCTCGCCCCGGTCACTGCGCTGGTCTTCAGGAAGCTTCGTCGATCCATGGCATCTCTCTCCTGGCGTGCCTGGGCTGCCCATGCTGCCTGAGCGGTGCGGGTACGTTGGGCGTCACGGTAGCGTCGTAGAGTAGCGCTGGGCTGACGCGCTGTCGAACGCGTGCCGTGGGCTGTCGGACGAAGCGGGATCGAGCCGATTGGTAGCTGCTCTCGCGTGCTGGCATTGTTAGACTGACCCCAGGACATGCTGGCCTGGATTGGCCGAGGGGGAGTGCGATGAGAGTTTTGACCATAGTCGGGCCCATGCTGTTGCTCAGCGTCGTTAGCGCGGGCTGTTCGCAATACGTGAAACGCGACGAGTTTGATTCCACGGTGTCAGGTTTGCGTTCTACCGATGCCGAGTTGTCTTCACAACTTGCGGATATGCAGGGACATTTCACGGAGATGACCCAGCAGTTGCACGGCAAGTTCTCCGAGTACGACGCATCGATCACCCGGATGCAGGGGCGCCTTCGGGTTGAGATGAGCGCCAACTTCGAGTTCGGCGACGCAACGCTCAGCGAGCGCGACAAACCGGCGCTGGACGAGTTCAGCGCCGTGATCAGGGAGCATCACCCAGGGGTGCTGGTCACCGTTGAGGGGTTTACTGATCCCGCCGGTGACCCGGCCTACAATAAATGGCTGGGCATGGAGCGCGCCAAGGCGGTCAAGAGCTACCTCATCGAGCCGGGTGGCCTGAACCCCGACAAGGTGCGCGCGGTCAGCTATGGCGAAGATTCAGAGCGCCTGATCAAACCAGGCGCCTGGGGTGAGTCCGGGGCGGCCAACCGCCGAGTGGCGTTGGTGATCGACTATTCACCATGATCGCAGGCCGGACCTGAGCTCAGGTCGTTAGCCAACCGAACTTCTGCGGCTTACGGCCAGCCTTCGGGTGAATCAGTACGTTGACCAACGCCGGACCGTCGTGGGCCATCGCCTCGTCGAGCGCGGGGCGCAGGTCGGCCGGATCCTCAACGTAAAATCCCTTGCCGCCGAAGGCTTCCATCACCTTTTCGTAGTGTGCGCCCGGGGTGAGGATGGGGGCCGGGATGGGTCTGTCTGTCGGCAGTTCACCCATGCCGCCGCCGATGCCGCCGTTGTTCAGCACGATCAGCTTGATGGGAAGTTTGTAACGGTTGATGGTCTCCAGTTCCATGCCGGAAAAGCCGAAAGCCGAATCGCCCTGCACGCCGATGATGGGTTTGTCAGGATTGCACACCGCGGCGCCGATCATGAAGCCGAGGCCGATGCCCATGGTGCCGTAGGTTCCAGCGTCGAGTCGATGCCGGGCTAGCGTGTTCTGCATCTGGGTTCGGCCGATGTCCATGGTGTTGGCGCCCTCACCGATGATGATCGCGTCTTTCGGCAGCCACTCCTGGATATCCCGATACGCGCGGTAGTAGTTCATGGGTCTGGATTCGTCCTGCATCATTGGCTGCACAGCGGCGAGATTCTCGTCTGCTTTCTCCTTCAGTGCCGCGCGCCAATCAGTATCGGCGGGATAGAACCATTGGCGATTGTTCAGTGCACTGTTCAGCTGGCCGACGATGGCTTTGCCGTCGCCCACCAGCGCAACCTCTGTGGGCACGTTGGTGCCGATCTCCTCGGGCGAAATGTCGAGCTGAATGACCCGCACATTCTTTGCGAAGCGAGGCGGCAGGCCAAAGTGCATGATCCAGTTGAATCGGGCACCCATCAGAAACACCAGATCGGCCTCGCGCAGCGCGTGGCTGCGTGCGGCGCCGACGGACAGGGGGTTGTCGTCCGGCAGCACGCCTTTGCCCATGGGTGAGGCGAGAAACGGCAGCTGGGTCCGTTCGATGAATTCGCCGATTTCCTGCTCGGCGCGCGACCAGGCCATCCCCTTACCCACGATTACCAGGGGTCGCTCGGCCGATTCCAGGGCAGACAACGCCGCTTCGATGTCCTCTGGGTTGGCCTGGGAGCGCGGCGGTTCGCCGACCCTGGTGACCTCCTGCACGTGCTCCTCTTCGACCTCACCGCGAATGATGTCGTCGGGCATGTCCAGATAGACCGGCCCCGGGCGGCCGTATATAGAGGTGCGAACCGCCTGCTCGACGTAGTAGGGGATGCGCGCAACGTGTTCCACTGCGTGGGCATACTTGCAGTACGGTTCGGCGAGCGCGACCTGACGCTCTTCCTGAAAGGCGCCCATGCCGTTCTGGTAGACCGGCGACGCGCCGCCGATGAGGATCATCGGCCAGCAGTTTTTCTCGGCGTTCGCCAACCCGGCCAGACCGTGGATGACGCCTGGCCCGGAAACCACCAGACAGGCTTGGGGGCGCCCGGTCAGATAGCCGGCGGCCTGGGCCGCGTAGCTGGCGGACTGTTCGTTGCGCATGCCGATGTAGGTAATTCCGGCTTTCTGCGCGGCCCCGGCTACGCCGATGACGGGAAATCCGACGATGCCGAACATATAGTCGACTCCTTGTGCCTTCAAACTGCGTGCCAGCAAGGTTGCGCCGTCAACGGTAGCCATATCTCTTCCCCCGGGAAGTCATATTGAATCAGAAAGGCAAAACCTTACGGCAGCGAGCACGAGAAGCATAGGGGCGGGGATCGGCCAATTCGGATCGGGAGTCCCCGCGTGTACTGCGGGTTGACTTCACCGCTTTCGTCCGCTGCTGTAAGATCGCGCCCTCGGTCGGGGTGTGGCGCAGTTTGGTAGCGCACCTGTCTCGGGGTCAGGGGGTCGGAGGTTCGAATCCTCTCACCCCGACCATCTCACTTGATCCCATCTAAGGTCTTGGGCATGCCGCTAGGCAAGCCGCGAGACAGAGAACTCCGCAAGCTGCGCGAGCGCGTCACGGTAGCGACTGGCAGGCAGGCCCGGCAGGAGCGCGATGGCGGATTGCGCCTGGCGCTCGGCTTGTGCCTTGGTGTAGTCGAGTGCGCCGGAGCGCTCGACCGCGCGGATCACGTCGGCGAGACGCTCGCCGGAACGATTTTCGATGGCCTTGCGGACCAGGGCCGCGTCGGCGCGAGTGCCGTCCGCCATGGTCCTGATCAAAGGCAACGTCGCTTTTCCTTCGGCGAGGTCGTCGCCGACGTTCTTGCCCATGATCTTGGTCTCGCCGGCGTAGTCCAGCCAATCATCAACCAGCTGATAGGCAAGTCCCACATGCAGCCCATAGTCGCGCAGCAACGCGATTTCGTGTTCATCCTCGCTGGCCAGATGCGCTCCGGTGTGCGCTGCGGCCTGAAAGAGCATGGCGGTCTTGGCGCGAATGACCGCCATGTAATCGGCTTCGCTGAGGTTTGCGTTGCCGACATTGTCGAGCTGCTGAACCTCGCCTTCGGCGATGACGTTGGTTGCGTCGGACAACACCGCGATGATGTCCACGCGCCCGAGCTCGACCATCAGCTGAAACGCTCGCGAGTACAGGAAGTCGCCGACCAGCACGCTGGACGCGTTGCCCCACAGTGCGTTGGCCGTGGAGCGCCCGCGGCGTAGATCGGATCGGTCGACCACGTCATCGTGCAATAACGTAGCGGTGTGCAGGAACTCTATGATCGCGGCCAGCTTGACGTGCGCCGGGGTGGTTTCGCTGGGCGCAAAATTCAGGCTGCGCGCCGACAGCAGCACCAGCAACGGGCGCAGCCGCTTGCCGCCGCTCTCTACGATGTGGTGGCCGATCTTTTCGACCAGCGCGACATCGGACGTCAACTGCCGGGGAATCAGCGCGTTTACGGCGGCGAAGTCGTCGGCAACGAGTTCGTACAGGCGCTTGATATCCGGCGGTGAAGGCGCCGGACGGTCCGTATTGGGTACTGCGGTACTGCTGGACATCTGCCGATCATAACCCTCTGCGGCAAGGACACCGGCGAGCATGGTAAGTCGTTGTAATCAATATCCTTAGCCCGTAGAATTACGCGCCTTTTGCTGGGCGCCCCCCGAGTGGCTAACCTCGGGCATTGTATTACAGCGCGCCAAGGTCAGGAGTTTTGGTTATGTTTGCGGTTTTCGAGAGTGGTGGCAAGCAGCACCGCGTGAGCGAAGGTGAGGTGGTGCGCCTCGAAAAGCTGGGCGGCGAACCCGGGGACGCGGTGCAGTTCGACAAAGTCATGCTGATTGCCGAAGGCGATAGCGTGAATGTCGGTGCGCCCTACATAGAAGGTGGCAGAGTGACGGCCGAGGTCGTCGGCCACGATCGCTCGCGCAAGATCAAGATCGTCAAGTTCAAGCGCCGCAAGAACTACCTGCGTCAGCATGGCCATCGGCAGTGGTACACCGATGTCAGAATCACCGGCATCAGCGCGTAGCGGCGCGAAGGAGTAAGGCACAATGGCACACAAAAAGGCAGGCGGCTCCACTCGAAACGGTCGCGATTCGGAATCCAAACGGCTTGGCGTGAAGAAATATGGCGGCCAGATCGTTGTCGCCGGTAACATTCTGGTCCGTCAGCGGGGCACCCAGTTCCACCCGGGGCGGAATGTGGGTTGCGGCCGGGACCACACGCTGTTCGCCACGGCGGATGGCACGGTAAGCTTCGAGTCCAAAGGACCGTTGCACCGGAAGTACGTAAACGTCGAACCTGCGAGGGCGTAATCCTGACGTCAACTCCGATGTCAAAGGACCCCGCAGTCGCGGGGTTTTTTAATGGGATGAAAGCATCACCGCACCGGATCCGAGATTACTCATGCAGTTTGTCGATGAAGTCACCATTCGCGTTGAAGCCGGCAAGGGCGGCCATGGCTGCCTGAGCTTTCGCCGGGAAAAATACATTGCTCGCGGTGGCCCTGATGGCGGCAACGGCGGTGACGGTGGCGATGTCGTATTTAAGGCCGATGCGGCACTGAACACGCTCGTGGATTTTCGCTTTCAGCCTTTGTATCGCGCTGAGCATGGTCAATCTGGCAGCGGCCGCGATAAAACCGGGCGGAGCGGCGAAGACCGGGTTGTGCGGGTGCCGGCCGGCACCACCATCATCGACGAAGACACACTGGAGACGCTGGGCGACCTTTCGGAAGCGGATTCCACCCTGCGGGTGGCGGCGGGTGGGGATCGCGGCTTTGGGAATGCCCATTTCAAATCGTCGACCAACCGCGCGCCCCGTAAAACCACCCCCGGTCATCCGGGCGAGATTCGACGCTTGCGGCTGCAACTCAAGGTGCTCGCCGATGTCGGTCTGCTGGGTTTGCCGAACGCGGGCAAATCGACGTTGTTGAGTCGCGTCTCGGCATCGAGGCCGAAGATTGCCGACTATCCGTTCACCACGTTGACACCCAATCTGGGAGTGGTCCGGGTGGACCACGAGCGGAGCTTCGTCATGGCGGACGTGCCGGGCCTGATCGAAGGCGCGGCACAGGGCGCAGGGCTTGGCAGCCAGTTCCTGCGGCACCTGTCGCGCTGCCGGATTCTGCTGCACATGGTCGACTCGCTGCCCCTGGACGAAACTGATCCGCTGGACAATGTTCGTGCGATAGAAGCAGAGCTGGCGAGCTACAGTAAGGCGCTCGCCGAGCGGCCCTGCTGGGTAGTGCTGAACAAGATCGATCTGCTCACCGATGAGCAGCGCGACCTGCTGCTCGAACGGGTCCAGGCGCAGCTTGGGGCGCAACGTCGGGTCAACGCAATCTCGGCGGTGACCGGCGCCGGTCTCGACGCGTTGATGCGCGCGGTGATAGATCATATTGAGGCACACCAGGAACGCCTGGCGGATGATCCCGAGGCACAGGCGGACGAGGCACGCCGCGAGGCGCAGATCTCCGAGGATGTGCTCGCCCATGCCTTGTTGCGAAGCAAGCGTGGCGGCCCTGTAGATGAGAGTGTGGACCAGAGTGGGGATGAGCGCGCGGGTGAGCAGGTTGACGATACCGCGGTCGAGGTCTTTTACGTCAGGAACGATAGTTGAGTTCGACAGAACAGCAACGGCAGCGGGCGCGCGTCAAACACGCACGGCGTTGGGTGGTCAAAATCGGGAGTTCGTTGCTGACTGCCGACGGACGGGGGATTGACCACGCGGCCATCGCGCGCTGGAGTTCGCAGATTGCGACATTACACCAGCGCGGTTGTCAGGTGGTGTTGGTTTCCTCGGGCGCGGTCGCCGAAGGCTGCAGCCGACTTGGCTTCGCGGAACGTCCGCACAGTATCCACGAGTTGCAGGCGGCGGCCGCTGTGGGTCAGATGGGTCTGATCCAAGCGTACGAGACCGCGTTGAAGCGGCACGATCTGCATGCCGCGTTGGTGTTGTTGACGCATGAGGACCTGTCGGATCGCCGCCGCTATCTCAATGCGCGCTCGACCCTGCGCACCCTGCTGGATCTGGGTGTGGTGCCGGTGATCAATGAAAACGACACGGTGGCCACGGACGAGATCAGGTTTGGCGACAACGACACGCTGGCCGCGCTGGTGACCAATCTAATCGAAGCGGACGTGCTGGTGCTGCTGACCGACAGGGACGGCCTGCACGTTGCCGATCCGCGTATCGACCCGGATGCACCGGTGCTGTCTTACGCGGACGCGAACGACCCCAAGCTCGATGCCATGGCCGGCCATGGGGCTGGCGGGCTCGGCCGGGGCGGTATGGTTACCAAGCTGGCAGCGGCCCGGTTGGCGGCGCGCTCCGGTGCGGCAACATTGATCGCTAACGGGCGTGCTGAGGATGTATTGCTGAAGGTCCTGGGCGATTCGCAGCCGGGCACCTTGCTTGGCGCTGCGTTGGAACCGCTGGATGCACGCAAGCGTTGGATCGTAGGCCAACTGAAAATCAAAGGTCGGCTGGTGCTGGATGACGGAGCTGTCAAGGTGCTGCGTGAAGCGGGCCGCAGTTTACTGGCGGTCGGTGTGGTGGAATCGAGCGGCGAGTATTTGCGCGGCGACGTGGTGCTGTGCGTCGACTCGCGCGGGTCGGACGTCGCCAAGGGATTGATCAACTATCCGAGTAGCGAAGCGGGTCGGATTCTGGGTCTTAGTAGTGACGAAATCGAATCTCGATTGGGCTACGTGGAAGAGCCGGAACTCATACACCGCGATAACATGGTGCTGATCTAACGCGCCCGCCTGGCGGGTGGGCTGTGGCGCAGGCTATCGCATGCGCCGTGGCGTGGTCGGAGGCCCGAGCTTCAGCCCGCCAGCGCTTTTACGTGCGCGGTCAGTCGGGACTTGTGTCGCGCTGCCTTGTTCTTGTGCATGATCGACTTCGTCACCATCTTGTCGATGATTGGTATGGCCGTCTGCAGCGCCTGGCTCGCCTCCTCATGATTTCCCGCCTCGATGGCGGCCTGGACGCGCTTGATATAGGTGCGCACCATCGATCGCTGGCTGGCATTCTGACGCCGGCGCTTTTCTGCCTGGCGAGCGCGTTTACGTGCGGAGAGGCTGTTGGCCAAACTGAACTCCTGCTGCCGAATTTTGAGGCGCGCTAATATGCCGGCGGCCATCCGTCATGTCAACTGAAAGTCATGTCACCTGATACCGTGCAGGGCACCGACCCGAACACGACAGATCGCCAGAATCTGGGACGTCAAGGCGGCGTGGTTTCGGGGATGACTGCGTTGTCGCGGATTACGGGCTTCGGCCGGGACATCGTCTTGTCGCATTTCTTCGGTGCCACAGGCATCGCAGATGCCTTCTTCGTGGCCTTTCGAATCCCCAATTTCTTTCGTCGGATGTTTGCCGAAGGAGCGTTTTCCCAAGCGTTCGTGCCGGTGCTGGCGGGCGTCAAGGTGCGTGAATCGGCAACCGAGTTGCGCGACTTCGTGCGGGCCACCAGTGGGACGTTCCTGTTGGCGATGTTTGCGATCAGCCTGCTCGGCGTTGCCGGCGCCCATGGCTTGGTGCTGGTTTTCGCACCGGGCTTTGCGGGCGATGCCGAGCGTCTGGCGCTGACCGGTGACATGCTGCGCCTGACCTTTCCATACCTCGGGTTCATCGCGTTGACGGCCTATGCCGGGGCCTTGCTGAACAGCTACCACCGCTATGCGGTCCCGGCGTTCACACCGGTGTTGCTGAATCTGAGCCTGATCAGTGCGGCACTGCTGGTTGCGCCCAGCTTTGCGGAACCCGTGATGGCGCTTGCCTGGGGGGTTCTGGCCGCGGGTCTCCTCCAGTTTCTGTTTCAGCTTCCGGCGCTGAAAAGCATCGATATGCTGATGCTGCCGCGTGTACAGGTTCGACACACGGGGGTACGGCGGGTCGCCAAGCTGATGGTGCCGGCGATGCTGTCCGCGTCGGTCAGCCAGATCAACGCGCTGATCGATATGGTGCTTGCCTCGCTGCTGGTGACCGGGAGTATCTCCTGGCTGTACTACGCGGATCGGTTGATGGAATTACCGATCGGACTGGTCGCCATTGCCATCGCCACGGTGCTGCTACCGAACCTGTCGCGACTGCACGCCGCGGGATCTACCAGGGACTTCTCCCGAGCGCTGGATTGGGGGCTGCGTATGGGTTTGCTGCTGGGTGTGCCCGCCGCCGTCGCCTTGTACCTGTTGGCGGTGCCGCTGGTGGCGACGGTGTTCTATCACGGCGCGATGACCGCAACGGATGTTGTGATGGCCGCACTTGCGTTGCAGGCGTTTGCCATTGCGCCGGTGGCGATTTCGCTGGTGAAAATCAGCGCGCCGGCCTATTTCGCCCGCGAAGACACCACCACGCCATTTCGCATCGCTCTGGTGGCCGTGCTGGTGAACATCGTCTTGAATCTGGCGTTGTTCCGAATCATGGGTCATGTCGGACTGGCCCTGGCAACAAGTGCTGCGGCGTGCGTGCAGGCCTACCTGCTGATCCGGGGTACGCTCAGTTCGGGTGTGTACCGTCCTGAGCGCACCTGGTGGAAATTCGGCGGCCGCTTGCTGATGGCGACCGCATTGCTGGTCGGCTGGCTCCAGGTATTGGTCCCTGACGGCGCCCTCTGGCTCGATATGCCACTGGTGGAACGGGTCGGCCGGCTGGCGGTGATCTGCATCGGTGGCGTCATTGTCTACTTCGGGGCGCTGGCATTGGCTGGACTGAGAGTGCGCGATCTTCGCTACCATGTGTGACGGAGGTGTGACGGAGGTGTCAATAGACGTTTGATGGTGTCTGGAGCATCGGTTGCGCGAGGGTTGCGCCAGGTATAATGCGCAGCATGGAAATCATCCGCGGAGTGCACAACATCCGCCCGGAGCATTACGGGTGTGTTGCGACCATCGGTAAGTTCGACGGTGTTCATCATGGGCACCGAATGCTGCTCGCCCATCTCAACGCGAAAAGCGACGAGCTGGGGGTGCCGAGCCTGCTGATTACCTTCGAACCGCTGCCGCGGGAATTTTTCGAGGGAGCCAACCGGCCGGCCCGCCTGACGCGGTTCCGGGAGCGCGTCAAGCTGCTCGGTGGCACCGGGCTGGATCGGGTGTTATGCCTGCCGTTCAACGAGCAGCTGCGCGCGGTCACGGCCGAAACGGTGATCGAGGACTTTCTGGTGCGGCGGCTGGGCGTTCAGTACGTGGTGGTGGGTGACAATTTTCAGTTCGGACGCAATCGCGAAGGCAACTACGCCATGTTGAAGGCCGCCGGGGACCGACATGGCTTCGGCGTCAGCCATCTCGGAACCCTCACCTTCGAGCACGACCGGGTCAGCAGTACCAGGGTGCGTGAGGCCCTGGCGCGTGGCGAGTTCCCACTCGCCGAACGCCTGCTTGGCCATGAGTATTTCATCATGGGACGCGTGGTCTACGGGCGTCAGTTGGGACGGGAACTTGGCGTGCCGACCGCGAACGTGCCGCTGCATCGTTACCGTGCTGCGTTGGAGGGGGTATATGCGGCCGAGGTCGAAGGGCTTGATGGGCGCCGCTACCAAGGGGTTGCCAACATCGGTGTGCGACCCACGGTACATGGCAGCGACGAACCGTTGCTGGAGGTGCATATTTTTGACTTCGACCGCGACATCTACGGCAAGTTGATCAGCGTCGTGTTCAAGCACAAGCTTCGTGACGAGCGACGATTCGAATCGTTGGAGGCGTTGACGACGCAAATCCACGCGGACATCGCCACCGCCCGTTCCTGGTTCGACGAGAGCGAGACGGATGAGACGAACTGACCTGTTGAGGTGGCTCGGTTTTTCGCTGCTGGTGGTGGCCCTGGATCGGGTTGCGAAATACATCGTTGTCCAGGTACTCGAGGTGGGCGAACGAATCCCGGTGTGGCCGTTCTTCAGCTGGATTCACCTCCAGAACGAGGGGGCGGCGTTCAGCTTCCTGAGCGGGGCGGGCGGCTGGCAGCGTTGGTTGTTCGTGGTTATTGCCATTGGGTTTTCGGTCTACCTGATCTATGAGATGCGGCGCCTGCCGGCTGAAAGGAAGCTGCAGGGCTGGGCATTCGCGCTGATTCTGGGGGGCGCCTGGGGCAATCTGATCGACCGGATTGACCATGGTCGGGTCGTGGATTTCGTACTGGTTCACTATCAGCACTACTACTTTCCGGCGTTCAACGTCGCGGATTCTGCAATCTTCCTTGGCGCGGTGGCCTGGATCGTCTTGATGTTTCGAGATGCGCGCCGGGAAAGCTCTGCCCGTGCCGAGGCTAACGCCGAATGACTCATGCGTATTGCTGAAGGCGCGCGCGTAACGCTGCATTTCTGCCTGAGCCTCGCGGATGGCCAGGAGATTGATCGCACCCCAGACGGCTCGCCAGCAACATTCGTGGTCGGCGACGGCAGTCTGCCCGAGGGGTTTGAACGGGCGTTGTTCGGGCTGGAGGCTGGTGCCACCGAACGTCTTGAAATGCCGCCTGAGAAAGCCTTCGGTCTAAGCCGGGAAGAGAACGTAATGCTCATGCCGGTGGAGAAATTCGACCCGGGCATCGATCTGGAGCCGGGCGTGGTGGTGGCATTTTCCGGTCCCGACGGTGATCGTCCCGGAGTGATCAGGTCGCTTCAAGGTGCCCTGGTGGTGGTAGATTTCAACCATCCTCTAGCGGGTAAGTGCTTGATTTTGGAGGTTTCTATCCTTGCGGTTGAGGCTGCGGACGAGGTCGTGGATGAGGTGCGGTGGGTATGACGTTCGTCGGCGAAAAACTACCGTCCAGCGGGGTAGCGTGGGCGGCTGTAACTGGCTCATCTACGCTTGCAAGGATGCTTACGATCCTCAGCAAAGGTAAAACCATGCGCAGTTCTCTTTCCCCGGAGTTGCCCCGGGAATCCCGCCAGGATGTCCGTCACGCTTTTCGCCGGGAGGGGTTCACGCTGATCGAGTTGATGATCGCGCTGGCAATCCTTGCCATCATCTCGGCAGTCGCGGTTCCGCTGTACACCCAATACAGCCAGCGAACTTTTCGTGCGGAAGCACAGGCCGACCTGCTGCGCTGCGCCCTGGGCATGGAACGGGTCGGCAGCATGAATTTCAGCTACGTGAACGCGTTGGATACCGACGCCGATGGCATCGGCGATGCGAACACCGGAGCAGTTACGCCGAACGTCTGTACGGTCACCAGCACCAACTACACCATCACGGTCGAGGGACCACCGACGGCCAATACCTTTATCGTGCGGGCCGTCCCGGATGCGAACACACCGGTGAGTGGTACCGGCAACATGGAAATGGATGCAGCAGGCAGTCGCCGTTGGGATTCCAATGCCGATGGGGACTTCGACGACGCCAACGAGGACAGTTGGACACATTAATGTGAGCCAGGTCCGGCGCAGGGGACGGCGCGGATGACCTTACAAACTTCAGACACCACTTATCCTGTCAAACCGGCCCATTCATCGGCCGTTGGATTCTCTTTCCGGACGCCTGGCCTAGACTGGCTCGTCCCCGTACTGGGGAAGCACATGCGCATTGCGCTTGTGGAAGGTACCAAGCGTCGAATATTGGAAGTATCGATGAAGCGGCAGAGCGGACTGACCATCGTAGAACTCATGATCACCCTGGCAATTGCCGCGGTGCTTATGGGTATCGCAATGCCGGCGTTCAACGGCTTTATCGAGCAGCACACGATGACCACCCAGGTGAACGCCTTCCTGCTGTCGGTTCAGTACTCGCGCAGCGAAGCGACCCGCCAGGGAACCAACGTATCGATGATTGCGCTCGATGCGAGTGACGATACGAATGAATGGGGCCCGGGGTGGTGCGTAGCCGTTGGCAATCCTGGCGTCTGCCCGGCGCCGGGTGCGGCGACGAGCCTGCGCCGTTTCGATGCCACCACGCCCAATACGTTGACCGGCGAGGGCGCCCTGAACACCGTTGATCGACTGACCTTCAACTCACGCGGGCTGCTGGTTGGCGCGGTCGGCGGGACGCTGGAACTATGTGGCGTCGCGGGCAGCAACGGCCGGCGAATTTCATTGGCGGCCACCGGTCGCGCTTCGTCTTCAGAGGTGGTTTGTCCGTGAGTAGCAACAGTTGCAACGAGAGTTCCCTACCGCGCCAGGCCGGTTCCAGGTCGCGCCGGGAAGCGGGCTTCTCGATGATCGAACTCCTGGTAGCCGTACTCGTCATGGGAATCGGCGTGCTCGGAATCACTGCATTGCAGATGGTCAGTCTGCAGAACAATCGGGGCGCACTGATGCGCAGTGAGGCGACCCTGCGGACCTATGACGCGTTGGATCGAATCAGAGCGAATCCGTCGGGAAACTACGGCGGTGTTGCGTTTGGCGACGCCCCCCCGGCGACGAACGATTGCATGGCCAACAGCTGCACCGTGGCGCAGATGACCGCATTCGATCTAGCGACCTGGAAGTGCTCGCTCGGCATACACAATGGCGACGCAACCTGTATTGCGCTGCGCGCATCCGGCGCGCTGCCCACGATCGCGGCGCAACCGGGACTTCCCAGTGGCGACGGCTCGATCACGGTGAATGGCGCCACGGGCGTGGTGAGCGTCAGCGTCCGCTGGCAGGAACAGAACGCCGCCGCGTTGACCATTATCAGCATCGACACGCAGATATGAGCGGGATCCTGACAATGCGACGCACCCATGGTTTTTCGTTGATCGAACTGATGCTGGCGCTGGCACTCGGGGTGGTGGTCGTGTCGGGCATCGTGCAGTTGTTCGTCGGTAACTCGAAGACATACACCCTGCTCACCGGGCAATCCCGGTTGCAGGAGAATGGGCGCTTCGCGCTGGATTTCATCGAACGCTCAGTCCGTTCCGCCGGTTACATGGGCTGTGCTCCGGAACGTCAGTACATGGTCAAAGGCCTTCGCGGTAACTGGAACGTCGTGTACGAGTTCGACATTACGCGGTTCGTTCAAGGTCACGAAGGCAATGGCGACGGGAGCTTTACCCCGCCGCTGGCGGCGTTGCCGACCACCGTGGGTGCGGTGAATGCCGCAAATCTGTACAACGACGGCACCGGGATCGATCCGGCGGTCATCGCGCCCCAGACCGACGTGCTGATCGTTCGGCAGGTATCGGCGGGTACCCCGCTCGTTCAGACTCTGCAGCCGAATGGCAATCCCGTCGTCCGGGCGCCGGGGGGCAACCCGGGGTTCGGCGTCAACGATATCGTCATGGTCAGCGACTGCGAGCAGGCGGCCGTGTTCAAGATTACCGGGATGAATGTAGCAGGCAACGAAGCCACGCTGCTCAACGCCACGGCTACCGCTGGCGACTTCTTCGAGAATGCGGACACCATTGCGTCACCCACGGGCCCCATTCCGTACACCCTGTCGTTTCTGGGACGCTCCTATGGCGAAGACGCGGTAGTTGGTGAGGTTCAGACGACGATCTTCTTCGTGGCTCCGACAACCGCTGGCGCGAACAACCGGGGCAACGTTCCCATGAGCCTCTGGCGTCGGGTCGGCAGCACCAACGCGGTCGAACTGATCGAAGGCGTCGAGGATCTTCAGCTGCTGTATGGCATCGATAACACCCCGGCCGATGGCATTTCCGATGCAAATCAGTACGTGACCTTCCCGAATGTTCCTGACGTCAATCAGATTGTTGCGGTTCGGGTTTCCGTAACGGCCAACAGCGTCGATGCCGTTGTCGATGCGGGCGATGGACTTCTGCGGCGCACGTTTACCCAGACCATTCTCATACGCAACGCAAACCCGGGCGCCTGATGTTGAGAGATGGGCTCGAAATGAAACAACGAATATACAGTCTCAAGAAGCAAACCGGTGTCGCGCTGTTCATCAGCCTGGTGATGCTACTGGTGCTGACCATCATCGGCGTGTCAGCGGTGCAAACCACCAGCCTCGAGGAGCGCATGGCGCGCAACTCGCGCGACCGGTTGATGGCTTTTCAGGCTGCCGAATCGGCGCTCCGGGATGCCGAAGCATTCCTCGAAACCATTACCACAACGGCCCTGTTCAGCGACGCCGGGACGGGGGGTCTGTGGACCATTGCGCCCTTTTCGACGACCGCGCGGTGGATGCAACCGAACATCTGGACCGGCGCCGGCAGCGTTGTTGCGGCGAACGCCCTGCAGGGCGTTATTGCCGCGCCGAGGTTCCTGATCGAACACGCGGCGACCCTCGTACGCGAGGAGAACGCCTATCAGCTCGACGATCCGTATACGGGGTCGTCATCCGATCGAATTGAAGTTTTTCGTATCACGGCACGCGGCGTCGGCGGGACGCAGAACGCCCGCGTGCTGTTGCAGAGTACCTACGGCCGCATTCTCGACTGATGTGTAACACCAGTCGAAAACGAAGAAGTGCATGCGGCGAATCCGGGAGAGTAGTGAGGCCCGACATGAAGAATGCAAAGAACCATTGCGTATTGTTGCTGTTGCTGCTGATGGCGCCTGGCGCCTGGGCGGCCAATCCGGTGGCCTTCGCCGACAGCGCCACGACCGCTGAAGATGTGGCGGTCACGATCGATGTGCTGCTCAACGATGTGGACCCGGACGGTGATCCGAAGTCGGTCGCGTCGATTGACACCCCCCCGAGCAATGGATCGGTCGTTAACAACGGCGGCGATGTGACCTATACGCCCGACCCGGACTTCTTCGGTGTGGACTCGTTCGAGTACCGCCTTACGGATTCGTCCGGCGGGACCGGCCGCGCGTTTGTCACGGTGACGGTGACCTCCGTGCCCGATTCTCCGGTGGCCGTCGACGATAACATTCCTGCGTTCGCCGAGGACGGTTCAGTTGCGATCAAGGTACTCACCAATGACACCGACGCAGACGGGGATTCGCTAACCGCCTTCCAGGTGACCGGCCCCGCGAACGGCACGTTGACTCCGCTTACGTTACCGACGTCGGGCGAAGTGACCTATACGCCGAATCCGGATTTCAACGGCACCGATTTGTTCACTTATCAGGTTACGGACTGCGGCTTCCCGATGCCTGGCTGTGTGGTGACGAACGTCGCTACCGTCACATTCACTGTGACACCGATCAACGACGACCCGGTGGCGCTGGATGATCTGGCGAGCACGGATGAAGACACGTCGGTGCCGATCGACGTGTTGAGCAATGACAGTGATGTGGATCTAGACACGCTCTCGATCTCCGCGGTCGGCACGCCGAGCAACGGCACGGCAGCGATCAACGGGTTGAACATTGACTACATGCCGGCTCTCAACTTCAACGGCACCGACAGTTTCACCTACGAGGTTGATGACGGCAACGGTGGGACCGCCAGCGCGACGGTGACGGTGACGGTAGACCCGATCAACGACGACCCGGTG
>SMVB01391217.1_pt1 | contig 32521 bp, 24 predicted proteins | sample 2456461 | NCBI WGS metagenome assembly SMVB01 (sample SAMN11095934, study PRJNA526329) | marine sediment metagenome | biome: Marine sediment; feature: Surficial sediment; material: Deep marine sediment; isolation source: Hadal surficial sediment | place: Pacific Ocean | collected 2014-05 | depth... | reverse complement strand
CGTCTTCGAGCTCGAGTCGCTCCGCGATCCACTGGGGGTCAAACCCGACGCGGGCCTCGCCCCGGATGACCACCGTCGGGGTGCCGAAGGGTCCACCAGTGAGCGCGCGAATGGTCTCCCATGGGTTGGCGAGGTCGTCGACACTGATGTCGTCGAATTCGACGCCGCGGGCGCGAAGGAACTCCTTCGCCAGATCGCAAGGGACTCAGTTGTTGCTGCTGTAGACGACGATGCTCATCGCGGACCCCCGGGGGACGGGAACGTGGGTTCGGTTCATTGTCGCACGCCGGCCAGGGTGACATCATCGCAGTCGACCGGGCCTGCCAAGCTCGGACGATGTCTGATATTTGCTAGGAGCTTGCCCATGTGGTTCGAATCGGTTCTTCGCACGGAAACGGGCTGCGTCACCTACGTGATCGGGGCGGACACGGGCGAGTGTGCCATTTTTGATCCGCTGTGGGATATCGAACCCTATCTGGAGATCGTGTGCCGTAGGGAGTCGAAGATCCGTTACGTCATCGATTCGCACAGCCATGCCGACCACGTGTCGGGGGCGCGCCGTTTGGCCGCCGCGACCGATGGGGAGCTGATCCTCCCCGAGCTTACCGAGATCACCTACGACGCGAGGCGGGTGAAAGGCGGCGACGAGCTCGAGATGGGCGACGTCACGCTTCGTGTCCTGCACGTGCCCGGCCATCGCCCGGAGCAAATCAACCTCGCGGTGATCGACCGGAGCCGCGGCGACGAACCGTGGTGCCTGCTGACCGCGGATTTTCTTCTGGTCGGCGATGTGTCGCGGCCCGACCTGGCACAGAGGGGCGGTGACGGCGCCCGAACGCTCTTCGACGTCGCCCTTCCGGCCCTCGTCGATCTGCCCGACTTCGTGGAGGTCTATCCCGGCCATGTGGCCGGCTCCACGTGAGGACGCGTTACCAGTGGCAAGGTTGTCACCACGATTGGCTACGAGAGGCGCTACAACCCGGCGTTGCAGTTCGATGATCGTGATGCCTTCGTCGCCTACATGAGCGAGGGGCAACCCGCCCGCCCGGCGAACATCCACCACATCATCGCTATCAACCAGGGCCGCGAGCCGCTGACGATGGACGAGCCGGTGGCGCCGAGCCTGTCGCCACGGCAGGTGGACGAACTGGTCGACGACGGACATGCGGTTGTCGACACGAGGTCATCGGCCGCATTTGGAAGCGGGCACATTTTGGGTGCGTACAACTTCGAGCTCGGCAGCCCCGAGTTCGAACAGCGTGTCGGCTGGGTCGTGCCGGTGGAGCTTCCGATTGTGCTGGTGGCCGACGATGCCGCTGCGGCGCGAAGGGCGCAGCACAAGATGGCTTTCGTGGGCCTCGACCACCGCGTGCAAGGGGTCCTGGCCGGTGGCATGCCGGCTTGGATCGACGCCGGGATGGCCCACGGGACGCTGGCCCAGCTCAGCGTCCACGAGCTCCTGGGTCACCTGCAGAACGGCGACGATATCCGAGCCCTCGACGTGCGCGAGCCCGACGAGTGGGACGAGGGGCACATCGAAGGCGCCGCTTCGATGAGCTTCAAGGTGCTTGCCGATCATCTCGACGAGATCGGCATCGCGCCCGACGATCCGGTTGCGGTTCTGTGCGCCGGCGGAATCCGCTCGAGCACCGCCTGCAGCATCCTGCTGCGCAACGGCTACAAGCGGGTGCACAACGTTACCGGCGGGATGGGGGCGTGGAACGCGGCCAATCTGCCGACCGTCACGTAGCCGGCCATCCAGGCGCCCCGAGGATACAGAATGGCTGGGACGCAGGGACTCGAACCCCGATTACACGGTCCAGAGCCGTGTGTCCTGCCTATTGGACGACGTCCCAGCCAGAACGTGAAATTCTAGCAGGCCGTGGTGGAAGTGTGGTCGTCTGACAAGTGGGCGGCCTGGTATCAGGGTACGGACAAACTCCAACTGCGGACGAACATGGTATTCGCGCCGCGCTGGTGGCGTGCGTCCGCCAATTTGGCGAAGATGTGATCCATGAGCCTGGTTCGCGCTACCGCTTTTGTGTTGGCCGCCGGGTCGTGTCTCCTCGGCGGGAAGATCGGCCACGCGGACCCGCAGCAGGCCCGTCCCGGGGAAGTCGCCGGCAGGGTCGTCGATTTCGACGAAACGCCGATGCCGGGGATCGATGTCGCCCTGACGGGCCCCTTTCCCGAGATCACTCGGCTCATCACGGCTGCCGACGCCAACGCCCGTTTTCTCTTCACCGATGTCGTGCCCGGCCGTTACCGGCTGGAGATCGAGCTGCCTAACCTGAGCGCCGGCAGCGATGTCGACGTGACGGTGCGGCCCGGCCAGCGCACCGAAACGATGCTCGTGCTGAGCCTGCAGGGAACGGCGGTCAACGTGATCGTGCAGGCCGAGGTACTGGCGCTCGTCGATACCGACCTGGTCGATTCCGAGTCCACCGCGGGGTTGCGAATCGTTCCCGGTACAACGATCCAGACCCTGCCGCTGCCCGCCGAGCAGGCGCTCGAAGTTCTTCCGCTGTTGCCGACTGTCGTGCGCGGGCCCAAGGGTCGAATCGCCATCGCTGCGACCATGCCCGCCGACTCGGTCCTGCTGTTTAACGGCATCGATCTGACCGACGGCTACTCGGGCGACTTCAGCCTGCGCATCCCCATTGAGGCGGTCGATCGCGTCGACCTGTTCACCGGGATCGCGCCGGCCCGCTACGGAAACATCACCGGCGGCATCATCGACATCAGCACGCTGCCGGGGGGCGAGAGCTGGGAGTGGGGCATCGCGAGCATCTTTCCACGGCCGCGGTTCCGGGACGGCACTGTCATGGGACTCAAGAACGCCTCGCCGCGTCTGCGGGTCAGCGGTCCGCTCAAGCCGGGCACGACCTACCTGGCGCTGGCCGGCGAGTACCACTTCGACCGCGTCGACGTTTACGACGTGCCCGGCGATCCGGCGCAGGATCACGTGCGGCTCGAGGGTTGGAACGTTTTCGGGCAGGTCGACTGGCGTCCGAGCGATCGTCACGACTTTACGTTCTCGGGGCTCGCCTTCCCGAGCTACGACAAATTCGTGGGGTTGGACGGGCTGACGCCGCCGCAGGCGACGCTGAACCTGGAGCGCGACGCCGAAGGCATCCTTGGTCGCTATCGGTTCCGAATTGATCGGAACCGCACGCTCGAAACGGTCGTCCAATTCAACCGCGTCGGTATGCGTTCCGAAGCCCAGGGGGGCGAGCCGTATCAGGTCCTCACGGGCGGGGTCGACGGTAATCATTTTCATGCCGAGGACCGGCAAACGAATCACTTCCAAGCACAGGTTCTCCAACGGCTACGCTTCCCCGCCGACGGGGGCAGCTCACACGTCGTCGAGTTCGGGACTGACTTCCACCGGTTCGGCCTCAGCGGAACCCTGGCCGACGGCACGATCCTCGTGCTGGGTGCGCAGGGGCAGCTCCTGCAGCGGATTGACTTCTCGCCGGCGTCGCAACTCGACCAGAGAAAGTACGAGTGGTCGTTGTTCGTTCAGGATCGCTGGACCCGAAGCGATCGAATTTGGTTCGACCTCGGTCTGCGCTACGAGTCGGACTCCTACACCGGTGACCACCGGCTCGCGCCGCGCATCGGTGTCGCCTGGGACCCGGCCGGCAACCGCCGCACGCTGATCAAGGGAGGGGCCGGAATCGTGTACCGGCGCGTTTTTCTCGGCGAGATGGCGTGGAGGCAGCTTCCCTCGCGTTTCGAGACCACCTTCGATTCCGACGGCGGCGCGACATTGCGTAGCCTCGTGCCGCGCATCGCCGACGACCTCGACGTGCCGCGCACGATCCAGTTCACCGGCGACGTGAGCCACCGCCTGGAGTCGGGGTGGATGTTCCGCGCCCACTACTCGCACCGCGCTACCGACCACAACATCATCGTCGATCGCATCGACGGACCGGGGATCAGCATCGATCCGGACGCCATCCTCGCCGATCTCGATGTCGAAACGATCGGCCAGGGCGGGACGTTGTTGCTGTCGAGCACCGGAGAGGCCGATGCCTGGACCGTGGAGCTCACCGTCGCCAAACGAATTCCGTTCGGTGGTGAGGTGGTCGTCTCGTACGTACGCTCCTCGAGCTTTGGCGATCTCAACGACTTCCGCATCATGGCGGCAGATTTTCCGGAGGCGATTATTCGACCCAACCGCCGCGCCCAGCGGCAGTTCGACGCCACCGATCGGATCGTCGCCTGGGCCACGATCGAGCTACCGTCCGCAGTGCTGTTGACCCCGGTGGTCGAATGGCGCACCGGGTTTCCGTACAGCGTTGTGGCGGAAGATCAGTCGTACGTGGGGCCGGCCAACAGCGAGCGTTTCCCCGACTTCTTCGCGCTCGATCTGCAAGCCACCAAGACGTTCGACATCAAGGGCTACCGCATCACCGGCGGTGTCAAGATCACCAACATCACCAGCCACGACAACCCGAGGCAGGTCATCTCCAACGTCGCCGACGACAACTTTGGCGACTTCCGTAACAGCGTCCCCTTGAAGGTGCGGATGGTGTTCGCCTTCCGCTTCTAGCCCGGATATCTACACGGATCGCGGCTGCGCGAGCGCGATGGCGCGCGGTTACGGCGTGGCGCTTGCTTCGGGTGCTCGACGTACTGAGAAGTACGTCTCCGCGCCCAAATCGGCGCGCGCCTTGTCCTCACACACCCTCGCGCTCGCTCGCTTCGCGCCCCGTTGAGATATCCGGGCGTCGAGCACCCGAAGCGAGCGCAAGGGAGTCCTCGCCCGGCACCGCGTCTGCGTAGCCGTGCTAGCTCGAAACGGCAGCCTTAGCCTTGCTCTCTTGCGCCGCCTTGACCTTCGAGAGGTAGCGAATCATGCGATCGAGGCGCACGCGGGTGTTCTCCTGGCCCATCAGCTCGAGCACCTCGAAGATGCCCGGCGATGACGCTTTGCCGGTGACCGCGACGCGGCACGGATGGATCAGATCGCCGGCTTCCAGGCCGAAGCTCTCGGCGAGCGCGCGGATCGTCGCTTCGAGCTCTTCCTGGCTCCACGGATCGACCTGGGCCAACGCCTCGCGCAGGGCCTCCATGGGACCGAGCAGATCCTTGCCCTTGATGTGGGCGTTGACAGCGTCGGGCAAATAGGGGAAGGCCTCGGTGAGAAACGGGGCGATGTTGTCGGCGAGCTCGTTGATCGTCCTGGAGCGCGACTGCCACAGGTCGATGAGCGCGAAGATGTAGTCGCGGCGCTCCATGTCGAGCTCTTCCTGCCAGCAGCCGCGGTTGCGCAGCGCGTCACGCACCGAATTCATCAGCTCGCCTGCGGGCACTTCGGAGATGTACTTGCCGTTGAGCCAGGCGAGTTTTTCGGTGTCGAACACGGCGTTGGACGAGTTGACGCGTTCGATGCTGAACTCCTTGGTGAGCTCGTGCAGCGTGAAGATCTCGCGATCGTCTCCCGGCGACCAACCGAGAAGCGCCAGATAGTTGACCACGGCGCCGGGCAGATAGCCCTTGTCGCGGAAGTGCGTCACCGAGGTTGCGCCGTGGCGCTTCGACAAGCGTTTCTTGTCCGGACCGAGGATCAGCGGCAGGTGTCCGAAGACCGGAAGCTTGGCGTCAAGCGCCTCGTACACGAGGATTTGCTTGGGCGTGTTCGGCAGGTGATCGGCGCCGCGGAAGACGTGGGTCACACCCATCTCGATGTCATCGACCACGTTCGAGAGGTGGTACGTCGGCTTCTCGTCCGAGCGCAGCAGGACGAAGTCTTCGAGGTTCTCGTTCTCGAAGCTGACCTCGCCGTGCACTTGGTCGTGTACCACGGTGGTGCCTTCATGCGGCACCTTGAAGCGGACTACCTTGGCAATCCCGGTATCGAGCATCGCCTGCACGTCCTCCGGCGACCGGTCGCGCCAGGTGCCGTCGTAACGCCAACCCTCGCCCTTCTCCTGGGCTTCCTGGCGCTTGGCCTCGATCTCCTCGGCGCTGCAGAAGCAGTAGTAGGCGTTCCCGGAGTTCATCAACAGGGAGATGTAGTCGCGGTACAGGTCGAGGCGCGTCGACTGATAGATGGGGCCCTCATCGGGGTCGAGTCCCAGCCACTTGAGGGCGTCGAAGATCCCCTGGGTTGACTCGTCTGACGAGCGGTCCTCATCGGTATCTTCGATTCTGAGAATGAAGGTGCCGTCGTGTTGGCGGGCGTACAGCCAGTTGAAAAGCGCTGTGCGGGCACCACCGACGTGCAGCGTGCCGGTGGGAGACGGCGCGAATCGGACGCGCACTTCGGTGGACTCAGACATGTCAAACCTCTTTCAAGTGTAACGACGCGGATGCAGACTTCGGTGTGCCGCGGGGTCGAGAAAGGGAAACGGGGGCTCGCGGCGCCTCCTGGGCCACCCTGCTGGGCGATCCCCCTCGTGTCGGGCGGTCGACGTTGTGATGGTATCCCAGGGCCGGAGGGGTCGCCAGCTTGGCAGCGTGCTGGTAGAGCCCTGACTAATAGGGCCTCCTTGGCCGGACGAGCCCGCAAGCCCCGCAGATCTCGGCCTTCCGCGTAGCGATCGCAACCACTGCGCCGCCGGCGCCAAGAACGCCCGACGGAAGGTAGCCGAAACCCAGGAGCCAGCCGGCAACGGCGCTCCAGAAGGCGAGCACCGCGAGCAAGACGGCGCCGAATGGGCTGAACCGATGGCGGCGAATCACCTGCCAGGAATCGGTAGCGTCGCATTCGGGACAACGGTGCTCATCGGCAGCAGCAGAGTCGTTTCCGTTCGCCGGGTCGTCGCTCATAGGGGCCTGGAGACGTGCATCCTCGTGCCGCACCCCTCACAGCGCTGTCGGCTCTTCCGGGGCCACCCGAAGTAGGCGCTCATGGGCAAGACGATGGCGGCCAGGAGCCAAGATGTCCAGTGGACCGACGGCCGCGTCACCAGCCACGCGAGCATGACCACCGCCACGACGCCGGCTACGGCTTGCTCACCGATGGCCGACACCCTGTGCATGCGCTTGTACGCCATGCAGGTCGTGCAGAAATAAAAGTCCACGGCGACTTTGACCGAGCGGAAACAGAAGCCTGAGATCAAGTGGCGGAGGGGGTGGGATTCGAACCCACGGCACCGGGGTTACCGATGCAACGGCTTAGCAGGCCGCCCTATTCGTCCACTCTAGCACCCCTCCGCTGGCGGAGGGAGAAGGATTCGAACCTTCGGACCGCGTGAACGGTCAACGGTTTTCAAGACCGCCGCCTTAAGCCGGACTCGGCCATCCCTCCCGCGACGGGGATTGTACCGCGAAGGCTCAGCAGGGCGCTGCAGGATCCCGCCGGGCGGCTCTCAGCACGCTGAGAAAAGCCGTTGACAGAGGGTGGCGAGCTGCACCAGAATCCGGCCATGCACGTTGACCGATATCATTCCCTGCGCGCGCCCTGTGTCCACGCCCTTCTCCGTGCCCTCGCGACCAAGGGCGTTGGAATATGCGGGCTAGTACTCGGGCTGGCTGCGGTCAGTTGCGCCGCGCCGGCCGCCAATACCGAAGGCGATCTTCAGGCGATGGCCGTCGCCTCGTTGGCGCAGATCGAGGGCGAGATCGAGATCGCCGGGCTGCGCGAGGAGGTCGAAGTGCTTCGTGATCGCTGGGGCGTGCCGCACATCTACGCCCGCAATGTCGACGATCTGTTTTTCGCCCAGGGATACGTGGCGGCGCAGGATCGTCTGTGGCAGCTCGACATGTGGCGCCGGTGGCTCGAGGGACGGACGGCCGAGGTTGCCGGCCCGGAACGCTTCGAGGCCGATCGCATGATGCGGCTGCTGTCGTGGCGCGGTGGCCTGAGCGACGAAGAGCTGGCCAGCTATCACCCGCAAACGGAGCGTATCCTGGCGGCGTTCGTTGCGGGGCTCAACGCCTTCATCGAGGACAGCGCCGATAATCTCCCGGTGGAGTTCAAGCTCACCGGTCTTCGACCCGAGCCCTGGACAACCGCAACGCCGACCCTGCGGTCGACGCTCAGCGGGGTCGGTGGAAACGCCACGTCCGATCTGCGGCTCGCGCAGCGCGTCGCGTCAATGGGCGCCGAGGCAGCCAACCAGCGGGCGAACCCCGATCCGTTCTACCCGCTGGTGGTGCCGGAGGGGTTCGATCCGGCGATCGTGACCGACGACGTTGTCGACGCTTTTTCCACCCGCTCCGGGCGCGAGTTTGCCATCGAGATCTTGCCCGAATACCGGGCGTTGGAGACGGTCGCCGACACCAGCCCGACCCCGCGCACGCTGTTGGCGCGGCTCCCATGGTCGCCGCCGATGCCCGCCGAGCACCGTGATGAGATCGGCAGCAATAACTGGGTGATCGCCGGGCGCCTCAGCGCCTCCGGATCGCCGATGCTGGCCAACGACCCGCATCGCCAGGTGACCAACCCGTCGCTCCGCTATCTTGCCCACCTCGAGGCGCCGGGCTGGAGCGTCATCGGCGCCGGTGAGCCGGCTCTCCCGGGCATCGCGATCGGTCATAACGAACACATCGCCTGGGGCTTGACGATCGTCGGCACCGACCAGATCGACGTGTTCGTCGAACAGCTCGACCCCGACGACCCGACGCGGGTTCTCTATCGGGGCGAGTTCGAGCCCCTGCGTCTCGAGCGCGAAACGATCGAGGTCAAGGACGAGGCGCCACGCCAAGTGACCTTCGAGTTCAGTCGCAACGGGCCGATCGTCTACAAGGACATCGACCAAGGTGTGGCGTACGCGCTTCGGTCGTTCGCGCAGGAGCCGGGAACGGCTCCTTATCTCGGTGCGCTCCGCGTCGACCAGGTGGGCGACTGCGTCGAGTTCCTCGACGCTATGGACGGCTGGAAGCATCCGTCCGAGAACATGATCTGCGGCGATACCGACGGCAATATCTCGTGGAGGGCGTCGGCGCTGACGCCGAACCGCACGGGCCCGACCCCGTGGTACGGGCGGTTGCCGGTGCCCGGGACCGGCGAGTACGAGTGGAACGGCTTCCGCGACGACCTTCCCGAGGAGCTCAACCCGGAGCGTGGCTGGATCGCGACCGCCAACCACAACATCCAGCCGCCCGGGTTCCACCCGCCGATCATGTTCAAGTCGGCGCCGCCGTCGGCGCGCTACCAACGGCTCGCGGAGGTGCTGTCGGCGGGCGGCAGCGCCGACGGCAAGTTCACGATCGAGGACTTTCAGCGCCTGCAACTCGACGCTTTTTCGGCCGCCGGGGCCAATGTCGTGCCGTTGTTCGAGGGTTGGACCGCCGCGGATCCCGACGTCGAGTGGGCCCGGCAGCAGATCGCCGGGTGGGACGGAATCTTCGATCGTTCGAGCACCGGCGCCGCCCTCTATATGACCTGGCGGCGCAACGTCGAGGCAGCGGCGCTGGATCCCGCTGTGTCCGCCGAAGAGCGTCGATCTGCGGTTGAGGACGGCCTGCGGCGAACGCTCGCCGTCATGTCACGGCTTGGCGCTGATCGCTCGCAATGGCGCTGGGGGCGGCTCAACATGGCCACCTTCGCGCATGCTTTGACGCCCGCATACGATCAGATCGCGATCGAGAAGAGCGGCGGCGCCGGCACCGTGGCGGCCAACGGCGCCACCTTCCGAGAGATCCTCGACATGGCCGATTGGGAAGTAGGAATCGCCACGACATCCCCCGGCCAGTCCGGCCAACCCGGCAGCCCCTACTACGGGAATCTGATCGAGAGCTGGGCCGCCGGCGAGTACTTTCCGCTCGCCTACGCGCGCGCCGCGGTCGAGGAGGTCACGGTACATCGGCTGGTGTTGAAGCCGGCGGTCGCTACGAGTCGCTAGCGGCTCGCCAGCCAAGCTGCTCGGGATCGAGTTTTTCCGCTGTTGCCCTGGAGGTTGACGATGAAGCGAGTTGTCTTGGCTCTGGTGTTTGTTCTGGTGGCCGATTCCATGGCGTTTGCGACCTGGTCGGTGGTCGCCGTCAACGCCGAGACCGGCGAGGTGGTCATCGCCTCGGCGACGTGTGTTTCGCAGGCGCGCTTCGCGAACTTTCGGGCTCGCGACCTGATGGATATCCAGGCGATCGTCGTACCGGGAAAGGGCGCCGCCGCGGCGCAAGCAAACGTCGATAGCACGCGGGCGAATCAGCAACTGATCTTCGACGAGATCGACAAGGGAACCGATCCCGCCGAGATCATCGTGATGCTGGAGCAGGACCCGGATATCGACACTCGACAGTTCGGCATTGTCGACATGCAAGGACGGACCGCGGGGCACTCGGGAGCCGGCAACGGCGACGCGTCGCTGCATGCCACCGGCCGGGTCGCCGGCACGCCGATTTTCTACGCCGTGCAAGGCAACATCCTGGCCGACAACCGCGTCGTCTACGATGCCGTCCACGCCTTGCGGACCACCGAGGGGAGCCTCACCGACCGTGTCATGGCGGCGATGGAAGCCGCCGACGCCAACGGCGGCGACAGTCGCTGTAGCTGCGAGACCCAGCCGCTGCCGGATGCTCCGTGCGACGGCAAGACGGCGCACGTCGCCTATATCCTTCGCGTTGACGCCGACGATCCGTCCGGCGAGTCGTTCAACGACGGCGACTACGCCTTGTACATCAGCGTTACCGACGAGGACATCGCGCCGCACGAGAATGCCAACCCGGTCAGGACGCTGCGCATTCGGTACGACGCCTGGAAGGCGCAGGAAGGGTTGCGCTGACTACGGGGTGGGTGGAGGCGGCGCAACTTTCGCAGCGGCGGTACGTATCAGTAGATGTCATGACACGACCCCCCTCGGTATCTCTTTGCGGGCTTCTCTGTGCCGTCCTGCTGGTCGCCGTTGCCGCGGCGGCGAGCCCTCAGGACGGTTCCGCCCCTCTGTGGTACGGGCGGGACGGCGAGCCGCTGCCGTTCGCCAGTCACGACGAGGCGTTGAGCTTTCTGCGCCGAGCCGCGGTGGTCGAGTCGGTGGAGATCGAAGGGAGCCAGAACCGGCCGCTGCGGGTGGTACTCGAGAAGGACGGGGTGCGGGCCCGTGCCATATTCCGTAGCGTCTACGAGACCTGGGAGCGCGAGTGGATTCGGGGCCGTTGGCATCTCTACCTGATCGACCGCGCCGTTTCGGAGCGCGCCGCCTACGTCGTGGCGCGCATGCTCGGCTTCGACAACATTCCGCCGACCGTGTTGCGTGAGCTCGACGGCAAGCGCGGCACCCTGCAGCTCTGGCTCGAGGGGATGGAAACGCACGCCGAGCTCTTGGAGCGTCGCGCCGAGATGTCGCCTGATTGGGTCGATCAGATGACCGCCATCTGGGTCTTCGACAACCTTCTGTTCAATGCCGACCGGCACCCCGGCAACATATTGATCGACCCCGAGGGTAGGGTGTGGATGATCGATCACACCCAGACCTTTCAATACGACGAACGTCTGATCGACAGGGACCAGGTCCGCAGGATCCCGCGGTTGATGTGGCAGCGCCTGCTCGAGATCAGCGATGCCGAGTTCGAGCAGGCCTTGGCGGGGTCGCTCGACAACCGGCAACTCGAGGCGTTCTTCAAGCGCCGGGAGCGCTTGGTCGAGCTCATCGAGGGGCTGATCACCGAATTGGGCGACGCCCGGGTTCTACTCGATTCGCCACGCGCCCACGCAGCCGTGACCCGTTGGTAGTGACGGCCCGCTCAAAAAAAGCGCTCGTGTCCACGGCATACAGCCGGAGGCACGAGCGCCTTTAGCGTAGTTTGGCTGAGCGTTGCCTCAGTTGGCGCTGATGTGCTTGATCTCGCTGATGACGAGGATCTTCACACCGCCGCGCTCGGCGTACTCGCCGGTGATCTCGACCGTGTGGCTGGCGTGGGCTTTCAGGTCGGAGTTGGGCGACTGCATCGATTCGCTCGAGGCCAACCAGATCAGCTCATCCGTGCCCTCCTCGAGCAGCGCCAGCGGAATGCCGTTGTCGGCGCACGTCTGGGCGCAGTCGCGATGATCGGCGCCGCGGGCGCCCATCTTGATGAAACACACGGAATCGATGATTTCGCCGCGAACGGTGACTTCCTGGGCCGCCATGGACGGTATCGAGACGGCGATCACGCAAACAACCAGCGCGATCGACAAGCAGTAGGCTCGCTTCATTAGACACACCTCCGAGGAAACACTGGAGAAGAATTATAGACAGGGCTTATTATCGAGCGTAGCCCGCTCGGTCTCAAGCGGAGGCGGGCGGTCAGTGTGGGCGAAACGACTACGATAGCGTGAATCGCCGGTCACGATCAGCGCGGCCCCAATGCCCGAAGCTGCTCGACGTACTGAGAACTACGCGCCGCACCCGAATCGGCGCGCGCCTTGTCCTCCGACGTCCTCGCGCCCGCTCGCTTCGTGACCCGTTGAGATATCCGGGTTAGATTCCCGGCCGCTTCAATACCTCGATGCGCTCGAGACCGTTCATGTAGGGTCGCAACGCCGCGGGTATCGTTACGGTGCCGTCGGCCTCCTGGTAGTTCTCCAGCAACGCGACGATGGTGCGCCCGATGGCGAGCCCCGACCCGTTGAGCGTGTGGACGAGGCGCGGCTTCTTGCCTTGGCGCGGCCGGTAGCGGATCTCGGCGCGGCGCGCCTGGAAGTCTTCGCAGTTGCTGCACGACGAAATCTCGCGATAGCGCTGCTGCGAGGGAAGCCAGACCTCGATGTCGTAGGTCTTGGCGGCGGCGAACCCGAGGTCGCCGGTGCACAGGTTCACTACTTGATACGGCAGCTCGAGGCGCTGCAGGACGCGCTCGGCGTCTCTGACCAGCGTCTCGAGCGCCTCATACGACGCCTCAGGGGTCGTGTGCCAGACGAGCTCGCACTTGGTGAACTGGTGCACCCGGATCATGCCGCGCGTGTCCTTGCCGTACGAACCTGCTTCGCGACGGAAGCACGGCGTGTAGGCGCAGTATCGGATCGGCAGGTCATTCTCGTCGAGGATCTCGCCGCGGTGGAGGTTCACCAGCGGAACTTCGGAGGTCGGAATCAGGTACAGGGAGTCCTTCTCGATGAAGAATGCCTCGTCGGCGAACTTGGGGAGCTGGCCGGAGGCCTCCATCGATTCCGGCAGCACCAGGAACGGCGTGAATACCTCCAGGTAGCCGCCCTCGCTCTCTGCCAGGTCGAGCATGAAGGCGGCCAGTCCGCGTTCGAGCGTCGCACCGGCGCCGAACTGGGTGGGGAACCGTGCCCCCGACAACTTGGCGGCGCGCTGCAGATCGATGATGCCGAGTGCCTCGCCGACGTCGACGTGGTCAAGCACCTTGAAGTCGAAGTCGCGCCGCTCGCCCCAGGTTCGTTCGACCGTGTTCGAGGTCTCGTCGCGGCCCACCGGGACGGTCTCGTGCGGCAGGTTGGGGAGGCCGAGGAGGTCGGCGTGGATCCCCTCGTCGAGGCCGTTGAGCTTGGCGTCGAGCGCCTCGATCTGGTCGCTCACCTGACCCATCTCGGCGACGATGTCGTCGGCGTTGTCGCCGGATTTCTTCAGCTCGCCGATCTTCTTGCCGGCCTCGTTGCGCCGCGCCTTGAGCGCGTCGACCTCCTGGATCAGCCCACGGCGCCGCTGGTCGCGACCGAGAAGATCGTCGAAATCGAAATCGACGTTGCGGGCGGAAAGCCCGGCGCGAGCTCCGTCGGGATCCTTGCGAAGCTTGGAGAGATCGTGCATCGGGCTCGCCGGGTCCGAAAGCCTGCTAGGAGGCCTTCTTTTCTTTCTTCGATTCGGCCTTCTTCGATTCGGACTTCTTGTCGGAGGCGCCCGATTCGGCCTTGGCCTCCTTGGCTTCCTTCGCTTCTTTGCTGATCTTCTTGTCGGCGTAGTCGGTAACGTACCAACCGGTGCCCTTGAAGCGAATGGCGGGCGGGCTGATCAGTCGATCGACCGCTCCAGAGCATTCGGGACACCGCTTGCGCGGCTTATCGGAGAACTTCTGCAGGAGCTCGAAGCGATGGCCGCAGCGTCGACACTCGTACTCATAGAGGGGCATTGTGCAGCTCTTGGAAAAACATCGTTGGAAACCCGAAGAATCCGGCGAGTGCCAGACGAGCCATTATAGCTCGACATCGGCCGCAAGACCCACCGTATCAGCTTGGGATTTGAGTGCTAGCCGGGCGGGCAGGGAGTCGGGAGCCACGATCGCAGGGGGGCCGCCGGACGGGTCTCGCAGGTAAGGAAGATCGACGTGCCCTCTGACCGGGGTTCGGTCATCCGGACATTGTGCTTGGCGAGCCCTGCGAGTCGTGGCTCCCGGCTCCCCGACCACCCGGCCACCGCCCCCACCTCCGACCGGGGCCGAATACTACGGCTTAGCCTCCATCCAGTTGGCGCCCCAGCCGACATCGACGACGAGGGGAACGTCGAGCTCGATTGCACCCTCCATCTCTTCGCGCACCATGGTGGCGACCGCCTCGACCTCGCCTTCGGGAGTCTCGATGACGAGCTCGTCGTGCACCTGGATGATCATCATCGCCTTCGAACCCTGCTCGGCTAGCCGCCGGTGCAGGTTTACCATCGCGCTCTTGATCATGTCGGCGGCGGTGCCCTGTATGGGCGTATTCACCGCGATGCGCTCGCCGAACGATTGGACCGAGCGTTGATGGCTCTGCAGCTCGGGCAGATAACGGATGCGGCCGAGCATCGTGGTCACGTAGCCGTCGGTCTTTGCCTGCTCGATGGTTCCCTCGAGGAAGTCACGCACCTGGGCGTAGGTGGCGAAATAGTCGTCGATGAAGGCGCGCGCCTCCTGGGTCGAGATGCCGAACTCGCGGCCGAGTCGCTGCGGGCCCATGCCGTACATGATGCCGAAATTAATTACCTTGGCGCGGTCGCGCTGCTCTCTGCTGACGTCTTCGGGGGGGACGCCGAAAATCTCCGACGCGGTCGCCCGGTGTACGTCCACGCCCTCCCGGAACGCCGCCTTGAGGCGCTCGTCGCCGGAGAGGTGGGCCATGATGCGTAGCTCGATCTGCGAGTAATCGGCGGTTAACAGCACGCAACCGTTGGCTGGAATGAACGCCTTGCGGATTTGCCGACCGAGCTCCGAGCGGATGGGGATGTTCTGCAGGTTGGGGTCGCTACTGCTCAGCCGTCCGGTGGCGGTGACCGTCTGGTTGAAGGAAGCGTGCAGCCGGCCTGTTTCGGGGTTCACCTGCGCCGGTAGGGCGTCGACGTAGGTTCCTTTGAGCTTGGCAAGCTCGCGGTACTCGATGACCCGGCGGGCGATCGGGTAGTCATCGGCGAGTTTCTCCAGGATCTCCGCCTTGGTCGAGCGCGATCCGGTCTTGGCGGTCCGACCGGCGGACGGTAGCTCGAGCCGATCGAAGAGCACCTCGGCGAGCTGCTTCGGGGAGTTGATATTGAATTCGACGCCCGCGGCTTCGTAGATCGCTGCGCTGACCTCTTCGAGCTGGCCCTGCAGATCGACGCCCATCTTGGCGAGGTAGTCGGAATCGATGCGCACGCCGGCGAGCTCCATATCGACGAGCACGTGCATGAGCGGTAACTCGACCTCGCGGTACAGCTTCGACAGATTGGTGGCCTCGAGCTCGGGCTCGAAGATCTCACTGAGGCGCAGGGCGACATCGGTATCTTCGGCGGCATAGGTCGTCGCGGCCTCGATCGGCACCTCGTCGAAGGTGGCGTTCTTGACCGGAACGATCTCCTTGAAGGGCGTCATCTTGATGCCCAGGTAGTCGAGCGCCAGCCCGTCGAGGCCGTGCCCGGTTCGCGTCGGGTGCAACAGGTACGAAGCGATCATGGTGTCCAACCATGGCTCGATGCCCGAGATCCCATTGCGCTTCAACACGATGAGGTCGTACTTGAGGTTTTGGCCGATGAGCTTGATCGACACGTCGGTCAACACCGGGCCGAGCTCGTTGAGGGCGTCCTCCAGGGGCATGGCGTTTTCAGCCCCCAGCGTGGTGTGGGCGATCGGGAGATAGACTCCGCGCCCGGCTTCCCAGCTCAACGCCACGCCGACGATGTCGGCCCGCATAGGCTGCTCGCTGGTCGTTTCCAGGTCGACCGAAAGTCGACCCGCCGCCCGGGCTGCATCGAGCGCCGCGGCGAGATCATCGAGGCTCGTCAAGGTTTCGTACTCGACGTTCGCGATACCGCTGTCGGTGAACTCCTCCAGGATCGAGCGAAACTCGAGCTCGGCGAACAGCTCGCGCGCCAGGCGGCGGTCGGGATCCTGAACGCGGAACGCGTCGAGGTCGAGCTCCAGCGGCAGATCCGTGTACACCGTGGCGAGCTCCTTGGACAGGCGCGCCATGTCGGCTCCAGCTTCGAGCTTCTCGCCGTACTTCATCTTCGTGATCTCGGCAGCGTGCTCGATCGCCACCTCGATGGTGCCGTACTCCTGCAGGATCATCTGGGCGCCCTTCGCGCCGATGCCCTTGACGCCGGGGATGTCGTCGACGCTGTCGCCCATCAGCGCCAGCAGGTCCGGGATGCTCTCCGGTGGGATGCCGTACTTGTCTTCGACCCGGGCGCGGTCGTAGGTGACCCGTCCCTGCCGCTCGGCGAACATCGTGATGCCGTCGTCGACGAGCTGCAGAAGGTCCTTGTCCTCCGAAACGATGACCACCTCGACGCCCGCGGCCTGGGCTTTGCGCGCCAGTGTGCCGATGACGTCATCGGCCTCGTAGCCGGGAGCCTCGACTATGGAGATGCGCAGCACCTCGCAGACGCGACGAACATAGGGGATTTGTTCGAGCAGGTCCTCAGGGGTCTCGGCCCGAGAGGCCTTGTATCCTTCGAAGGCCTCATGGCGCACCGTCGGACCGGGTGGATCGAACGCAGCGACAATGTAATCGGGCTTCTGCTCGCGCATCAGCTTGCGGATCATGTTGATGAAGCCCAACGTTGCGTTGGTCGGCAGCCCCTTCGACGTCGAAAGCTCCGGAATTGCGTAGAACGCGCGGAAAATATACCCGCTGACGTCGATGAGGTAGAGACGTGATGTGCCGGCTGCGCTCACCCGGGCACGCTGTCAGGCGTGACTTTCGGCGTCAAGCCGCCGAAGTGAACCCCCATCACATTTTTGCCGCGGCCGGCTTGAAGGGTGAACTGCACTACAGGTGGGGGGCCTTGTTCTGTTGATCGGTTCCGGATGGGGGTGGTAAAGTGGCTTTCGAAGGGGCAAGATCTGCACACTTATGATCACCCGTCTACAACAGACGTCAGGCGTTAGGGGGAAGTTTCTCTGTCTCCTGTTCGTCGTCACCCTGACGGTACTCGCCGTCCAGCCGGCGCTGGCGGCGGAGCCTCAGGCCCCGCAACAGGCTGTCCGGCTGACCGGGGCGGTGTACGACAGCAGCGGCATGCCGCTGATCGGCGCCTTGATCGCAGTCACTCTTGTGGGCGCCGAACATCCCGAAGGGTTGACGGTTTCCGACACCAGCGGTCACTTCTCGATCGGGCTGAACCCGGGCGTCTACACGTTGATGGCGCAGAGCTTCGGCCACATCAGCGCCTACGTTTCCGAGGTCAGCGTGCCGCGTCTCGAACCTCTTCGTGTGCAGTTGGGTTCGCAGCGACAAGTGATCTCGATGCTCTCGGACGCGGCTCCGTTCGATATCAATTACGCGATGCGGCCCCGGGTTCGTGACATCCTTCGCCGGACCGAGCCGGCGATCGGCAGCCTCGACTCGGCGCCCGAAAGCGCTTGGCTCAATTCGTTCGGCGAGCAGTCGATGTGGGCGAACGTTGGCGGCGAGTTCAGCATGTGGACCGTCGCGCCTCTGGATGGGAAGTTCGAAGACACCCGAACGGCGACCGACTTCGCCATGGGCAGTGTCGGAACGGCTCGGCAGAAGTGGGTTTTCCGCGGCCAGCTTGCCGATGGTGGGGTGGTGCGGGCGCGCAGCCAGATATCCCGCGTGGTGAACGACTCCCATGCAGTACGCATCGGCGCGGGCTTCGCGGGGAGGGACCTCGCGGTGTCGCGCGATGCCGAGCACGCCCCCCGTAGTATGTGGGTTGGCAGTCTCTCGGCTGAAGACTTCTGGCGCCTCGGTGAGGCATGGCAAGTTGGCTACGGCTTGCGCTTCGAGCACTACAACTACCTCGAAGAGACCGCACTGATGTCGCCGCGACTGCAGATCGCCTACGCGCCGGTCGACTCGCTAACCGTGATGACCGGGATTAGCTACGATGCCGAGGCTCCGGGGCTCGCCGAGCTGCGCTTCGAGGTCGATCCGCTCGCCGTTCGGTACATCGACGTTTTGGCGGTCGACAACATCGACCCGGAGCGCACCCTGCGCTACGAGGTCGGCGTCCAGACTGCTAGCGCCACTACGACGTGGCGGGCCCGCGCCTACCTCGATCAAACGCGCCACGAGCTCGTCGGCGTGTACCTGGCCAACGCCAATGGCTCCAGCGATTACTTCGTTGCCAACCTCGGCGATTCGGTAACACGAGGGTTCGAACTCGACGTTCGCCGGTCTTTCTTGGGTTCCGTGTCGGCGATCGCCCGCTACGCGTATGGGCGTCGGGAGGGCGGTGTGGTGCCGGCGAGCTTGGCTGCGGATCGCGGCCTGCTGTCGGACGAGTACAACACCGACGCGGCGACAGTCGATGTCGTGCATGAGGTTGCGGCCGGGTTAGAGACGGTCGTCGGTGGCTACGACACGCGCCTTAACGCCATGTATTACTGGCAGACGGGCGTCCCCGTGGTTCGGGGCGGCAACCTCGAGAGCGTTTATGAGCGTCTCGACGTAAACGTTCGCCAGCCGCTTCCGTTCCGCGCCTTCTCGAGCGACTGGTCGGCGCTGTTGCAGGTTCAGAACGTCCTCGGACGTGCCTACGACGGTGTCTTCGACTTCCGTCTCGGGGATGCCCCGGTCCTCACCCGTTTGTTCAGCGGCGGGCTCGCGGTTCGTTTCTGACCGCTCGCGCTCCGCGCCGCGGTCGCCCTCTGCGCCGCAAGAGTCAGGCGCGGTACCTCCGGGAGTTTTTCAAGCCCGCCGTGAAGCCTGCCCGGGATAGTGCGGTTTGGGCTCCTCTATATCCAAAATATTGAAACATAAACCAAATATTTGGATAAAAGAAATGAGAAACCAGCTATCGCATTCTAAATTCGATGAACAAGGGCGAATTTTGGAGCTCGCGCATGTGCGAATGTGGTACGCCGTTTGCTAACCTTATAGGTGATAATCCTTGCCTGTAGGGGGGAAACGTGACGAGAGTCGCTAACCCGGGGAACAAGTAGCCCAGATGACAGCCCGGCAACAACGCGTCGATACGCTCAGGTTGATCGGATTGGTCGCCCTCACCGGCGTCCTCGTGTTCCTGGGCGTCGTCAGCGTCGTCAACCGTCTCCACTTCGAAGAGCCGATCGATGGAGTCGTCTGGGAGATAGACGACGGGGCGAGGGTAGCTGCCAAGATCGAAGCGGACGGTCCGGCCGACCGAGCGGGGCTCCAGCTCGGCGACCGGCTGGTGGCGATCAGCGGGCTCAGCATCCCGTTGGAGCCGGCTGACTACGTCGACAGCGTTCTTTGGCCGCTGATCCCAGGAACTCAGGTGACCTACCTGGTCGAGCGCGGCGACCAAACGTTTGACTTCTCCGTCATCATCGGTGGCCGACCACTCGATAACACCGTTTTCCTGTATCTCTGCCTGGTGGGAGGCGCATCGCTCATCGCGGCCGTGTTCGTGCTGATGCGCCGGAGCGGGACGGAGACCGGTGCGGGTGGGTTCTCGGGTGTCGAGATGCGGTTCTTCTGGCTCGCCCTAGCGCTGTACGGCGTCACGGTCCTTTACCCCACCCGAGACGGCGATGCTTTCAACAACGCGATCTATTGGGTCGATCAATTGGCGCGCAACCTTCTGCCCGGGCTCTTCCTCTACTTCACGCTGACCTTCCCGCGGCCGAAGCCGGCGTTTTCCCAACACCGGACCGCCTGGATGGCCGGTGTTTTCGGTCCCGGGGTGCTGCTGTTTTTCTCCTACATCGTCCTCGTCCAGGCGGGCAGTTCTTGGCAGCTGACGCCGAGCTCGTTGTACCGCACGTTTGATTTTCTCAACAGCCTCGACCTCGTATACTTTTCCGTGGCTATCGTTCTCGGGCTCTCGCTGATCGCCTACAGGTACTGGGTCGCTGAGGTGCCGATGGAGCGCCGCCGTCTCACCTGGTTGATTGGCGGGCTGGCTGTCGGGATGTTTCCCTTCGTTGCGGTATACGTGCCGTCGTACCTCTTCGGAGTGACGAATTCGCTCCTCGAGCTCTTGGTGCTTCCTTTTGTCCTCATTCCGATCTGCTTCGGGTATGCGGCGGTAGGGTTCCGGCTTTGGGACGTCGAGATCATCTTGAAACGAGCCCTTGCGTACTCGGTCACGGTTCTCGCCGTGCTAGGCGTGTACGTCGGCGCCGATTGGCTGATTCGTGCGATGTTCGAGGAGGAGATCGCCATTGCCGGCGCCTTCCTCGCCACCTTGCTCGTCGCCATGGCCTTCGCGCCGTTGCGCGATCGGATCCAAGAAGGGCTCGATCGTGTCTACTACCGCGAGCGTTACCGGTCGCGGCGCGGCATCCTCGACTTTGCGCGGGAGCTCAACACCGAGCTCGACCTCGGCCAGGTCGTGGCCCTGCTGGTGCAGCGAGTTCGCAAGATGGTCGCGGTGGGTCGCATCGCCGTGTTGCTGCAGCAGGAAGGGGGTTCGCGGCTGCGGCTCGTAGCTGCGGATGGCTCGATGAGCGCCGGCCCGCGGTTGTCGAAGGCGTTCTCGAAGTTCCTCTCGGCGGCGCTCGCCAATCGGGAGTTCCTCTATATCGACGACATGATGAATCTGCTCGAGGAGTTCCCTCAGGACCGCGACCTGATCGCCGAAGAAGACCTGGCGTATTTTCTGCCGCTGGTCGTGAAAGGCGAAGTAGTCGGCTTGCTCGCCCTCGGCCGCACGATGTCGGGCGACTACCTGTCGTCCGAAGACCTGAAGGTCCTGCAGATGCTGACCTCGCACGCCGCGTTGGCCTTCGACAATGCGCTGCTCTACCGGCAGGTACACGCCCGGGCCCGGGAATTCGAGCGCCTCAAGGATTACAACGAGAACATCGTGCAGAGCATCAGGGTCGGCGTCATGGTGCTCGACACCGACGGCCGGGTGCGCTCGTGGAACCGTGCCATGGAGCGAACCCACGGGATGCCCGCCAACGAGGCGATCCGCAAGCCCGTCGACGAGCTGTTCCCGGCGAGCTTCTCGGCGGCATTGCAGCAGGCGCGCGAACGCGTCGAGGAGGGCCCCGAGTCCATGGCTTCGGCATACCGGGTGGCGCTGCGCAACCGCGAGGGCGTCGACCGTATCGTCAACATATCGGTTGCCCCGCTGGCGGGCGAGAAGGGCCGCCAACCGACGGTCGTCATCGTCGACGACGTTACCGACCAGACCGAGCTCGAGACCCAGCTGCGACAGGCCGACCGCCTGGCGTCGATCGGGCTACTGGCAGCCGGTGTTGCCCACGAGGTGAACACGCCGCTCACCGGTATTTCCAGTTACGTCCAGATGATGCAGCGCAAGATGCCGGAGAGTGATCCGCGCCGGCCGATCCTCGAGAAGATCGAAAAGCAGACCTTCCGGGCGTCGAACATTGTCAATAGCCTGTTGAATTTTTCCCGCCAGCAGGCCTCCGACATGCATGCTGTCGACATCAACGGAGTGGTCGACGAAACGCTGGCGCTTGCCGAGCTTCCACTCTCGAAGCGCAAGGTGAACGTCGACATCGAGCTCAGTGATTCGCTACCTCCGGTGTGGGGGGATTCCGGCAAACTGCAGCAAGTTCTCATGAACTTGGTACTGAACGCCCGCGACTCGATGCCGAACGGTGGCGATCTCACGATCCGGACAGTGCAGCAAAACGGTGAGGTCGTCCTCGAGGTCGCCGACACAGGCACGGGCATTCCGAAAGAGCAGATCCACAAGATCTACGACCCGTTTTTCTCCACCAAGGGCACCGGTAAAGGAACCGGTCTCGGCCTCTCGGTGGCGTACGGCATCGTTCAGGAGCACCGCGGCACGATCACCGTGCGTAGCGACGCGACCGGAACGGTCTTTCGCGTCGCGCTGCCGGTAGCGGATGCCGGTCGAGCGCGCCTCGCGAGCTAGCAAGCCGTGACCAGCGCTGTCGAGCCGGAACAACGAGATGTCTAAATCGGCCTCCATCCTCGTTGTCGACGACGAGCCGATCATGCAGGAGATCCTCGGCGATTTTCTGCGCGACGAGGGCTACGAGGTCGATGTCGCCGGCTCCGGTGAGGAGGGCGTCGAGCTTGCCCAGAAGCATCTCTACGACTGCGCCATCGTCGATCTGATGATGCCGGGGATCGATGGCATCGAGACCATGCAGCAGCTACGGGAGATCGACGCTTCGCTGCCGGTCATCATGGTGACCGCCTTCGCGTCGGTGGAATCCGCCGTCGAAGCGATGAAGCAGGGCGCCCGCGAATACATCACCAAACCATTCAAGAATGACGAGGTTTTGGTGGTTCTGCAGAACGCCATCCACAACCGCCGGCTCGAAGAAGAGGTCAAGACGCTTCGCAAGGCGCTCAAGGACAAGTACCGCTTCGAGAACATCGTCGGCAAGAATCGCTACATGCAGGAGGTCTACAGCCTGATCGAGCAGGCGGCGCCGTCGCGCTCGACGATTCTGATCCAGGGCGAGAGCGGCACCGGCAAAGAGCTGGTGGCGAAGGCGATTCATGCCAACAGCGCCCGCTCCGACAAGCCCTTCGTCGTGGTCAATTCGGGTTCGATGCCGTCGGATCTGCTCGAGAGCAATCTCTTCGGGCACGTGAAGGGTGCCTTTACGGGTGCGGTTGCCAGCAAGAAGGGCCTCTTCGAGGTAGCAGACGGCGGATCGATCTTCTTCGACGAGATCGGCAACATCGGCCTCGACGTACAGGCCAAGCTGCTGCGCGTGATTCAGGAAAAGGAATTCATGCGCCTGGGCTCGGTCGACACGGTCAAGGTCGATGTCCGCCTGATCGCCGCGACCAACGACGACCTCAAGAAGATGATCGGCGAGGCGACCTTCCGCGAGGACCTTTACTACCGCATTAACGTCATCTCGATTACGCTGCCGCCGTTGCGCAACAAGGTCGACGACATCCCGTTGCTGGCCCAGCACTTCCTCGACAAGTACGCTAGCGAGAACAGCCGCGAGGAACTGCGCATCAGCGAGGAGGCTCTCGAGCTTCTCAAGGGCCATTCCTGGCCCGGCAATGTGCGCGAGCTGGAGAACGCCATCGAGCGCGCCGTCGTCTTGGCGCCGCCCAGCGGAGACATCGGCGGCGAGCTCATCCGCGAGTACATCGAACCGATGACGTTCGACTCGGCGAGGCCGTCGATGACGGTGCCCGCGGACGGCCTACCGATGAAGGACGTTGTGCAGGAGTTCCAGAAGCAGCTCATCCTAGACGCGCTCCGCAAGACGGGTTGGGTCCAGAAGGAAGCCGCCAAGCTCCTGGGCGTGAAGCCCACGACCCTCAATGAGATGATCAAGCGCCACGGCATCCGAGAGAGCGATTTCTCGTAGCCGCGACCCGTTGAGAGATCCGCGCTAGTCGGTGCGCAGGGCGACGAGGGGATCGACTCTCGTGGCCCGCCGCGCCGGTACGTAGGCGGCGAGGAGAGCCACCGCACCGAGAATCATGGCGACGCTGGCGAACGTCAGCGGATCGGTCGTCGTGACCCCATACACCAGGCTCGACATCACGCGGTGGGCGGCGAACGACGCCGCCAACCCCAAGCCGAGGCCGAGAGCGGTCAACATCAGCCCCTGGCCGAGCATCAGTCGAAACACGTCTGCGCTCCCGGCACCGAGGGCGATGCGAACGCCGATCTCGCGGGTCCTCTCGGCGGCGGAGTACGTGACGACTCCATAAATGCCGCGCGTCGCGAGCACCAAGGCCAGCAGCGCGAACGAGCCGACGATCACCATGTTGAAGCGCGGCCCGGCCACCGAAGAGGCCAGGCGTTGGCGGCGATCATGGCGAGCTCGGTGCCCGCCTGCTCGAACGACGTTCCTTCCTCGAGACGCCCGACCAGGTTGATCCAACGCGAGGCACGCCCTTGCTCCGCAGGATCCATCGGCAGCGGCGTCCAGAACCCGGCCCCGTAGTCGAGGACGTAGGGAAAGCGGAACCCCTGCGGCATGATGCCGACCAAGTTGTGCACGGCCCCATCGAGCTCGATCTCGCTGCCGCGCAGGTCGGGATCGCCGCCGTAGTGTCCTTGCCATAGCGGGTGGCTGACGATGACGACGTTGTCGTTGCCGGCCTCGCCTTCCTGCGGACGAAAGAGCAGCCGGCCTTGGGCCGGTTCCACCCCGAGGATCGAGAGCATGTTTGCCGATACACGAACGCTTTGGACGCTGATGGGCTCGCCCGCGGCAATGATGTCCATTGTCCACCAGGTCCAGAAACCGATGTCGGATAAGGCGCCGGTCTGCGAACGCACATCCAGGAAATCGGCGTACGAAAACGAATCAGTGGCGCTGTCGTCGATCTTCTCCATCCAGACGGTGGCGAGCTCACCGGGGCTACGGTAGGGCAGGGGTCGCAGAACGACGCCATGGACGAGCGAAAACACCGCCGTGTTCGCCCCGATCCCGAGCGCCAGAGTCAGCAGGGTCACGCTGGTGAACAAGGGACTGCGCGCCAGGCGGCGCAAGTTTCGGGGGAGCGGCCGCTTCCCTAAGTAAGTTAGGGGTAAACTACGCCAGCTTCCCTAAGCTATCAAGGGGAACGATCGAGACGGCGGTATCGGCGGCGCCTCCGGCGCCGGCGGAACGAGGCTGAAGCCTCAGCAGCGATCGGGCAGAGCCTGGCCGCATGGAGAGGTCACATCGACCTCGCCGGAAGTTGGAGAAGAACGATTGGCTCGCCTACAGGGCCCAGAGGTAGGTGAACTTGAAGATCAGCGCGCGGTTGAGGGTACCGGCGTCGGTCCAGTTCTGGTTGTAGACGATGAACAGGTCGGCGCCGGGCCGGTAGATCCAGTTGAAGCGCGTGTTCATCGACAGCAGCCCGTCGGCGTCGAGGTACTGGATGAACGAATTCAGCGACAGATTGGGGGAGAGCGAGACGTTGAAACGCTGCCGGAAGACGTTGGTGGTGAAGTTGCCCCAGGGTAGCTGGACGTCGTTGATCTCCCACTCGGTCGAGCTGCGGAAGTAGGGGCTGGGACGGTAGTTCAAGGTGGTGCTGCTGTTGAGTCGGTGACCGTCGAAGAAGCCGCCGCTGCTGAAACGCCAGAACACCGACACCGGGCGCCCGCTGCTGGTGTTCGCGAACATCGACCAGGTGTGGAACTTATACTCGCCGGCCGGAATGATGATGTCGTCCTGGATCTCGAAGGGCTCGAGCAGGTTTTCGTACGAGGGGTTGAATGAGAAAGACACCCAGTCCTCGCTCATCGTGCGAAATCCGAAGAAGCGGAACCGGCCGGTCCACGTCTCCAGGGTGCCGTCGGTGAGCGTGAAGAGGGTGTTCTGCGCCTCGAACGTCAGATTTCTTATCCACCCGACCTTGCCCGGGCGGGGCTCGTAGTTGATTTGCGGGTTGAAGCGTCGTATCCCGCGGCGCGATACGAAGCCGACCTCCGGGTCGTAGTTCTCGCGGATGTCGTCGACGCTGGCGCTGAATCTCCAAATCGGGCCGCGCCAGTTGAACCCGCCGCCGGCGGCCCAGTTCGCGCTATCGTCGCCGGGACTGTCGCTGAGCGTGTAGTAGCCGCTGACGTTCAGGTTCTGGTTCGGGTTCAGGTCGGCGTCGAAGCCCATGACCCGGTTGTAGTCGTCGCCGCTCGATTGCCGATTGGTGAAGATCGCGCCCAGGTTCGAGCGCTCGCCGACGTTGCGCTTGATCCGCACCACCGTCCAGTTCGTCGACGGCTCGAAGTTCGGCTCGGCAGCCGGGTCGTCCGGGTCGGTAGCGAACTCGTGCTCCGCTGTCTGCACGTTGAGCAGGCCGACGTTCCAATCGCCGGCGCGCCCGGTGAGCTTGGTGCCGGCGATGATCGAGATCTCATCGCCGCCGGCGATGCCGATCTGGCGCGAGTGGAAGACTCGCAGGAGCGGCCCGCGGAATCCACCACCGCCGCCGCCGCCGCCGAACTCGAAAATGCCGGCGTTCTCGAGGAAGAACTCCCGCTTCTCGGGAAAGAACAGCGAGAACCGGGTCAGGTTGACGCGTTGCTCGTCGGCTTCGACCTGGGCGAAATCGGTGTTGACGGTCAGATCGAACGTCATGCTGTCGGTAACACCCCAGCGCAGGTCGAGGCCCACCTGCGCGCCGCCGGTCACATCGCCGACGTCGGTGGTGACTCCCTCGTCGCCCGAAGCGGTGACGAAGGGCTTGATGCGCAGGTTGCGCGACGGGTTGCCGATCGCCATGTTGGTCAGCTGCCCGTACTGCGAAACGCGAAACATATCGGCGTCACGCATGATCGGAGCCCAGTTCACCTCTTCGCTCTTACGGCGAATCATGCGGCGCACGTTCATGCCCCAGGTGTCGTTGTCGGGGTCGAAGCGGAGGGTGTTGAACGGGATCTCGAACTCCGCCGACCAACCCTCTTCGGTGCGGGTTGCCGCCACATTCCAGACGCCATCCCACTCGAAGTTGCGGTCGCGCCCCTCGTCGGTGATGAGCGCGTCGACGCGGGCGGCGAGGGGGTTGGTCTCGAAATAGAAGGCGTTGCGTCGGTCGTGGAAGGTGTCGAGCAGGATGACGATGGCATCGTCAGACCCGAGGCGGCCGCCGCGGCCGCGACCGCGGTCGCCGCCGCCGCCGTCACGCTGCATGTCCTTGGCGATCACCCCGGAGGGATCGGCGTCGAGGGCGCGGATGCCGATGTAGAGCGTGTCGTCGCTGTAGACGACCTGGACGAAGGTCTGCTCGGTGGCGGGCTCCCCCTGGAAGGGTTCACGCTGCACGAAAGCCGTGCCGCGCTCGGCCTGCTGCCACGCCGCTTCGTCGAGGATGCCGTCGAGGTCGATGTCGCTCGTTGCGACCATGGCTCGGAGCGTCGGTGCCCTGCCGACCGCGACCCCGGTGACTTGTTGAGCGTCGCCGCGCCTGCCCCCACCTGAGCGCCTGCCACTTTGTTGTCCCGGGCTTCTGCTCTGCTGCCGCTGACTTCCGCTCTGGAGCCCGCCGGCGCCGCCGCGGCGAGCTTCAGCGGCGCCGTCTTGCCACGGCCCCGCCTCAGCGGGCAGGGCCACGACCGCAAGCAGCAACGATGCCAGAAGGATGGTGCGCAGACGAGCCACGGGCGTATGAGGTAGGTGGGGAATGGCGAGAGCTTTCTTCGACGTGGCGAAGCCACGAGTACGACAAAAAGCCTAGCACGCGATGCGGCAAAAAAAGACGCCGCCGGGGTGTCCCCGCGCGCCCCGTTCGCACGCCTTCTTAGCGATCGTGACGGGGCACGTAGACTCGCGTGCCGGTTTCCATCGAATCGATCTGGGCGATCAGGTCGTCGAGATCGGCCTCGACGGCGACGAAATCGATCTCGGAGGTATTGATTACCAGCAGCGGGGTTTCCTGATAGTGGTAGAAGTAGTGGGCGTATGCTTGATTGACCTCATCGAGGTAGGCGCGCGAGATGCCGGTTTCCTCGGCGCGCTTGCGCCGTTGTACGCGTTGCATCAGGACGTCGGTCGACCCCTGCAGGTACACGACCATGTCAGGCTTCGGCAGCTGCGGTGCCAGCAGCGACCACAACCGTTCGTACAGCATCAGCTCGCTGTCGGTCAGCGTCAGATGGGCGAAGATGCGGTCCTTTTGGAAGGTGTGATCAGCCAGCGTGAGCTGCTGGAAGAGCTCGCCCTGGGCCGCCTCGGTGAGCTGCCGATAGCGCGACAAGAGGAAGAATAGCTGGGCTTGGAAAGCCGCTCCCGGCACCTCGTCGTAGAAGGACTCCAGGAAAGGGTTCGAAACGTCCTCGAGAAGGCGCACTGCCTCCAGCCTCTCGGACAGCAGGGTCACGAGGCTGGTCTTGCCGACGCCGATCGGCCCCTCGAAGGCGATGTAGTTCCACTGCATCAGTCCACCTCGCTCGGCGGCGGGGCCAGCAGCCAGACGCGCTCCCGCTCGGGCAAAGCGGTGAGCATGTCGCCGATTGTTTCTCCGGCGACCGGGTGGCGGGCCTGCGGTGCGATCTCGGCGAGCGGCGCCAGGACGAATCGCCGATCCTGCATCCGCGGGTGGGGGACCCGGATCGACGAATTCTCGATGGTGCGCTCGCCGATCATCAGCACGTCGACGTCGAGTATGCGAGGTTCAGGCGGACCGCAACCCTCGGATGCGGGGCGCCGAGAGCGCCCGCGTTCATGTTCGACCGCCAGGCACAGTTCCAAGAGCTGATCGGCGGCCGGCGCGCCGTCGACGGCGGCGACGCAGTTGATGTACCAGGGGTGATCCGTCCCCTCGACTTCCGCTGGTGCGCCGCTGCCAGACCGTAGATGGGGCTCGGTGAGATAGAAGGACGAGATCGCCCGTAGCCTCAAGCCGTGCTCACGCAATCCGGCCAGGCCGGCGCGCAAGTGTACGATGCGGTTGCCGACGTTGGAACCGAGCCCTAGGTAGACGCTTTCATCTTGCATCGGAACCTGTAGGTGGCATGTTTGGGGGCGCGAACCCGGCCCAGTATACTCGGCGGCACCATGCAGAACTTCATCGAACAAATCGAGCAGCGATCGATCACGGTCGGTGTCGTGGGCCTCGGCTACGTGGGTTTGCCGCTGGCGGTGGCGTTCGCCGAGTCCGGTTTCAAGGTCATCGGCCTGGACGTGAACGGCGAGCGCGTCGAGCGGCTGAACGCCGGCGATTCCTACATCGCCGACGTGCCGACGGAGGCGTTGGTGGAGCAGGTCGAGGCCGGACGTCTCACCGCTACCATCGACAGCGCCAAGATTGCCGAGATGGACGCGGTAGTGATCTGCGTTCCCACCCCTCTGAGCAAGACGCGCGATCCCGACGTCTCCTACATCCTGGCCGCGGCCGAGGCGGTTTCTCGCCACTTCCATCCCGGGATGCTGGTGATCATGGAGAGCACGACGTATCCCGGAACGACCGAAGAAGTACTGCTGCCGGCCCTGGCCGCGAGCGGCGCGGTTGTCGGGGAGGATTACTATCTGGCGTTCTCCCCCGAGCGCATCGATCCGGGCAACAAGGAATACATGCTCACCAACACGCCGAAGATTGTCGGTGGCTACACCGAGAGGTGCGGCGACGTCGCGGCGGCGCTGTACGGGACGATTTGCGACCGAGTCCACCGGGTGTCGTCGTGCCGTGCGGCGGAGATGGTCAAGCTCCTGGAAAACACGTTCCGGTCGGTCAACATCGCGCTGGTCAACGAGGTGGCGATGATGTGTGATCGGCTCGAGATCGATACCTGGGAGGTGATCAACGCAGCGGCGACCAAGCCGTTCGGCTTCATGCCTTTTTATCCGGGACCGGGACTCGGGGGCCACTGCATCCCCGTCGATCCCCACTACCTGACCTGGAAGCTGCGCACCCTCGATTTTCAGGCACGCCTCGTCGAGCTCGCCAGCGAGATCAACTCCGCCATGCCGGAGCACGTCGTGCGTATGGTAGCGGGCGCTCTCAACGAGAACGGCAAGAGCGTCAAGGGCAGCCGGATCCTGATCGTGGGCGTCGCCTACAAGCGCGATATCAACGATGTGCGCGAATCACCCGCGCTCGACATCATGCGGTTGCTGATTGCCCGGGGCGGCAGCGTCGAATACAGCGATCCGTACGTCCCCGAGGTCTCCGAGGGCCTCGAGGCGCCGATGAAGTCAACCGACGGCGTTCCCGGAATCTGCGCCGACTTCGATTGCGTCGTCGTCTGCACCGACCACACCGACTACGATTGGCCGGCGATCATCGACGCGTCGCCGCTGCTGATCGACACCCGCAACGTCAGCGCCGGCCGCGACGACGCCCACATCGTGCGTCTCTAGCAGGCCGAGGTGAAAGTGTGATGGGTCTGGTTGCGACCGGTACGCGCGGGCGAACCTCATGAGCGATATCGAAAAAGTGGTCACCGTCAATCGCAAGGCGCGGTACGACTACGAGATCGTCGACAGGTACGAGGCCGGCATTTCGTTATTGGGCTCTGAGGTCAAGGCCTTGCGCGAGGGCCGGGCCAACCTCAAGGACTCGTACGCCTCGATCAACGGCAACCGGGTCGTGCTGCACAACTGCCACATCGGCCCCTACCAGCCTGCCGGCTCGCACGCCCAGCATGAGGCGGAACGCCCGCGGCCGTTGCTGCTCAAGCAGCGGGAGATCGACAAGCTGCGCCGCCGCCTCGTCGAGCGCGGTTTCACGCTGGTGCCCCTGCGCATCTACTTTCGAGGCGGCTGGGCCAAGATCGAGCTCGGCCTCGGCAAGGGCAAGCGCGCCTACGACAAGCGCGAGGCCATGAAGAAAGACGCGGTCAAGCGCGAGATCGAGCAGGAGTTGCGGCGCCGAGGATAGCCTGCTCTTCCAGATCGTAGATGGCGGCGACGTCGGCGTGGGAGAGCTGCACGTCTCTCGGGTCGCGTTCGAGGCAACGCTCGCCGCGCGCCTGCTCAGGCGACATGTATGCGGCGGTGCCCATCAACTGGCCGGCGACGGTGCCGAGGCTGGTTGGTGACATCGACGCGCCGAGCTGCTCGAGGATGTTGCAGGGTCCCAGCGAGTTTCCGACCAGCGTTCCCATTGCTTCGCCGCGCCATTCGCCAGCGCGGCGCACGGCGGGTAGCATATCCGGGTTAGCACCCTGCTAGTGGTACAGCCGGGCTTGGACAGTGTTCTGAAAGGGAGTGGGAGGGAATGGCCGAAGACACGCTGACGATTACGGATAATCGAACCGGTGAGACCTACGTGGTGCCGATCTCGTATGGGACATACCCGGACTACGGCGCTTCCATTCCCGCCGGCGATCTCCGCAAGATCAAGACGTCAGACGACGACTTCGGCCTGATTACCTACGACCCGGGCTACACCAACACCGGCTCCTGCAAGAGCAGCATCACGTTCGTCGATGGCGGGCGCGGCATGCTGCGCTATCGGGGCTATCCGATCGAGCAGCTCGCCAAAAAGAGCACCTACCTCGAAACTGCCTACCTGCTGTTGAACGGCGAACGCCCGTCCGAAGACCAGCTCGCCGGCTGGGTTTACAACATAACCCACCACACGATGCTCAACGAGAGCATCAAGAAGGTGATCGACGCTTTCCACTACGACGCCCACCCGATGGGCATGCTGGTCGGAACGCTTGGCGTGCTGTCGACGTTCTACCCGAACGCCAAGGACATTTTCGACGAAGAGACGCGTACCCGGCAGATCTGGCGGCTGATCGCCAAGATGCCGACGATCGCGGCGTACGCCTATCGTCACCAGCGCGGCCTTCCGTATGTGCTACCCGATAACGACTTGTCGTACACCGGCAACTTCCTGAACATGCTCTTCAAGATTACCGAGCTGAAGTACGAGCCCGACCCGGTCCTCGAGCGGGCCCTCGACGTGTTGTTCATCCTCCACGCCGACCACGAGCAGAACTGCAGCACCAGCGCCATGCGCAACGTCGGTAGCTCGCACAGCGACCCCTACGTCGCCGTGGCCGGCGCCGCCGCGGCGCTCTACGGGCCGCTGCACGGCGGCGCCAACGAGGCCGTCCTCCGCATGCTCGACGGCATCGGATCGGTGAAGAATGTGCCGAGCTTCGTCGAGGAAGTAAAGTCGGGCGAGGGCGGGCGGTTGATGGGCTTCGGGCACCGCGTCTACAAGAGCTACGACCCGCGCGCCACGCTGATCAAGGACGTCGCTCACGAGGTCTTCGAGGTTACCGGCGTCAGCCCGTTGCTCGAGATTGCCGTGGAGCTCGAACGCGTTGCCCTCGAGGACGACTACTTCGTCGAGCGCAAGCTCTACCCCAACGTCGATTTCTACTCCGGCATCATCTATCAAGCGATGGGCTTTCCGACCGCGATGTTCCCGGTGCTGTTCGCGATACCGCGGGTCTCGGGTTGGTTGTCGCAGTGGCAGGAGATGCTGCTCGACGAGGACCAGCGCATCGCCCGTCCCCGCCAGGTGTACACGGGCTACGAGGAGCGCGATTTCGAGTAGCTCGCCGGGCGTTCCCGTGAGCGTGGGCTCGGACCTTGGGTGGGTGGTCGCCGGGAGCCCGCGAGCACCCGCCTATCGGTTGGCGGCCATCTCGGCGGCCAGCCGCACCGCGGCGATCATCGCCGCGGGGTCGGCGATGCCCTTGCCGGCGATGTCGTAGGCGGTCCCGTGGTCCACGCTGGTGCGCACGATGGGCAATCCCAGCGTCCAGTTCACCGATCGCCCAAAGTCGACCAGCTTGAGTGGAGCCAGCCCCTGGTCGTGGTACATCGCCACCACCAAATCCGCCTCGCCCGCCGCCGCCAAGCGAAACGCGGCCTCCGAGCTGATCGGCCCAAGCACGTCCAGGCCCTCGGCTAGAGCGTCCTCCACCGCTGGCGCGACGACCTCCTGGTCCTCGGACCCGAGCAAACCCTG